>Ga0194116_10005881_pt1 | contig 13338 bp, 8 predicted proteins | sample TA2MahsurfametaG_4_FD_148617 | JGI IMG/M metagenome (GOLD analysis project Ga0194116, IMG submission 148617) | Freshwater microbial communities from Lake Tanganyika, Tanzania - TA2015008 Mahale S9 surface | ecosystem: Environmental > Aquatic > Freshwater > Lake | place: Tanzania: Lake Tanganyika... | reverse complement strand
CGATAATTTGCAAATTTTAAAATAATGCGATCAAATTATAATTTTATGTTTGTTTTTCTAATTAAAAAAAAAGTAAAAATACAAATAAAAATATTAAAAATAGAATTTTTTTCCAAATAATAATTATTAAAAGTAACTTAAATTATTAAAAACTATTGAAACAAAATAAAAATTATTACTGGTATGCGTCTTAAATAGATTTAACTGTAAATATAGAATTGTGAATTTATTTCTAATTGAATACTGCTAAAGAAAAAAGTTTAATTGATTAGAATATATTTAATAATTTAAATCAGCAAGTCCCTTTGAGAGGCTTATAAAACATGAAATAAAATAATATTTACATATTAAATCGTTTTAGTTTTCAACCTTATGCAGTTAAATATTTAGTTAGAAATTTTCAATTTTGATAGAAAATATATGAAAAGTTATTAAAAAAATAAACAAATAAATTAATATAAATAAATTTTTTACTCAAGTTCATAAAATCCGTTACTATACCTAATAATAATTAATAATTATCCTTATTCAACTGTCTTATTAGAATAAATCAATATCATTTTTACAATACAATAATAATTTCTTTAATTAGAATCTTGCTTTAAATCCATTACCTTGAGATTGTTAAATATTTTTATAGGTAATCGATTTTTATCCGTTTCAAGGTCTTTTTTAAGAATAAATTCGTTAGTATTATGATAATGTTTATTTATTGGAAAAAGGTTGACAGAATTTTTGTTTAAGACTTTCAAATTATTATTATATTTGGTAGTGCTATTGATTTTATTTTTTATTGGAATTAAAAAATTAGTTTTCCCTTCATTACTATGAACTCTTTCTAAAGTCTTGCTTTTTTCAAATATTAATTTATCTTCATTCGGAAAAGGTGTTGAAAAAATTTTTCCCCCATTCAAATTTTGAATTGATAAATTTAAGGAAGAATTTGTATTATTCTTAATATTGAATGTTTTTAAGACGATCATTTTATCTTTTTCCAAAGGATCAATAACCTCTTCTTCAAAATTAGAATTTAAATTATCATTTTTATTACTAATAAGCGATGAATTATTTTTGAAATTTTGACTTTTCAAGAAACTTTTATCCTTTAAAATGTTACTGTTATTAAATATATTAATTTTTTTATTCCAGATATAATTTTTGTTTTCTATAAATTCATCATTATTTATGGCTGATTTATTTAAACAATTATTAATTAAAGGTAATTTCATATCTTTGCTAAATATTTCCATATTCATATTGCAATGTAATAAATTTGAGTTATTTTTACGATTTCTCGTGCTTTCACATGTGAAAATAGGAAATTTTAAATTAGTTACATCTATATCGGGAATTTTATTTTTCCGTTTTTTTAAATTTAGATAAAGATTATCGTTTTCATCGTTTTTCAACTCATTGAAATCAAAATTATGGTTTAAAACATCTTGACTTTCATTAATTTTATTATTTTCAATTCCCATTTCCTTGTTAGAGATATTTAAATTAAAATTATTAAAGCCAAAAGAACTATTATTTTCTTTTTCGAGCACATTTATTTTGATTTTTGAATTTATATAAGAGTTAACTCTAATTCTACTGTGAAATAATGAAGAATCGGTTTTTTTTTTATAGAATGAATTATTTTTAGCATTAATATATAAATTCTCATTTTGAGAACTATTCCCATTTAAATTTTTTGAATATATATTAATTTTATTAAGTGAAGTGTTTTCTCTCGAATTGATTTCATCATTTAACATTATTTTCGATAATTTTAAGATGTTTAAATGATTTGTTTCATGTAATTTTATATCCTTAATTTGCTTAATTGATAATTTACTTTTATTATTTAATTCTAAATGAAAATTGAGAATTGAAACATCTGTGTCAACTGAATCAATATTTTTACTATTGATGTTAGTATTTTTTTTGCTATAAGCTGAATTGCTATTATTAGTATTGTTTTGGTAATTCATATTGATACTAGAATTCTTTGAGACATTCCCTTTGTTTTCATCTTTAATTTTAAGACTTGAATTTATAATTTTTTTCTTTTCAATTTGTTTTTTATTAATGTAATCAATTATGCTTTTTAAATCATTGTTCTCTTGATTTAAATTTCTGTCCTGTATTTTCTCTTTAGAATCTTGATTTATAAATATTGATTCATTTAATGTTTTCTCTTTATCAGGAGACATATTATAATTTGTGTTTAGGGTAGTATTATTTTTTATTGAAATTTCTGAAATCTGATCAAAAGAATTTTGAAAATCGAGTTTTTCATAATTTCCTAATTCTGGATTTGAGCAATTATTATTTTTATTATTTTTTACATTTAATGTCAAATTTTTAATATCTCCAATCAAGCGATTTGAGATTGGAGTAGGATTGTAATTATTCCTTTTTAATTTAAATTGTATTATCTCTTCTTTATCCTCAAGATCGTTTTTTCTTTTTAGAGATGAATCTTTATTTAAGCTTTTATTTTGATTATTATCCTTATTATTATATTGGATTATGTCAAAGTTTTCTGATTTCGAATGAAATAGATTCAATTTTTTAGAATAACTATTATCTTTATTATTAATTGGCTTAATCAAATCCAATTTAGAAATTTTATTAGTAGGACTTTCATTTCCAAATATTTCAGAATTTGATTTTTTCAGGAAAAAATTATGATTTTGGTTTAAATCAGAATCTTTTTGATCAGAAGCTTTAATTCCATTTATATTTATTGAGTAATTATATGAATATAAATTATTAATTTGAGTAAAATTTTTGATTGAACGAACATCATTATAATTAATCTTCTTATTCCTATCTATAAAATTTGATTCATTTTTGCATAAATCTCCTTTTGGGGTAATTGATTTCTTATTGAAACTTGATTTGATTTTATTTAGAAGATCTGAATTTTTCTGAAAGTTATTTTCATGGTTTACATAACTAATTTCATTTTGTTTGTTATGGTTAGTTAAATTTATTGTTGAATTTTCTTTTTCCTCTTTTGAAAAATTATTAAAAAGGCTACTAAAATTTTTCTTATTTGATTTGTTACAAGTAAATATTCTTTTTTTTATTTGATTCTCTTTTAATTTCTCGGCTAATGATTCTTCTTTTTTAACTTGTTGATAATTATCATAGAATTTTTTTCCTGTTTCATATTCTGTTTTTAATCTTTCTTCATCTTCTTCGGGGATCATCTCTATATCCATTTTTTTAAAATTTAAAATATTTTTCTGATGTTTATTTATGTTCGTATTATTAATATTTGATGGAGAAATGTTACTTTGCTGCAAATATAGTGAAACATCTTTTGAATTGAGTAATTTGATTTCTTTCACTTGATTCAAAATATTTAAAGACAAATAGAAAAATTTATCAATTAAACAAATTTAAAAATTTATATAAATACTGTTATTATTTTGATTAATATTTTGATCCTTATTTATGTTAAATAATTCTAATAATTCTTTGTCTTCTTCAAAATCTTTTTCATTATAAAACAAAAATTGATTATTTTTTTGATTATTATTTTCTATGAAAGGCTTTTCATTAATTTCTAAAAAAAAATCGTTTTTAGTATAGATATCTGCTCTTTTTTCTTTATCAACATTATCAATATTATTCAAATATTTTAATTTTATGGATTTTTGAATCATGTCTTCTTTTAAACTAAAGAATTTTAAATTATTTTAATTAAAAATAAACGACTAATGAATTGGAACAAATTAACTTACTCTTGAGTTTTTTTCTGAATAATCTTAATTTTTTGATTTTCAAAATTTTTTAAATGAAATTCTTTGTTTTCTTCGTTTTTCGGAAATTCGGATTTTTTATTTAAATTATTCAATGAAAAACTTTTAAGAGGACTTTCTCTTACCATATACATATTAAGAAAAATTAATTATTTGTATTAATAATTAAATTATACATAAAATTTCATTAAATTTTTTCTTTTAAAATAATTTTTAAATTGTAATATTTTGTTAATAAGATATGAATATATATATTTAAAAACAATAAATTGTTTATATAAATTTTTATGAATAAATTAACCATAATATGAAAATTTCTTTTATAATATTTTATTCTATTTTTAGTTAAATATATATAATTTCTTCATTTACATTTTGCATTTCAGTTAATTTTTATTAAATTTAATTTTTTGACAAAAATAAATGGATAGTTTTAACGATTTAAATCTCATCAATATATTGATAAAACTACTTATAATTTAATATTTAGCAATAAATTGCCTCTCAAAAACTCAAAATTTGAATAGAATTCCATCGTATATGATTTAATTTATGTCATCAGATTCCCCAATATCAATTGAGTCTAGAAGAATTATATTTTATTCCTAATTGTTGAAAGTAATTAAGGTGATTTATATAAATATTTTACTCTCTAATATGTTCAAATCTTTTAGTGATATTACATGCAATTTTAAATGATCAGTTATTAGCATTTTAACTCCATAAAAAAAATAAAATATTTTAATTTCATGCATCTGTTATATAAATTTCAAAAATTATTATCAAATAAAATTGCAAATTTTATTTGATGATCTATAAATAGCTTAAATCAATTTATGACATCTTAGCTATTTTAAATTTTCAAATATTAAATTATATTAATTTTATTAAATGAAGAGCAATTTTTTGAAATAATTTTTTATAATTTCTTTCACTATATCTATATTTATTTTTATCTAATGGATAATAATTTCAAAAAAAGTAATAATTAAAAATAAAAATGCAAAGAATAAGCAATTTCAGTCCACAAATACCTAAGATTGGATTAGACAGAAATTTATTCTCAAATATTAAATTAAATTCTTATTATGATGTTGAAGAATCAGAGAAATTTGATAGTTCTCAAATTGATGAAATTTATATTGAAAATTTACTCCTTAAAAACACTAATAATATTAATAAATATAAGAATGAAGGAGTAATGTGTGTTTATGATGAAAGAGTTTTTGAAGATGTTGTATATTCTCTAAACTTTCAAAACTTATTGGATATTTTAACCTTTGATGAAACTGCATTTGATAATTTTATTGGTGATGGAAAAGGGAAATGGATAGAAAATAGAGACGAGGCAAAAATTTTTATAAATAATAGAAATGAAAATAATAATAATACAGAAATTGAAATGAATAACAATAATAATAACAATAATGGGAATAATGATGTTTTTCCTATTAACATCAAAAGTGAAAATTTTTTTACAAATTTAAATGGAAATATTGATAAAAAATCAAGAAAAGAATTTTTCGAATCACAAAAACAAGCAATATCAGTAGAATTTGAATCAAGATTTGAAAGTGGAAACCTTAGAATGGGTTTGCAAGTCACAGAATATGAATATGATCTTATTCTTAAAAATGATATTAATTCAGGGAAAACTTCTAATTGGTTCTTTTTTCGAGTAAATTTAAAAAATTTAAAAAAAATTAATTTTAGCGAAAATCCTCAATTATTAAAATTTAACATAATCAACTGCTTAAAAATAGATACTTTATTTAGTAAAGGACTAAAAGTCTTATATTATATTGAACGCCTTAAAAAATGGTATCGTAATACCAAAAATAATTATTATTATTCAAATTCATTAGTAATTGAAGAGAAAAAATTACATTCTTTAACATTTTCAATAGAGTTAAATAGAGATTTTGATGAGGAGACTTTATATTTTTCATACTGCTATCCTTATACATTTTCTTATTTACAAAATTATTTAGCCAGTATACTCAATAATCAATGCATTCTTCAAAAGAACATTATTCGGCATGAAGTCATAGGAAAATCTTTAGCTGGAAACAATCTTGATATGTTAATAATAACAAAGTTCGAAAGTGCTTTTGAAGATATAGCTTACAGACCATGTATAATATTGACATCAAGAGTTCATCCAGGAGAATCAAATTCTAGTTTTGTTATTCAAGGCCTGATTGATTTTTTATTGGAAAATAATAACACTATAGCCGAAACGTTAAAGAAAACTTTTATTTTTAAGATAGTGCCAATGTTGAATCCAGATGGAGTAATTAATGGAAATTTCCGTACTTCTTTGATCGGAAAAGATTTGAATAGACTATGGGACGACCCAAGGGAAAACATTTGCCCCACAATATTTTTTACAAAAGAAATGATTAAAAAAACTTTGTTATCACGTGATATATTTTTATTTTGTGATTTTCATGGTCACTCTAATAAACCAAATTTTTTCCTCTATGGTTGCCCTAGTAATAAAAAAATAAAAATTAATTCAGCATATAATTTCCTTGAAATGATTATTGCAAAATTCTATTCAATAAAAAATGATATATTTGATCATAAGTCTTGCATATATAAAATCATTGCAAAAAAGCTCAAAACAGCCAGAGCTGTCTTAAAAAACGAATTTAACATTGATTTGTCATATTGTTTAGAGAGCAGTATTGGGCATATTACTATAGGAGAGAAAAAATCCGACTTTCTAACTCCAAAAATTTATGAAAAAATTGGTAGAGACTTTTGTTTAAGTATTTTTGAATTACAAGAAAAAAATATATTTAATGACATACTCTATAAATTACAAAATGAAGAAAATATAAAAGCGAATTCTTTTAATAATGTTCCTAATAATGGCAATATCAATAATAATAGTATTCATACAAATAATTTTTTATCCAACAAAAATAACAATATCAATGCAAATGGAGATGAATTGATAAACAATAAAAAGAACAGAGAAAATTTAATTAATTTAAATGTAACAAAACCAATAAGAGAGAAAATTAAAGAAAGAGAAAAAACCAAAAGCATTAATAACGTTAAAAATAATAACAATTTACTAAACAATAATGTCCAAATAATTATGAATCAACAAATAGATAAAGAGGAAATTAAGGAAAATATAAATGAAAATTTAAACAGTGAAAAACTCAAAAAACAGAAAAAAAAACTAAATCCAATAAAATCAAAAAGATTACTGGTTACAAATAATGAGAATGAGATTCAAGTTCAAACAAATTTAAAAAACATAAATTTAAATACATCAAACAGTCTTAATGTTAATTTGAATATAAACAATAATATTAACAACTTCAATACTGGTTTGTCTAATTACCCATCAAAAAATAATAGTTCAAGTAGTAAATCATTATTAGATAATTCTTATGGAGCTATTAATAATAAAAATAATAATGGAAAACAATATTCATTTCCTTATAATGCGAATAGTTTAAATACTAATATCAATATAAACTACGCAAGTCTTAATGCAGTGTCTATATTAGATAATGTAAACAGCAGTTGCAAATCTAATCAAGGTAATAATAATAGTATTATTAATACTGAGGAAATCAATGATAGATTCAAAAATGCCTCCTTAAAACTAAATGAAAAATTAAACAAAGAAAAAATTTATGTAAAAACAAATGCAATCTCAGCGAAATTATTAAATAATGGCAATTTAAAAAATGAAACGATATTTTCAACAATAGGGAATTTAAACAAAGGATTTACTGATCCAAATTTTACTGAAAATCAAATGTTAAGAAACAATAGCATAACTTCAATTAAAAACGATAAATCCATAATTTTTAATAATAGAAATTATCTATCTTCAAGTATAAAGATAAATTCAAACAATAGTCCTATTACAAATTCATTAAAAATTTCAAAAGAAAATTTTAATTTTTTAAACAAAATTTCAAAAAAATATTAAGATCTTATTATTTGGATTAAATTTATTATTTAGTTAATAATGATGATACCAATATTGTAAAATATAATGAAAAATAAATACAAAAAAAGTTTTATATTTAAATTATAAATAAAATTAAGTAAAAAATATTAACATAAGTCAAATTGAATACCTAAACTTAAATATAATTTAAAACTTGAATGAAAATATTTTAAAAACTATTACTAATCCAATATTTAAATTAAAAACAAAAAAATTTAGATAACAATTGTGTTTGTTTTAAAATAATTTTAAAATATGATTTTATATTTTAAAAATAATTTTTAGATTATTTATTAGCTTTAAAGATTTCTAAATCTTAAATAAAAAATTTGATGAGCCCGAACCAGCCTCAGAATTAGAGTTTCCAGGTAAAAATACAACATTTTTCGATTTGCTTAAATTTTCAACAATTTCTCTTGCAGCCTCTAATTTTTTTAGTTCTAAAAATGCAGACCCATATTTTTCGATTGCATCGTTAAATATATTCGCTGAATCAGATTCTGCTTCTGCTCGAATTATTGTGATTTTCTTCTCTTCCTCAGATTTCTTCACAATAAATTTAGCTCTAAAATTATTTTAATTTTTAAATTGCTAATATTCAATAATAAAATTTATATTAAAATTTATATAACATCATGAATAAATTGATTAAGAAATAAATTATTTTATATTTTCGATTATTTTTTGAAAAATCTTTTATAATGAATTTTTAAAAAAATGAATTTTCTAGAATTATATATAAATTAAAATACCTTTCAGCCATTTGTTGAGATACTTGCTTAGATTCAATAGCCTCTCTATATTCTTTACTGAAATCAATATGAATAATTGCAACGTCATCAATAATAATATTATATTCAAGTGCTTTTGTAATTAATCCTTGTTTAATCTCAATCGAAACTCTCTCTCTCTGAGTTATTAATTGATCGGGATTATATCTTGCAACAACTGCTTTTATGATTTCATTTGTTATATTTGGTAAGACTCTTTCAGCATAATTTTGTCTTTGATCGAGATATAATTTTGTCAAATTCTTTTCATTTGGCCTTTCTAAAATTCTTACTGTTATATTAACTAATTGTAAATCTTTAGCTGGTGTTTTGGAATCTATTATATGAGGAGTCATCCTAACGCTAAAAATAATAGGTTCGTAGAGTTTTGGAATTCTAAAGTGTATTCCTTCTCCGAGAATTTTATTACCTACTCCTCTCCCAGTGATTGTGTCAAACATAATTGCTTTTTCTCCTCCATCTACAACAAATGTGCAGAAACTTAGTAATACACCCCCTCCAATTAAAGCAGTTCCTATTTGAATCGATCTATTAAATATTTTTGTCAACATTTTTTTGCCCTCTAAAAATAATATATATAAAAATTAAAAATTAAAAAGAATTTAATATTTTAAATATCTTTTGAAAAAACATTTATTATAAGAAAAATATTATCATGATATTAGTTTAAGAGAGTATAAAATACAAACCTTAAAATAATATTAATTAAAAATTAATCCATTAAAAAATGAAATTATCTTTTAATTCGTATTAATATATTTATTTATTGTAAGTTTTTAAATAAACCTATAAAATAATAAAATTTCTTAAGAAAATTTTTTATTTATTTAATTTTTCAAATTCTTTATTGAAATTAAATAATAATATATTTTAATTAAAAAAATCAAAATTTTAAATAATTTTTCTATATTTCATTTACAAGTTTAAAGTTTGCATCTGGTCCTAAATCACTGGAAATTTTTATTTCTTTTTTTGTATAAAGCATAGATAAAATAATTGGAGCTATTATGAATCCATGGAAAAATCCCATAATTATCAAAAAGAAATACATTCTAAAATAATAAATTTGGAAAACTTTTGAGGGAGCAAAGAATAAAACACTGACACCTAAAATAATTTAGAAAATTTATTTTGATTGTTAAATACCTAATATTTTAGTTGTCACAATTCCGACAAATACGCTGGCTCCAACATTTTTCATAGCATACTTAATTTTTTCAATTGGATCTTTTGATCTGCTTCTAAAAAAGAATATTATTATGTGAACTGTAAATTCCACACTTAAACCACAAGCTAAAAGCATGTTAACAACTGAAACGGCATTTAATTCTATTTTATAATCTGGAATAAAATTTAAAAGCCATAAAACTCCGAGAAGATTGAAAACATTTGAAAAAACAAATATAGTAACCTAAAAATAGATATTTTATTTTTACAAAATTAATAATGTTTAAAAAGCAAATTACTAGTAAAGCTGATTTTATGTTCATTATAATTTGCACCGCAAGGAAAATTGACGCAAGAGCAATTAGAATATCTTCAAAAAAGATACCTCTTATTACAAGATATTGATCATAATAAACATAGAATAGTGAATATGGAAAGGCAGAAGATATATGTACTTTTTCTCCTTTGTAATCAAATAATTTGTCCTTATTTTCATAAGTAGTGAAATTTTTTGCATATTCAGCAACCACACTTTTGGTTTGAATAATGGAATCAACATAAACTTTTTGTTCAGTTAAGGGCTTATGTGAAAATCGAAATCTAGAGGCTTCTATCTTGCCATTTTCTCCGAAGTAAATATCATCTTTGTATGTTTCTCCACAAACAGCAAATTCTTGACAACATTTAGAATTTATTTTTATTTTTAAGAATTCTTTCACTTGAATCTCTAATGGAAGTTTTTCTAAGTAGTTAAAATTTGGATTACATTCTGTTTGCCATTGACCTCTTTTATTCATGAATTTTTGAAAGTCTTTAAACCAAGAAAATATTGGGGCTTCAACTGTTGATAATATTGCAATATTATCAAGCAAATTTTCGAGAAGTATTAAATTATTTTTATTATTATAGTCAATATTGTAAAAGACTAAATAAGCAGGAGGACCTACATCAACAAATTCAGCTTGAGTATGGAAGTAATTATACAAGTCAGAATTCTGTGTGACGGTTGTATTTTGATCCAATCCTAATGGAAAATTAAGACATCCAATTATTGACAAAATAAATAGAATATAATAGAAAACTAGAACTGAAATTTTAATTGGCTTTTTGAGGATAAAATCAGTATATTGATTTGATAAAAATTCATTAAAAAATCTTTTTTTATTAGGATCTCTTATTTCTTTATCAAATTTAAAGCAAGTTATGACATCGTATCTACATTCTCTTGTTCTTACTTCATCTAGAGTCACTATTGCTAAAAACAAAGTAATTTGTAGAAAATAATCAACTAAAACAGCAAAAGCAGCTGCAAGACAAAAGGATTGTAAAGCAGGAATTTTTGTTAAATAACCTACAAAAAATGCAAGAAATTCACCAAAAGCTGCAGTTGTTATTGAAGGTCCAACCTCTTTTAAAGTAGCACCAATGTGATCATATAAATCTTCAATATTTTTTTTATCTTTTGCCCCTAATATAATAAACATATTGTCCACGCCAATTGCAAGCACCAAAAAAGGAACTACTTCTGAACTGATTAATGATAGCTTTATTCCCAGAAAAGATATAAGTGCAATAGAACTTAAAAATGACAAAATAACGACGATGATTCCTCCTAGAGCAACCAAAACCCTTGAAAATTTAAAAAATGAGATTTCTCCCATAAAAACTGAAATATAAATAAACATAAGCAAATATGAGATCACCACCACTCCAACATTTTGTTGGTTTTGAAGATCAAGTTCATCCGGAATAGATCTCTCTGCCATATAATCAATTTTTAGGCCATTTAAACTTAAATTTCCTCTTTTATAATTATTTTCAATCATATTTATGTCTTTTTCTTCAAGTTTCTCGAAATTTAAAGCAGAATTTGATTTTACTAAATTTTCTAAACTTAAACTAAATTCTCTGTTATTTAATTCAGTGTTTATATTTTTCATTTCAGCAAATGATATTCTTGAAATGAAATTTTTTAGAGAAGATTGATTTATTTCATTTGCAAATCGGAATTTAATATTTCCATCTTGAAGTTCTTTATTGAATTCTTTGATTTCATAAATAAAACTTTCCTTTTCCCAAATTTCTGCGATTCTGTTTTTATAATAATCGTTTTTGACTAGAAAAGTAACAGCAAGCGCCCTCGCTGTTTTTCTGCATAAATTACAGTCATCGCATTTTTCATTATTCTCACATCCTTGTCGGCCTAATACTGCATTTATTTGTACTGGAGCTCCAATTCTATCAAAGCAAGGAAGTTCTCTTTCTGCCGATTTTTTTAAACATTTAGCTGTTGTTTTTATATCTGTATCTTCCATCATTTTTGTATAATTCATTTTCCAGAAATCCATAGGACTTGTTATTAAGCAGCTTTCATCTCCAATTGGCTGATAACATAAATCTTTAATAGAGAAAGTAGTGTTCATGAATTTAACAGTGTGGTTTTCTATTCTTGACTAATAATAAAAATTTATGAAAATCATTATATTTTTTCTATATTTTTTTAACAAATTGAATTTTATTAATTTTTTAAAAATTTTATTAATAAAGATTTCCATTTCTATCAATTCTTTTTTTTCATTAGATTTGGAATGATTTAAAATAAATAAATTCATGTTTAGAGTTTAATGGTAGATTTATGAAATCAACATGTTTTTCATCAAAATAAAAGATGCGAGAATAATTGTTAATAATTATATTTAATTTAAAAAAGTCAAAAATGGATTACTTGTAACTCAAATACTAATTTTAAATAATTCTTTTGGAAAATATCTGTTTCATCAGAATTATTCGCAACTCTTAATATAAATTGATTTATTCTAAAAAAAGAACCAAATTTTTGACTGATAAAAGCTTGTTCATAATTTGTATTAGAGTCTTGAGCTACCCAAAGTTTTTGCGGATCATTCTAAAATAATTAATAAATTATTTCACTTCAAACTCTAAAAACATTAATCCACTCAAAATTATTGCAACTGTTAAAATGGATATAACCATAACTGCTAAAGGATGTCTCGCGACTTTTTTTCCTATCCAGAAAAATAAATTGTCCAATTTCATTTCTTTTTAATATTTAAATAAATTATTTTTAAAAGTTATTTCTTAATTAAACTCAATATTATTTGAGTATTTTTAGATAATTATAAAATATGATATAATAAATTTCAAATATCTTAAGCTAATTTATTAAAAACTATTTATACTAAAAGGACCAATTGGCAAAAAATACTTTTTATTTTAAAATAATAAATTTCCACATGGAAGTGGTTTATTTATACAATTTAATATAATATAAATCTACAAAGGTGATTTTCATTTTTATAAAATTTTCTGAATTTTTGTATTTGTTGCTATCTTAATTGAATTTAAAAAATTATTTATTGTTTGAAATATGTAATCTAAAAAATTTAAATTATAATTTTAAATATTAAATATTGAAATTATTAAGCTTTATATATTTGAATTTGTTAAATTAAAAATAAGTTTTATCATTATAAAAAAAAATTTCAGAACTTTTAATTTAGAGCTGAAAATATCTAAAAATTAATTTTCATTTTTCTCTGTGTTTGGGGATTGGGGATTGGGGATTGGGGATTGGGGATTGGGGATTGGGGATTGGGGATTGGGGATTGGGGAGTGGGGGCAA
>Ga0194116_10005876_pt1 | contig 13350 bp, 16 predicted proteins | sample TA2MahsurfametaG_4_FD_148617 | JGI IMG/M metagenome (GOLD analysis project Ga0194116, IMG submission 148617) | Freshwater microbial communities from Lake Tanganyika, Tanzania - TA2015008 Mahale S9 surface | ecosystem: Environmental > Aquatic > Freshwater > Lake | place: Tanzania: Lake... | reverse complement strand
CCTCTTCTTCATCAAATTGCTCCTGTGCCTTTTCTACCAAGGAAACGACATCACCCATTCCTAAAATCCTATCCGCCATTCGTTTCGGATAGAAAACGTCTAGGGCATCCATTTTTTCACCAGTACCAACGAATTTTATGGGTTTATTAACAACTGCCTTAATAGAAAGTGCCGCCCCACCCCTCGTATCGCCGTCCAATTTTGTTAGAACCACTCCATCAAAACTGATCTTTTCATTAAAAGCTTTGGCGGTATTCACAGCATCTTGTCCAGTCATTGAGTCAACGACAAAAAGCGTTTCACTCGGTTTTATTGCAGATTTAACACGTGCAATTTCATCCATCATTTGTTCATCTATTGCAAGACGGCCTGCAGTATCCACTATTACAACATTAAATCCTTTACTTCTTGCGTGAATCACCGCATCTTGAGCAATTTTAACCGGATTTTTCTCCTCGCGATTTGAATAAACTTCAATGCCAAGCTGCTCTCCCAATACGTGTAATTGATCAATTGCTGCTGGACGGTAAACATCACATGCTACAAGCAAGACATTTTTCCCTTTTTTAGATTTTAAATAGTTCCCTAATTTTCCTGAAAAAGTAGTTTTTCCTGAGCCCTGGAGCCCTGACATAAGAACTATCGCCGGACTACTTTTTAAATTAATTTCAGATTCATTTCCTCCCATCAACTCCACCAATTCTTCATGGCAAATCTTCACCATTAACTGACCCGGAGAAACAGCTGTTAAAACATCTCTGCCAAGAGCTTTATCCTTGACAATATTTGTAAATTGCTTGGCGGTATTGAAGTTGACGTCCGCGTCCAAAAGAGCCCGCCTTACTTCTTTTAATGTTTCTGCAACATTTATCTCTGTAATTTGGCCCTGCCCTTTAAGGACTTTAAATGCCCTTTCAAATTTATCGGTAAGATTTTCAAACATAATATTTGGTTATCACACAAAGATAATGAATGACATGGTGAGAAATACACAAAAAATTGGAAATGAGATTAAACTATGAAATGTCTGTTACCAAGTTCTTTTTCTCAATTATCTTTCTTATGTTGATCAAGGCGTATCGCATTCTTCCTAATGCTGTATTAATGGAGATGTTTTCTGCACATGCAATTTCTTTAAAGGACATGTCGCGAAAAATACGCATTTCCACAATTTCTTTTTGAGCCTTTGGTAAGTAATCAATTAGTTTAATCATTTGGGATTCTAATTCATCATATGATTTTTGCTGAAGGTAATTTTTTTCATCTGAAGCAATTTTATGAAAAATGGAATATTCCTCGTCAAAAGGATTGGTTTCACTAATCATACGTAGCTTATTTTGTCTCCTGAAATGATCGATAACTAAATTAGATGAGATCCTCATCACCCAAGACAAAAACTTACCCTCATCCTTATAATTTCCACTTTTTAGGGTATTAATAACTTTTACAAAAGTATCTTGAAAAATATCATTGGCGAGAGCAGAATCACGTACTTTCGAGAGAATAAATTTAAATACTACGTCCTTGTACCTTAGCAATAATACTTCAAAGGACTTTTCGCTACCAAGAATATACGACTGGATTAAATCACGGTCTGTTTTGGAATATAAGATCATTTTTTACAATTTAAGGTTGTGCACAACGGTTAAAAGTAAATTTGATCTATAGGCCGAAATTTTATTTTGAGCTAATTTAGCACATTGGAGCCAAATGACCAAAATAAATTTTCATTTAAAAGTGAAGAAAATTCAAAATGCGCTGTAGAATTCTCGTTTTAGGTTGGATTACTTTACTTGTTTTTCCAATTCCTGCTTTTCTATTGCTGCATATTCAGGAAGGGATGGATTTTTTCGATTTTATATCATTGAAAACATTTCAGATCATCCCTATCGGTTTTGGGTTACAACTTGGTTTTGTGTATGGGCTATTTGCATATTTGATGATGAGTGCACCATTTTTTGACAAAGTACCAAACCGAGTGGAGCATACTGTCCAGAGCATGAATCTAAAATGGTACGACGGAATATTTTTATCCGTTTGTGCCGGTATTGGTGAAGAGCTATTGTTTCGGGTTGGCATTCAATATTATTTAGGGTGGCTTCCTACTGCTATTATTTTTGTTGCGATTCACGGTTATTTAAATCCTTGGAATTGGCGTTTTTCTATATACGGTATACTTTTACTCCCTTTCATATTCCTTTTGTCAGTTGGAATCTATACTTTCGGAATCTGGTTTGCAATATCCGCCCATTTCATGTATGATGCCGTTCTGTTTAGCATTTTAATAAATAAAAAAGTAAAACATGTTGAATAATTATTTACAATCTCCATCCGTCCAGTGGTTTCGTTACAGTGTAAGAATATTTTGGTTATTCGGGATAGTGCTTGTCATGTTCACTGACAAATTCACAATACACAAAAAACTTAACAGTTATGGCACGGAGTGGCTCGACTATTTTATGCGTTACTACACTTATCTTGGTGACGGAATATTTGCGGTTGTTCTGTCTATATTTTCTTTTATAAAAAATATGCGATTGGGAATATTATTGTTATTCTCGTTTTTAGGCTCTGCCATGATTGCACAACTTTTAAAACGAACAGCTTTCAAAAATTTCCAAAGACCTTACTACTATTTTAAAAATGATTCAAGCTTCCGTTTTATAGAAAATTTTGATTACCATTCTGATTATTCATTTCCATCTGGTCATGCGACTTCATGTTTTGCCATCTTTACAATTTTAGCATACCATTTTGAAGTAAAAATTTCCTACCAGCTTGTATTTGCTCTTTTGGCTATTTCAGTTGCCTTTTCGAGGGTCTATCTTTCTCAGCATTTTACTCAAGACATTATCGCGGGCTCAATGATTGGCTATATTTTCTCTAGTATTTCTTGGATCTACCTTCAAGATAAATTGACCAAATTTAATCGACCATTTAAAAAGGCCAATTAGTAATTTTCTTTTAATAATCAATTCTAGCACAAAAACAATTGTTCGCTTTATGAGTAAATTGTATACTGAAGAAATAGTAAATTTGTCAAAAAAAATAAATGCCAAGTATATCGATCAAAGCAGAGGCCATGCCTGCTTCCCCCATCAGGAAATTAGTGCCTTATGCAGAGGCCGCAAAAAAAAGGGGAACCAAAGTTTACCACTTGAATATAGGGCAACCCGATATTGAGACTCCTGAAGTGGCTTTACGAGCAATTAAACAACTTGATAGAAAGGTAATTGAATACTCGCACTCAGCAGGTTTTGAAAGCTATCGAAATAAATTGTCTATTGCATACTTGAATCAAGGCTTACCCATTAATACCGAGGATATTTTGGTCACGACTGGAGGTTCAGAGGCCTTGATTTTTGGATTTATGTCCACATGTAATCCGGGGGATGAAATCATTATTCCTGAGCCATTTTATGCCAATTACAATGGATTCGCAGTGAGTGCTGGACTTTCCGTTGTTCCGGTTACTTCTCACATTGAAAAAAGTTTTGCGCTCCCACCTGTAGAAGAAATAGAATTAAAAATTACAAACAAAACAAAAGCAATTGTAATCTGTAATCCTGGAAACCCTACGGGGTATCTCTATTCTCAAAAAGAACTGGAACAACTTCGCGATATTGTAAAAAAATATGACCTTTTCTTGTTTGCAGATGAAGTTTATCGCGAATTTTGTTACGATGGTCATAAACCCTTCTCTGTGATGAATCTAAAGGGCATTGAGAATCATGTTGTAATGGTTGATTCCGTATCGAAACGCTATTCAATGTGCGGCGCAAGAATTGGAGCTCTGATAACAAAGAATAAGGAGGTCATGGCAGCAGCTTTGAAATTCGGTCAAGCCAGACTTTCGCCTCCAACAGTTGACCAAATTGCGGCAGAGGCGGCCCTTGACACACCCCAATCGTATTTTGACAATGTAGTTTCCGAATATGTTGAGCGAAGAAACATTATGGTTGACGGATTGAATGCAATCCCTGGAGTATTTTGTCCAAAACCGTCGGGTGCATTTTATTGTGTTGCGCGATTTCCTGTGGATGACGCTGAAAGGTTTTGTCAATGGCTTTTAGAGGAGTTTAATTATAAGGGACAAACTGTAATGATGGCTCCTGCAAACGGCTTTTACTCTACCGGTGGAGCCGGAAAAAATGAAGCGAGAATCGCTTATGTTTTGAATAAAGAATCGTTACGAAATGCGGTTGAATGCCTAAAGGAAGCGCTCCTTGTATACCCCGGAAAAGTATAACAATTTGATCATGACTGTTGACCAACTACTTGATGACGTTATAGATGAAAGAAAATCTGCCGTCGAAAAATTAAGACAAACTATTCTTCAAAATTTACCAAAAGGGTTCGAAGAAACTGTAAGCTACGGGATGATAAGTTATGTCGTGCCTCATTCATTTTATCCTAAGGGATATCATTGTGACCCAAAAATTCCCCTTCCCTTTTTAAGTTTCGCATCTTAAAAAAACTCTTTGAACTTATACCATATGGGAATTTATGCGGATAAGGACCTATATAATTGGTTTACAGATGAATACCCTCTTTATTGTTCTCAAAAACTAGACATAGGAAAATCGTGTATTCGCTTTAAAAAAGTCAATGATATTCCCTTCGATTTAATCGGTCAAATCGTTCAAAAAATGACGCCTATACAATGGATAGAGACTTACGAAGAGGCATTTTTAAAAAAAAATAAACAATTTATTTTAAGAAGCAATTCTGATAGGTTTGTCTTTCAAATGCTGCTTTTTTCTAATTTAGTGTAATGAACTATGTGATTGTCGATGTTGAAACTACCGGCGGAGGACCAAAAACTTCCAAGATCACAGAGTTGGCTATTTACAAACATAACGGTACTGACATTATTGAAGAATTTGTCACCTTACTAAACCCTGAGCAAAGCATTCCAGATTTTATTGTTCGCCTCACAGGGATTACCGACAAAATGGTTGAAAATGCCCCTAAATTTTATGAAATAGCAAGGAAAATAATTGACTTCACGGAGGGATGCATTTTTGTTGCACATAACGTCTCATTTGATTACGGGATGTTGCGTTCGGAATTCAAACGCCTCGGATTTGATTTTAGAATGCCTCACTTATGCACTGTCAGAGCATCGCGATATGTTTTACGAGGGCACGTTTCATACAGTTTAGGAAAACTGAGTGCAGCCTTAGGAATTGAAATTAAGGGAAGACATCGGGCGGGAGGTGATGCCTTGGCAACCGCTAAATTATTCGGTTTATTATTTCAGAAAGACACCCATAATCTGGAGAAATTCGTTCAGCAAGAAGTAAATCCACGCAATGTTCATCCGAATTTAGATTTAGACATATTGGACGAATTACCAAACAAAGTAGGTGTTTACAAATTTTTTAATGAATTCAACCAAATAATATACATCGGTAAGAGTATTCATATAAAAAAACGTGTCGAGCAACACCTTCGCAATACCAGCAGTTCAAAAGGACAGCGCTTACTTCAGGACATTGTGCGAATTGAATACGAATTAACAGGTTCCGACTTGATAGCCATGTTAAGAGAATCTTTATTAATTAAGCAATTCCAACCAATTTATAACAGAAAGTTGAGAAAAAGTCTTTTCCCCTGGGGTTTATTTGATGAGATTGATAATAAGGGGTACATTCGACTTTCCCTGAAATCAACGGCAAAATCTAGGACTCAACCCATAAGTTATTTCCATTCAAAAAAGGAAGGAAATGATTACTTGCATTACGTTTGCGAGAAATATGCCTTGTGTCAAAAACTCTGTTCCCTTTATCAAACAAAAGACGCTTGTTTTCATTTTGCCATAAAATCTTGTAACGGTGCTTGTGTGGAATTGGAAAATCCTGTGGAGTATAACTCGCGCGTGAATCAATTAATTGATGACAGCAGCTTTGACAACAGCAACTTCTTTTTAATTGACAAAGGAAGAAACAAGACAGAAAAAAGTTTAGTATGGGTAAGCAATGGACATTTTAGAGGATATGGGTATGCCCCCTTTCACTTTGATGGCAAAGATGCTAAACACTGGAAAAGATATGTAGAAGAAATACCTGAGGACAAAGACATTAAAATGATTATCAAATCATTTTTGAAAAAAAGAGATTCCTATAAACTTATTTCTGTGTAAAATGGGAAAAGGAATTTTAACTGTTCTTGGATCTGGGACTTCTCAGGGTGTTCCTGTCATTGCATGCAAATGCGATACCTGTAAATCTTCCCATTTTAAAGACAAAAGAACTAGGAGCAGTGTCTTAATTCAAGTCGAGGACCAACAATTTGTAATTGATACTGGTCCTGATTTTCGTCAACAGATGTTAAGAGAACAGGTTGAGTTCTTAAATGGCGTAATCTTCACCCACGAGCACAAAGACCATGTTGCAGGTCTTGACGATATCAGGGCATTTAACCACAAGCAAAATGAGGCGATGAAGGTTTATGCTACAAACCCGGTGAGGGACGCTTTACATCGCGAATACCATTATATTTTTTCAGAGGTATATTACCCCGGAACCCCAAAAATTTTGATTCAAGACATTGATAACACACCCTTTAAATTAACACCGACCTTTGAGTTGACGCCCATTTCTGTTTTACATTATAAAATGCCTGTTCTCGGTTACAGAATGGGCGACCTTACCTACATAACGGATGCAAAAACCATATCAGAGAGCGAAACAAATAAGGTTAAAGGATCGAAAATATTGATAGTAAATGCGCTTCATTTTTTTCCTCACATTTCACATTTTAACCTTGAGGAGGCCTTAACATTTATTGAAATAATCAAACCCGAGGCGGCCTATCTCACACATATTTCGCACCTCTTTGGCAAACACAAGGATATAGAGAAATTGCTCCCAAAGGGGGTTAGAGTAGCATACGATGGATTAAAACTAAATTTTAATTACTAAAAATGGAGTGTGGAAAAAAGTAATTTTCCATTTCAAGTAGGGTATCAAAAAATTATAATTTTAAGTCGTGGTTAAAAAGAAGGTCGTAGATGTTCATGGCTTAATTAAAAGTAAAAATCCAAAATTACTTAGATGGATGCCCAGATTTATTTTGAGTTATCTCAAGAGGATATTGCACGAAGATGAATTAAATAAACTTATGGACGACAACAGTCATTTGGTTGATGCTGAATTTTGCCAAAGAGTAGTTGATTACCTAAATATGAAGGTGGTTATAAAAGGAATGGAGAACCTTCCAGAATCTGGTCCAGCAATTGTCGCGATGAATCATCCTTTAGGGGGTATGGATGCGGTGGCATTTGTTGCTGGAATAAAGGAAAAACGCAAGGATATTCGATTTATAGTCAATGACTTGCTGATGAATATCGATAGTTTAAAAAACTTATTTGTTGGGGTCAATAAACACGGTAAAAACATACCTCAAGTTCGTGAGCAAATAAGAAACATTTTTGACTCTGACCATATGGTTTGTATTTTTCCAGCGGGAATGGTTTCGCGAAAAACCAAAGGAGTAGTTTCCGACCTTGTATGGAAAAAGACGTTTATTCAATACGGAAGAGAATTTAATCGACCTATTGTACCAGTATATATAGCTGGTGAACTATCTAACTTCTTTTATCGATTATCTAATTTTAGAAAATTCATAGGTCTTAAAACCAATATTGAAATGTTGTATTTGTCCGACGAATTATTTAAACAGAGAAATAGAACCATAACTTTTACCATTGGTAAACCTATTTACGGAAAGGATATTGATAGTTCGCTGAATGATGTTCAAGCGGCGGAGTGGTTCAGGAAGCATGTTCACGAATTCAAGAATCAAGAATGAAAATGCTAATTCATCCCGTCGCTAAGTCAGCTCTGAAAGCTGAGTTAACGTCAGATAAATTCATCAGAAAAACACGCAAAGGAGAAAATGAAATCTATATCCTTGACGCTCATAATGCACCAAATACAGTGCGAGAAATTGGTCGCTTACGTGAAATTACTTTCCGGGCTTCCGGCGGAGGCACAGGCAAGGAGATTGACCTTGACGAATATGATTTAAGTGAAGTTTGTTACCAACAATTGATCGTTTGGTCGCCCGAAGAAGAGGAAATAATTGGAGGTTATCGCTTTATTAAATGTAAGGATGCCATTGATTTTAACGGACAAATTAACCTCTCAACGACACATTATTTTAATTTCTCATCGGCTTTCATTGAAAATTATCTTCCATACACCATTGAACTCGGTAGGAGCTGGATACAACCCAATTATCAACCAACAGTAAACCCAAAAAAAGGTCTTTTTGCACTGGATAATATATGGGACGGTCTTGGAGCCCTCGTTAAGTTTAATCCCGAAATTCGCTATTTTTTCGGAAAAGTGACGATGTATCCGGACTTCGATAAATCGTCGCGAAACTTTTTACTTACTTTCATGCATACCTTTTTTCCTGATACTGAAAACCTATTGGCTCCTTTCTTCCCCCTACAAATAAATGAGGACGTATCCATATATCGAAAAAAAATAGAGAACCTTCCCTTCAATGAAGCATTCAAGGAGCTTAATAGTTTTGTAAGAGAGCATGGTGAATTTGTGCCGCCTCTATTCAATATTTACATGAGCTTATCTCCAACGATGATGACATTCGGAACGGCAGTCAATCCGGAGTTTGGAAATGTGGAAGAAACGGGAATACTCGTAACAATCAATGATATTTATGAGGAGAAAAAGGAGCGTTATTTAAATTTTTAAATGTCAATATTATAACGAGCTAAAAACTCTTCAAGGTTTTTAATCCCCGTTTTTTTCTTAAGCCGCTCTTTCAATCGTCCAATATAAACATCAACGTGTGCCTCATTCATTTTCTTTCCAATGTAATTAGAAGGCTTGCCATAATAATATTTCATTTTCAAAATTAATATGTCTCGCCTGTCTAGTACCCTCAGCGCCTCGTCAATTGCACGTTGAATTGGGATTTTCTCCTCTCTATCTATGTTTGCCTCAAAAGATTCACTGCCTTCAGAGTAATTTGCACGTATCAGCGTTGTTTTTGCTTCGTTTACAAAGACAACCTGACGCTTCCCATTTCGTTTTCTGAGAACAGAGATACAGAAATTATTAACAACCGTAGAAAGCCAAGACTTTGTATCAAATAAGTCAGATTTTTCATGATGTAAAGACCCTATTTTAGAAAAAAGATGAATGCAAAATTCCTGGTAAATGTCTTTAGCATCCTCCCTATTTGGAAATTTATCGATGATTAATTTAAAAAATAACTTGTTGTAGCGATTCAAACATTCCTCGAAAATGACCTTTTGAATCCTACTATCCATATACTAATATGTACTTAATCTGGGTGAAACCAGGTGCTCAATGCCTTTGATTTGATCCTCCAATTCAATTATAGACATAAACGTAAGACTGTGTAATAATAACTTAAAAAGAGCGTCAAGGTCTTTTTCTTCTTTACGAATTAAATAGGTTGGCATCTCATGTTTTTTGAGGCAATACATGAGGTTAGAAAGTTCTTTTCTAACATCTTGAGCAGGCATTCCCACGGGGTAAAGGAATAAATTAAGCGTCTCCGAATTGTTATATTCAAAGGTGCTTCCTAAGAAATCGTTGGGATTCTCATTTAGTATGTAAAATAAGTAGGCTTGGTATAATAACTCGCTGGGATCTCCAACAATAAGTGTAACATCCGTTAGAATTTTCTTCGCGTCGATCGCTTTCAACGCAACTATCAAGCCTTCAATGGTATACTCGTGTTTTGTTTCGAATGAAACCTTGTCTATCCACAATTTATTGGCTGAAAAGTCATCAAATAAATCACAAGTCTCGAATTTCAATTGAATGATTTTATGTTGATTTGAATTTTCTAAAAAGACATCCGTATGGAGTGCAGCGTGATTTCCTAGTAAAAGAATGTTATGGGTATAATTTTGCATAGGCTTAATTTTTTTAACAAAAACGCTTCTTTTGTCTAAATATAACGTTTTTTTATATATTAAATATTGAAAAAATAATTTTTAGCTTTGATTTGCGTTTATAACATGTGAAATATTTCTCTCTTATCTTTTTATTTGTCTCTTTTTTCGACGGCAGGGCGCAATATTACGGCAATAATGCCTTTACTTCCTTAACTTCTTTACTTCCCGCGAAATCAACCGGTACGGGGCATGCTCTGATCGCGGTGAAAACAAGTGACCTATCAAATGCCATTGTAAATCCTGCCTTACTAGAGCAGGCGGACAATGGGAAAATTCTTACATCCACGGTAATGCATCCTGGGGGAGTCAATCAAGGAATATTGGCTTATGCCTTCAAGTTAAAGCAAGTAGCGATCGCACCTATCATCGCTTACAGTGCCTTTGGCGAATTTACGGAACGTGATGAAGCGGGAAATGAATTGGGGGAATTTAGTGCCTTGGATTATTCGTTAGGTTTAGCAATTTCAAAGGAAATCAATCCGTACATGTCCATCGGCATAAAGAGTAACTTCTTGGGATCATATATTGAAAATTATTACGCTTTTGGCATGAGTAGTTCCTTTGGTGCTTATTTTACCAACAAAGCAAAATTGCTCAGTGCTTCTTTGTTAGCGCGAAATATCGGCGTAAAATTCAAAGATTACACCAACACCTCCAATGATTTATTACCCTTAAATGTTCAGGCCGCAGTTTCATATAAACTTAAACATGCGCCCTTTCGCTTTTCTTTACTATTAAATGAATTAAATCGATGGAACAACATGTACATTGACCCTAACTTACAACCCGAAATTGATGTTTTAACAGGTGATACAATCCCAGTGGACAAACCAAATTTCATTGAGAAAATTGGACATCACGTGGTCGTACAAGTTGAATTATTAGCAAGTAAGCGTTTTCATATACGTGGTGCATTTGATTATCACAGGAGAAGTGAACTAATGGTGGATTTACGCCCGGGAATGGCAGGATTTTCTCTTGGTTTTGGCTTACTCTTGAAAAAATTTGAATTCAATTATGGATTTACGGTTTATTCAAAAGCAGCAAGTTTTCATAACTTTTCACTTTCCACTTCTTTCAAAAATCCGAAAAAGAGTAATGAAATAAAGCTGCTGAATTAACAAAATCTTTTTAATTTCTAAAATAAACTTAAAAATTCACAAAATAAAAAAAGCCGATTAAAATCGGCTATTTCCATTAAATGAATGTAAATTACTTACAGTCTTTGTAATCTTCCTCTTTGTAATCTTTACAATCTTCTTCTAAAGCCTCAGCTTCTTTCTTCAAATCTTCTGCTTTCGATGGATCAGACGCCATTTTTTTGATTAAGTCCTCACCCTCCTTTTTACAATCACAAGCTGACTTCCCGCAAGATGACAATGTTAAAGCTGCGATAGCCACAGCACTTAATAATACCTTTTTCATAATATAAATTTTAAAATTTGTGCTAATTTAATGATTTATTTTAGTTATACAAAATATTTCAAAATGATAAGAATTAATTGCTCCTAATTCCGCTGCCCGGAAAATTTTAGCATCACTCCCCTTAAGAGAAGCTTAATGAATTCCCAGAATAACTAATTTTGAATAAATCATTAGAATGAAAAGAAGTTTGAAGTGTATTATTTTTTACTCAATTTGCTTTTTATTAACGGAATCAACCCATTTTGCACAATCCGCATCAGATACTACACAAATAAATACACATTTAATTAAGCTCACAAAAACTGCTGAATACCGGCATTTTATGAATGTGAATCAGTTGAATGAAACAGCATCGTACATTTTTTCTGAATTTTCGAAACATTCGGATAGTGTAGATTATCAATTATTTAACGTTAATAAAAACGAGTACAAAAATGTCATTTGTTCTTTCGGAACTGACCACACCCAACGAGTGATTATTGGTGCTCATTATGACGTTTGTGGTAATCAAGAAGGTGCCGACGACAATGCCAGTGGAGTTGCTGGTTTACTTGAACTTGCTCGCTTATTGAAAAATTCAAAATTGCCTTTTCGTTTGGATTTGGTTGCCTACAGCTTGGAAGAACCACCGTTTTTCAGGACTAAATCCATGGGAAGTTATGTTCATGCACAATACTTAAAAAACAACCAAATCCCGGTAATAGGGATGATTTCCGTTGAAATGATTGGGTATTTCTCCGAAGAAAAAAATTCACAAGACTACCCTATTTCCCTACTGAAATTAAAATACGGAAGTCGTGGCAATTTCATAACCTTGGTAAGAAAATCATCGCATGGAAGTTTCGTTAAACAATTTTGTAAAGCTTACAAGAAAACTAAACAGATAACAACAAAAAAGTTTACTGCTCCTCAATCTTTAACGGGAATTGATTTTTCAGATCATTTGAATTATTGGAACTTTGGTTTCGACGCCCTTATGATTACAGACACGTCATTTTATAGAAACAAAAATTATCATCAAGAAAGCGACACCATGGAAACCTTAAATATCCCAATGATGGCAAAGGTTATCAACGGAATCTATTTAACCTTGATTAGCATGTAAGCTAGATGTTAACTCCGTGAAAATTCTTGGTGAGTGTTTTGTATTCCTCTGAATATGCTCCGTCTATATTTCGTATCGTTATTTCTGAAACCATACAATCGTCTGTACCATGGCGTTTAAAATTAATCACGACGCGAGAATTTTGTTTGTCACTGTTGCCATGAATAATGATTTTCTGATGTGCTTGCCAAGCAACCGAATTTGCGATCGACAAATGTTCCTCGTGCCATAAATAAGGTACGATGAGATAAAGATCTGACTGGGGATGCGATAACTCAGCACACGTTGAATAAAACTGTTGAAACTCAAATTTGGACCATCGTTTCGCCGTATTCATACGTGAATTTTCGCTTCTTACTTCTTCAAAATGATACGGCGGATTACTGATAATCAAATCAAATTTAACCGCACTGCTGAAATTGAAAAAATCATGATGAATAAGTTCAAGACGATCCGACCAGGCGGAATTCTCAAAATTTAATTGTGCGTCCTTACATGAATCAGCATCTATTTCCAAACCGTAGACCTTAGCACTTGAAAAGCGCTGCGCCATCATCAGTGACAAAACGCCACAGCCAGTCCCTATGTCAAGAATATGACTTGGTGAATCAGCGTTAATCAGACTGCCTAATAACATACTGTCAGTGCCTACCTTTAATGCAGAATTTTCTTGATGAATGGAGAAACACTTGAATTTAAACACGGACAAATCAGTAAGCTTTAGCGAATATCACGCGACCAGTTGAAGGTTTACCTGTTACCATACAAGCTCCATTTTCGGCTTCTTGATCCAGTGTAATACAACGAATAGTGGCTTGAGTTTCTTCCTTGATTTTGGCTTCCGTTTCTTTTGTTC
>Ga0194116_10005875_pt1 | contig 13351 bp, 16 predicted proteins | sample TA2MahsurfametaG_4_FD_148617 | JGI IMG/M metagenome (GOLD analysis project Ga0194116, IMG submission 148617) | Freshwater microbial communities from Lake Tanganyika, Tanzania - TA2015008 Mahale S9 surface | ecosystem: Environmental > Aquatic > Freshwater > Lake | place: Tanzania: Lake... | reverse complement strand
CAACTAATGACGCTAGTTTAGAACGAGAAAAGAAAATTGTCGCTTGGCTTTCAGAAATAGAAAAAGATGCAAAAGCGATTTATCTGGTTGGTGATATTTTCGATTTTTGGTTCGAATACAAACATGCAATTCCTAAAGGATTTGTTCGTTTGCAAGGAAAAATAATTGAATTAACTGAAAAAGGAATTCCAGTTCATTTCTTTCTTGGTAATCACGATATGTGGATGTTTGATTACTTTAAAACAGAATTAGGCGTTGAAATTCACCCCAATGAGCTAGAATTGGTAATAAATCAAAAATCCTTCTATATTGCTCATGGAGATGGTTTAGGTCCTGGAGATAAAGGTTATAAACTCATTAAAAAGATTTTTCGAAATCGCTTTTGTCAATGGGCATTTGCGCGACTCCATCCAAACTTCGGAATTCCTTTAGCGAAATATTTTTCAAAAACGAGTCGAAATAACACAGGTGATGATGATGCTCATTTAAATTCCTTAAATAAAGAATGGCTTTATCAGTTTACTAAATCAGCACAAAAAGAAAGACATAGGGACTATTATATTTTTGGACACAGACATTTACCCTTGAAATTTGAATTGGAAAATACAACTTATTTTAATCTTGGCGAATGGTTAAACTTTTACACTTTTGGTCGATTCAATGGAGAACAATTTGAATTATTGCAATGGAAAGAAAATCAAATAATTCCATTTAAATCTATTTCTGAATAAACCATGAAAATTGATTGGAAGGTAAATTCCATTGATGAATTACCCGCTTTTGCAAATGAATTCCTAAAATTTGTGAATTATCCGAAATGCATCGCATTTAGAGGTGAAATGGGTGCAGGAAAAACGACATTCACACGCGCTCTCATAGAAGCATTGGGTGTCCAAGAATTTGAAGGCTCACCAACTTTTGCTATCATTCAGGAATATCCTGTTTCTGCGAAAGGGAAAATTTATCACATGGATTGTTATCGGATCAAATCGATCGCAGAGGCTATTAATATCGGATTGGAAGAAATTCTTGATGAGAAAAGTTACATATTTATTGAATGGGCAGAAAAAATTGAGGCTTTACTTCCAAATGACATAATTTGGGTGTATATTCGTAATAATGATGATTTGACAAGACAAATAAGCTTTGAATTATGATTACGGATCCTGAACTATTAAAATCGTTGATTGCTCAAGGCAGTTTGATGCCAAAAGAGGAAATGTTGGAAGTTAGGCGAAAAAAGGGAAATCTTTTTATTGGAATTCCAAAAGAGACCTCCTTTCAAGAACGTCGAGTCGCATTAGTTCCTGAAGCAGTTTCGCTGCTCGTTGCAAATGGACATCGAGTTAAAATTGAAACTAAAGCTGGTGAAGGTTCTAATTTTTATGATAACGACTTTAGCGAAGCAGGAGCAGAAATTTGCTACGATCGAAAAGAAATATATTCGTGTGATATCATTCTAAAAGTTGCGCCACCATCAGAAGAGGAAGTTGATTTGATGATAGGCGGTCAAACGTTCATTTCAGCACTTCAAATTGCAACACAACCGAAAGAAATTCTTCAGAAACTAATTTCGAAAAAAATTACTGCAATCGCCTGGGATTATGTGCGTGACGAAGAAGGTGTATTTTCAATTGTTCGGACTTTAGGTGAAATTGCTGGAACAACAAGTATTTTGGTAGCAGGTGAACTTCTATCTTCTTTTTCTTCGGGAAAAGGAATGATGCTTGGGGGCGTTGCTGGTGTTCAACCAACCGAGGTTGTGATTATCGGCGCCGGAACTGTCGGAGAATATGCAACTCGAGCTGCTTTGGGTCTTGGAGCTTCCGTAAAAGTTTTCGATAATTCATTATCTCGTTTGCGACGTCTTCAAAACGATATTGGTTCACGTATATTCACCTCGATAATTCAACCGAAAGTATTGGCTAAGGCGATAAGAAGATCTGATGTAGTCATAGGTGCACTTAGATCTCCAATAGGCAGAACACCATGCGTTGTCAATGAAGAAATGATTGAAAGCATGAAACAAGGTTCTGTCGTCGTTGATGTTAGTATTGATCAAGGCGGATGCTTTGAAACTTCAAGGGTTACGAATCACAGCGACCCAACTTTTGTTAAGCATGGAGTTGTTCATTATTGCGTACCTAACATTTCATCACGTGTTTCAAGAACAGCATCCTTTGCATTGTCAAATATACTTTCACCACTAATTCTTGAAATGGGAGACAAAGGCGGTGTTGTTGAACTTATCCGAGATCATAGAGGATTTAGAAACGGTGTTTATATCTATAGAGGAATTTTAACAAACGAAGTTCTTGGAAAAGTTTTTGACCTAAAATACAAAGACATCAATCTCATTTTACCAGGCATGTAATGAACGCCATTCAACCTTTGAACTTACCCAAAACGGAATTGAAATTAGTTCGTAAAGCTAACGAGATATTTGTCCATTGCCTGATTCGTAAAAAGCAAATAAACTTAACTCCGGAAGAATGGGTTCGTCAGCATTTCATCGCTTTTCTTTCAAATAATTTGGGTTATGCAATTGAACGCATTTCAGTTGAAAAAAGCCTTGACTATTTTGGTTTAAAAAAAAGATGGGATATTGTTGTTTATAATCAAGATTTTATTCCTGAAGTTTTAATTGAATGCAAGGCTCCGCATATTCCTTTGAATGAAAATGTATTATTACAAGCGCTGAATTATCAGAATAAACTAAGTTGTAAATTCATTGGACTCACAAACGGAATTAATCACGCTTTTTGGTATATTGATAAGGAAAATATAAAGATTCAATCCATAAATGAATTCCCAAAATTTCAAAACTAGGTTAATTTGGATTGAAATTCCAGGTTCCAGACTTCATTCGATTGTATTCTCGCGAAAGATAAGCCAACTGAATTCTCATTTTATCCATTGCCTCTTCAGTTTCTGGACTAATTTCTTGTTTGCGCACTTTCAATTGAAGCTTCATGTACATCGCATGCAATAATACTTCAATGTCATGATGCTTCGTCATGTTTGACTTTTGCTTAAATTCATCTAAGAACGATTTTGCTTGGTCAACCAGTCCCTTGTATTTATCATCATTCGAGATGGTTATCAGCGTATTGTGCAAATAAATCAATTCCAAAACAATTTCTCGTAATGCATCGATGTGTCCTTCTTTCTCACATTTCTGCATTTTCATTTGTTTCACTAATTCCTCATACCATGAACGATATTGATTTAAAAAGGAAGCATCTGGCAAGCTTGGTTTAACAAAAACATCAATTATGTTGTCAACATTGAATTGAAACGCACGAATGATATCCTCAATTTGATACATGTAGATCAAATACTCGGCTATATTTTCCTGTCTTTTTTGTTGAGAAACGAGCATTTTATTTCAATTCTTTTTCAATTTGGTCTTGATTTTCATTCAAAAAATTGATGAATTCGGTAGTAACATCCATTGAAGGACTTATATAATTTAATTGTCCACCTTGTCCGTGCATAAGCAAAATATCAATCCCATGTAATTCACAATATTTTTTACCTAGTGCTTCAATTTTTTTATTGATTGCTTCTAATTTCTTAACCGTTTCCTCTTCAATTTTAGCTCCTTGAGTTTGCTGATATTGCATAATTGATGCTTGCAATTGTTGAGCTTTTTGCTGAGCTAGCATAATTTCGTTTTCAGATAGTAATCCGTTTCGCGCTTCTTGATCTTTACGTTGAACAAAATTGTCATATTCTTTCGATCTTTTTTCTAACTCAGCTTGAAAAGCTTTTTGTTTTTTTGTAACAGCTGCATCCTCTCTTTTATAATATTCAAATTTTTCTTTGATGCTATCATTGCTGTAAAATGCAATCGTTAAACCCTTGGTATCACGAGCCTCAACTTTCGGTTTTGTGTCTTTTTTTGCTTTTTTAGATTCCTGTGAACAAGATGTTACCAAGAGAATTGAAAATAATGGAACCCAAAGAATGTCTTTAATATTCATAATTTTTCATTTTAAAGAGTTGAAGTCAAATTTTCCCAATCCGATCGCATGGATAAAAATCGGTCAAAACAATTTTTTAAAAATTCTTCAGAAAGCTTTTTTTCTAACTTTTCGATATCTACATCCAACTCAGATACTTTAAAAACCTGTTCAAAACCACTAAGTTCAATTTTCAAAATGAACTTGCCATTGTATTGATGCAGTTGAATCAGATAACGTTCGTGCGGAATTTGCTTTACCAATCGCATAATAAAAATTTGCTCTAAAACTTAAACACAAGGATTTTCAGAAAGAACTAAAAAATCAAAAGGAACTTTAACCATATGTTCATAATCACGACCAACTTCCAACATATCGACATCACCTTCATTATACTCCCATTGAACAGAAGCTGAAAATCCTCGTTCCTTTAATTCGTTTAACCGATAAAGCATATGTAAAATCTCTTTGGATGAAGAGGTGTTTAAATAAACTAATCTTAAACGAAAAATTGTATTTGTCGCTGGGCTTTGTAAATATTCATTGAACCAACTGCTAACTGGAGTCCAAAAATCAAGTTCTGAATCTGGTATTACTTTTCCGGAAATCTCAAGATTTCCATTTTCTTGAAATAAAACAAGAGGTGTTGAATCAGTTTGTGGAAGATTTAAATCCTTCATTTTAATATAAAGAGAGTGAAAATTACAAATATTTCTAGAATTATTGCAGATAAATCGAAAAAATAAAACGCATGAATTGATTTCAAATGTCGTAAAAACAAAAATTATTAATGATTTTTTAAGCTCAATATGTTGGAATCGAAAATTTTATCATAATTTCGGGGATAGAATTTATTTTCAACCATTTAAATTGTTGTTTTAATTTTTTATGACCAGTATTTTTGTTGCCAAACTAGACTTTGGAGTAACGAGTGAACAATTAAGGAAATTGTTTGAACAGCATGGTAGAGTTTTAAAAGCGAGCGTTGCCACCGACAGAGAAACGGGTAAATCAAGAGGATTTGGATTTGTTGAAATGCCGAATCGCGAGGAAGCCGTGAACGCTATAAAATCGCTAGATAATTTTGTAGTTAATGGTCGCCCAATAACTGTTAAAGAAGCTGAAGCGAGGGAAAATAGACCTCCTCGTCCAACAGAGACTAGTCCGGGACCTCCTAAAATAGATAAACCGGGATTTGAAAATAAATCAAATAACACTTTCGTTCCTCCTCCATTGGATTTGCCACTTAAAACGGAGCCGAGAAAGAAACTAACCAAAGACAAAAAATCGAGCGATTCGGATAGTGACAATCGTTCAAAAAAACCAAAAATGGACGCTCATAGAAAGAGTGGTAAAAACAATAAATTCTTTGATGATGACGATGAATTCGATGACGACCTATTTTCTTACAAGAAAAAGGATGAAGATGAGGATTTTTTCGATGATGAAGAAGAGGATTAAGAATTCTAAAAATAATTCAATTTAGCTGCGAAATCTTACCTTTGTAGCAATGTCTTCAAATTACGCCATTCATCTCAAGCATCCTGTATTTAAAGTTGTTTCTAGTTTCATTAAAGAAAACAATCTCGAGGCATACGTCGTTGGAGGATTTGTAAGAGATCTTATACTTGAAAAAACCTCAAAAGATATTGATATCGTTGTTGTTGGAGATGGAACTTTGTTGGCTCAAGAAGTCGCTCAAATACTGAAAGTCAAAAACGTCAGTATTTTCAAAAATTATGGGACGGCGCACTTTCGATACAAGGATTTGGATGTGGAATTTGTGGGGGCAAGAAAAGAATCCTACGAGTTCAACTCAAGAAAACCCACAACAGAGATTGGAACTTTAAGAGATGACCAATTCCGAAGAGACTTTACAATTAATGCTTTGGCTCTTGATTTACGTGAAGAAAGCTTTGGGAATTTAGTTGATCCATTTAATGGTATAGAGGATTTGCTTAACGGAATAATTAGAACTCCCCTTGAGCCTGAGGTAACATTTAGTGATGACCCCCTTAGGATGCTGAGAGCCATTCGTTTTGCGACTCGTTTAAATTTTAAAATTGAATCAAAATGTTTGGAGGCTCTAAAAAATCAATCTCATCGATTAGAAATAATTTCAAAAGAGCGGATTTCAGATGAGCTTAATAAAATAATACTAACCGAGTCACCATCTCGTGGTTTTAAATTATTAAATACAACGCGCTTATTACATCAATTTTTTCCAGAAATGATAGCTCTTCAAGGAATTGAAACCATCAATGGAAAAAGTCATAAGGATAATTTTTTACATACGCTTGAAGTATTAGATAACCTTGCAGAACACTCAGAAAATCTATGGTTGCGATGGGCTGCGATTTTACATGACATTGCCAAACCACCAACTAAACGATTTGATGATATTGTGGGGTGGACTTTTCACGGACACGAGGAAATTGGAGCCAGAATGGTTCCAAAAATATTTCAGCGGTTAAAACTTCCGTTAGATCAGAAAATGAAGTATGTTCAGAAGTTAGTTCGTCTTCACCTCCGCCCTATTGCCTTGGTCAAAGGTTCAGTTACAGATTCGGCAATTCGAAGATTACTAAGTGAGGCTGGAGATGACATTGAAGACTTGATGTTACTTTGCAATGCTGACATTACATCTAAAAATGAATTTAAGGTCAAAAAATACAAAGAGAACTTTGAATTAGTTTCTACAAAACTTCGATTAGTTGAAGAGAAAGATCGTATTCGAAACTTTCAACCTCCTATTTCTGGAAATTTGATAATGAAAACTTTTGGAATTGGCCCTCAAGCAGAAATTGGAATCATTAAAAGTCAGATAAAAGAAGCCATTTTGGAAGGCATAATTTCCAATAATTACTTCGAAGCTGTTAATGAAATGTTGCGCATCGGTAAAAACCTAGGATTAGAAATAAAAATAACTCCCGAATTAAAGAATTGATTAATTTTATAATTGCACCTAAAAACTGAGTTTATGCCTGGTTTAAAATTTAGAGTTTTATTAGATTCAGATAAAAACGAAGAAATATTCCGAGATATTCTAATTGCCGACTCGGATAATTTTGAATCACTTTACCAAGCCATCATAAAAGCCTTTAAATTCAAAGGAGATCAAATGGCCAGTTTTTACGTTTCAAATGATCATTGGGATAAAGGTCATGAAATCAGCTTGATGGACATGTCTTATGATGACGACTCAATTGATTCACCAGCAGCGGTTATGAAAAGTGCGATTATTAAAGATTTTCTAGAAGAACCTGATCAGAAATTTATCTTGGTTTACGATTTCATGCGCATGTGGATTTTTCTTATTGAGTTAATCGGCTTTGATCGCAATGACCCAATTACTCCAGAATTATTACTTTCTGTTGGCAATCCGCCTATTGAAGAATCTCGAGAGGAGATTGATGAAGATCTCTTTCATGGTGATGAAGTTGATGCAGATGAAGACGAACTAGGTTTCGACGACTTTGACGATGATTATTCAGACGATGACTTGAACGACTACAACGAATACGATTACTAATTTGATGAATAAGAACGCAAACGATCCTATTGGTCAAGCCATTTTGGATTACTCTAAAAATAAAAAACCATTCGACATAGTTGTGAGTTCGGATATTTGTGAAGACGACATCATACCCATTGAAGTTCTTTTCAGAAGCTTTAAAGATATGCCGGATATCGAAAAGAAAGGTCTCAGATTATGCAGGGGAAACGTATTAGATGTGGGTGCAGGAGCTGGAATTCATTGCCAGGAGCTAATAAAAAATGGCTTATCCGTTCATGCAATTGATAATTCCCCGGGAGCAATTGATTATTTGAAAAAATCAGGAATTTCATCAACATTAAGTTCGTTTGAGTTATTCAATTATCAAACTAAATTTGACACTATTCTAATGTTGATGAATGGAATTGGAATTGCAGGAACCCTGTCGAATTTGGAAAAAACATTAGTAAAGGCAAAATCACTTTTAACTAAAGGTGGGCAATTGATTTGTGATTCTTCTGATATTCGATACCTCTATGAAGATGAGGACGGAAGTTTATGGATGGATTTAAATGCTGAATATTACGGTAATTTTAAATTTCAAATGCACTATAAACAAATTTCAGGTCCATGGTTCGATTGGCTTTATGTGGATTACGACAATCTCCATAAAATAGCAACGCAAGTAGGTTTTAAATCCGTCAAAGTCATGGAACAAGATAACCATTACTTGGCTCAATTCACTTTGTTGTAAATGAGATTTTTAATTCTTTTATTTTCGATTTTATTCTTAAATGCAAGACTTTTCAGTCAAACTGAAAAAAAATCGTTGCTTTGGGAAGTAAAAACAAAGGAAGGGAAAACATGTTCCTATCTCTTCGGAACAATTCACGCCATTGACGAAACGAAATTCTACTTTCCAAAAAAACTTGAAAAAATTGCATCCAAATGTGATGCTATTTGTCTTGAAATTGCGGGTATCTCATCAAATGCACCATCTATTGAAAAGTTGATGATGTCCGATAAATCGTTACAGGATTTATTTTCAAAGTCACAAATGGATTCCATTCATATGTGGTCTGAGCGTTACTTATTCATGAAACCAAAACAGTTCGACGAGAATTTTGGACAGGCAAAACCTTTCCTTTTACTTCAATTTATTTTAAAGTCATCACTTCCAGAAAGCATCAAGTCATATGAACAAGTCTTCGAAGAAACTGCTGTGAAAAATAAGCAAGAGCTCTTGGGTTTTGAAACCGTTGATTTTCAACTAGGTCTTTTCGATAAAATGACTCTAGACGAACAAGTAAAAATGGTTATGGAAGGTATACGAGATGAAAAAACTGCCAAAAATAAATTTGAAGAAATGCAGCGCGTTTATCTTGAACAAGATTTAGATCGTTTGTATAAAATGACAAAGGATGAGTCAACGACATTAAATCGAAGCTTTTTAGAAGACCGAAATAGTGATTGGATTCCAAAAATTGAAGAGATGACCAAAAATAAACTTGTTTTTATCGCTGTAGGAGCTGCACATTTAGCTGGTCCAGAAGGAATTATAGAGCTTTTGATAAAAAATGGATTTCAAGTTTTACCAATTAAAATATGAGAAACTCACTTTATTTTTTACTTATTTTATTCGTTTTCAGTGCGTGTAAAACTTATTCAGAGGATGATAAAATCAACTTCGATAAAACGATAAAAAACTTTATTAAAAAAAACGATTTGTCGTTGGTTAAAACCTCATCCGGGCTTTACAAAAAGAGAGTTTCAAATGGTGATGGTCAGATTATTCATTACACGGATAGTGTTTCCATAACCTATCAAGGAAAATTATTAAATGGAAAACAATTTGATTATCAAACGAAACCGAAAACAATGGCAGTTCGTGACCTTATCGCAGGATGGAAAGAGGTGCTGATTGGTGCACGAAAAGGTGATGAATGGATGATGATAATTCCCCCTCAATTGGGTTATGGGCAAAATAAATTAGATGATATTCCAGAAAATTCAATTTTAGTCTTCAAAATGAAAATTGAGGATGTAAAATAATGAAAGAAATTGATGTCAATCAAAGTTCATTTCTTATTTTTGGGCTACAAAATTATATACAGACATTATGAGCGTTTTAGTAAATAAAAATTCGAAAGTCATCGTTCAAGGTTTCACTGGAAGCGAAGGAACATTCCATGCCGGACAAATGATTGAATACGGTACAAATATAGTTGGAGGGGTTACTCCTGGTAAAGGAGGTTCATCTCACCTTGATCGACCTGTATTTAATACTGTTTCAGATGCTGTACAAAAAACAGGAGCGGATGTTTCTATCATTTTCGTTCCGCCAGCATTTGCCGCTGACGCCATAATGGAAGCTGCTGAAGGCGGAATCAAAGTAATCGTTTGTATTACGGAAGGTATTCCAGTAAATGACATGGTTAAAGCAAAAGAATACATCAAAGGATTTAACTGCAGATTAATAGGTCCAAATTGTCCTGGTGTAATTACGGCAGGAGAAGCAAAAGTAGGTATCATGCCAGGATTTGTTTTCAAACAAGGAAAAGTTGGAATCGTTTCAAAATCAGGAACGCTTACCTACGAAGCTGCGGACCAAGTTGCGAAGGCAGGTATGGGAATCACGACTGCAATTGGAATTGGTGGAGATCCAATTATTGGAACAACCACACGCGAAGCAGTTGAATTATTAATGAATGACCCTGAAACCGAAGGAATCGTTATGATTGGAGAAATCGGTGGAAACCTAGAAGCGATTGCCGCTCGTTGGATTAAAGAACATGGAACAAAACCAGTAGTTGGATTCATCGCTGGTGAAACTGCACCGAAGGGAAGAACCATGGGGCACGCAGGAGCAATTGTTGGTGGCGCTGACGATACAGCCGAAGCAAAAAAACGCATCATGCGCGATTGCGGAATTCATGTAGTTGATTCTCCAGCACAAATTGGAGCAAAAATGGCTTCCGTATTAGGAGTTATGGCATAAAAAAAACTAATATCTTGAAAGCGACCTTGAGTCGCTTTTTTTATTAAAATGAGTCAAACAAAAGCACAATTTGAATTACCTCTTAAACTAAGGAGATATGAGAATCTACATATTATCTTTTGGTTGTTAAAAGATATGGCATGGAGCATGGGATGGCGTTTTATGGGAGTAAGTATGATTATTCCCACGCTTTTAATTTCCATATACATGACAAAAAAATTCAAGGGTAATCCCTCCGAATGGTATCATAATCTTGCTGTAATATGCTGGATTGTAGCAAATAGTTATTGGATGATTTCTGAGTTTTTCGGATTTGAGGAACTAATTATCTTCAGCTGGATAAAATGGGTTCATTTAGCATTGGTTCCATTTATACTCGGACTAATATTCATCGTGTATTTTTATCTTTTCGTTAGAAAAAGAATCACCTAAAATGTTTGTCTTACAGAAAAGAAAACCATGATTTATTTCAAAAATTAGTTTGAATTTCAAAAGTGCTATCACCTCTATTCAGATATCGAATTGAACTTTTAATCATTCTATTTTCAGGTTTGATATTTATCCCATTTTTGGGACAAGTCCACTTATTCGATTGGGATGAAATCAACTTCGCTGAATGTGCACGAGAAATGATTGTTTCGAAGGACTATTTGAACGTTCAAATTAACTTCCAGCCATTTTGGGAAAAACCTCCACTCTTTATTTGGATGCAAGTTCTTAGCATGAAATTATTTGGTATCAATGAATTTGCAGCTCGTTTTCCAAATGCGATTTGTGGCATTGTTTCTTTATTGGTAATCTATCGAATAGGAAAACAAATTAAAAACTCAAACTTCGGGTTAATTTGGATTCTTACTTACGTTGGAAGTATTTTACCAAGTTTTTATTTTAGATCAGGTATCATTGACCCATGGTTCAATCTATTTATATTTTGCAGTCTTTATTTTTTCTTCAAGTCGTATTACAGGAAATTTGAAAATTTTTGGGCAAACTTCTTATCTGGAATGTTTATCGGACTTGCCATTTTAACCAAAGGACCTGTAGCATTCATACTAGTTGGAATTACCATTTTCTTATTTTGTTTATTTCAAATCATCAATGTTCAAATTCCAAATCGATCGTTAACGATTAATAAAGAGAAACTAGAAATTGTAACAAGTAAAAAATTAATAGTTGGTGCATTTATTTTTCTTTTGGCAATGTCCTTTTTTGGAGGATTTTGGTTTCTACTTCAACTGATGAATGGAAATTCTGCAGTTGTATATGATTTTATCATTTACCAAATTCGTTTATTTCAAACTGAAGACGCAGGTCATGGTGGATTTTTAGGTTATCACTTTGTTGTTCTATTTTTTGGCGTTCTCCCTGCTTCAATTTTCGCGATTCAAAATCTGAAAAGTAATAAAGAAGAAAACGCTCAAACAAATCAATTTAGATTAATGATGCTCGTCTTATTTTGGGTTGTACTAATTTTATTCTCACTTGTCAAAACGAAAATCATTCATTATTCGTCACTTGCCTATTTTCCAATAACTTTTTTTGCAGCATTGTTTATTTCTCAAATGAAAAGTGAATTGGAATATTGGAGAAAATGGTTCGATTGGGTGTTTTTATTTGTTGGAATTTTATTTATGATCCTTTTTATTGCGATGGCATACGTTGTAACGAATGCAAAAGCTTTGTCAAAAGCAGAATTTATTAAAGATGAATTTGCAAAAGGCAATTTGCAGGCTCATGTTCACTGGACAGGATTAGAATTTTTAATTGGGCTTATTCCGTTTATAATCTTTCTTCTCATTCGTTCAAAATATAAAAAAAAACTATCTGTTAAATCAACAGTTTTATTTGCTGGATTCACATTATTTACCACCATTCTGAGCTTTGTAATTGTTCCAAAGATTGAAGGTTACTCACAAAGAGCAGCTATTGACTTTTACATCTCGAAACAAGAGGAGGATTGCTATGTAACAACTTTTAATTTCAAAAGTTACGCGCATTTATTTTACAAACAAAAAAAAACACCGAAAAACTTGAATCATTTTGACAATGAGTGGCTTTTGAGGGGAAATGTGGATAAAAAAGTTTATGTTGTTTGCAAAGTTCAACATACCTTCGAGTTTGAAACGAATTACACAAATTTTAGAAAATTGAAATCTTCAAATGGTTTTGTGTTTTATGAACGAAATTCGAAAAATTCAATGAATACTAAATATGATTGGAAATAAAAAAATAGCCGTTGTTCTACCAGCATATAATGCTGAAAACACGCTCGAAGCCACCTACAATGAAATACCTTTCGATATTGTTGATGAAGTAATTTTAGTCGATGACAGAAGCAGAGATAATACGGTTGAAGTAGCAGCAAAATTGGGAATTAAACACATTATAGAACATAAAAAAAACCGAGGTTACGGTGGAAATCAAAAGTCTTGTTATTCGAAAGCTATAGAGCTCAATGCAGATATTGTTGTCATGTTACACCCTGACTATCAGTACACACCAAAACTATTATGCTCACTATGTTACCTTTTGGCAAATGAAGTTTATCACGTTGCAATTGGGTCTCGGATTCTTGGAAAAGGTGCTTTACGCGGTGGAATGCCTGTTTACAAATACATTGCGAATCGATTTTTAACATTTACGCAAAACATATTAATGAACCAAAAATTATCAGAGTATCATACTGGATATCGCGCATTTACAAGAGAGGTTCTCGAAAAAATTGACTTGGAAAGAAATTCGGATGACTTTATTTTTGATAATCAAATGTTGGCTCAAATTTGTTATTTGGACTATGAAATCGGAGAGGTTTCTTGTCCAACAAAATATTTTAAAGAGGCATCCTCCATTAATTTCACGCGAAGCTCTATATATGGTCTCGGTGTTTTAGGG
>Ga0194116_10005874_pt1 | contig 13352 bp, 10 predicted proteins | sample TA2MahsurfametaG_4_FD_148617 | JGI IMG/M metagenome (GOLD analysis project Ga0194116, IMG submission 148617) | Freshwater microbial communities from Lake Tanganyika, Tanzania - TA2015008 Mahale S9 surface | ecosystem: Environmental > Aquatic > Freshwater > Lake | place: Tanzania: Lake... | reverse complement strand
TATAAAATAATTTACGATCAAAAAAATAATTGCCAAATAAGATAACCCAACTAAAACTCCACCTGTAGCAAACATTTGAATAGGCACATTATGGGCATTGGAAGAGGTTAAATCATAACCATACTTCACTGGGAAACTAGAATCTTTATACAATCTAAAATGATTACCATAACTATCTATTCCAACTCCAGTGAAGATATTTTCTCTAAACATTTTTATCCCGGCGCGCCAATAATGACCTCTAAGGCTCACGCTATTTTTATATAAAAAACTCTCTAGTGGACCTTTTTGTAAAATACCCGCTACTGCAGTAATAAATATTACTAGCAATCCTATAAAACTTAAAGACCCAAGAATTTTATTTCTTTTAAGAAATTTAAGTGAAATGAAAAATCCTAATCCGATCATCAATGACAGCAAGCCTTGTCTTGCATCTGATAAATAAATTGTTAGCGTTAAACCTAGGGTTAATGTCAAAAAAAAGAGTCTTTGCCAAGTAACGATTTGTTTATCAAAAATAAAACAAAATGAGAGATTTGCCAATATCGCCATTAAAGCAGCACTGTAATTTGGATTACCTAGGGTTGTAATAATCGGATTATATTGATTGATCCAAGGAAAAGGATCATTACCTGAGTTTTGAACAACTCCATACAAAGCAAGGCAGGATCCTAAAACGCCAATGGAGATATAAAAGTAGTTTTTTAAATCAAATCTAAAAAATTTATAAAATGTTAATAAATAAATAGCAAAACCAAAATACGCTATAAGGCCAGTCTGCCTCAAAGAATCACCAAAAAGTGCCTGATACTTGACATCCGTAAATAGAGCTGCAATCCCAAGTGCACATATAAAGAAAATTATTAATATGGTGTTAGTGTCTTTCGATTTTACAAAATTATTGCCGTCAAAAATTAGAAACCCTAGAAGAATTACCGTCCCACAAATCAATAAGTAAAGTTTGGGGGCATTAAACGGATCTGCAAGTTTTGGATTTATAACAAGCGTAATTAGACAGGCCGTAGAAAAGGCCCATTTAATCTGTGTACCCCACTTAAAGTCTGATTTATCTTTGGTTTTTTTTACCATGTAGTTGAGTCTACATGAAAAATCTGGCCCAGTACCAAATTCAGTACTGGGCCAGATTGTTAATTAGATTAAGCGATTATGCCTTAACCTTCTTCTGAATCTTAAGCACCAAATTTGTTAATGTGGTGATAAGAGTTCTTAGAGATGCAACGGTAGTTGCTAGTGCTTGAACTGCAGCTAATGCTGCGGCTGCGTTGTCATTTGCACTATTAGTTACCTTCGCTGTTGCTTTGACTGCAACCTGATTAGCAGCAGGGAGCGCAGCCCCACCAGTTGCAGATATCTCAATGTCGCCACCAGCTACAGGTGCAATAAATTCAATACAACTTATTGCAGTACCTGTTGCAAAAGAGTCACATGTTGGTGAGTCAATTGATGCCATGCGCACTGTCAAAGCAGGTGATAGAACACCGGAAGCGGTTAGAGATAATGACGCGCCACCCGCGCCAGTTATAGCTCCCTTGGTTACGGTGATACCAGTGCTGGAGATCAAGTTGGTAACAGTCTGTTGTGGGATTTGCTTACCATCTGCATCTAACGCAGAGATGTAAATAAATCCACGCTCACCTGGTGCATAAGTTGCTTTATCAAAGGCTAATGAAAGCTTTGATGCAGTTTTACTTTGCACCGTGACATCAACTGTCTTATCACCTTTTAACGTAGCGTTACCAATACCTGACGATACGTTTCCAATAGTGATAGTAGCTGTACCTGCTGCCACACCAGTCAAAGAGCAGTGGTAGTAGGTAGTTGTGCTGTTATAGGTACACGCAGTTGCAGTGTCACTAACAATTGCAGTGTTAGATGAGTATGCAAACACACCTGTGCCTGTTGCAGGAGAGGTTACGTTGTTGCCAAGTGAATCCGTTACCTTAACCCAAACAGTACCAACTTGCAACTGAGTCATGGTGTTTGATCCAACCTTTAGGGTTGGAGCACCACGGGTCACCGCCATCTTGCTAATGGTGGTTGAGAAGAAGGTTATCTTCTTCTGTGCAAAGGTTATGGTTGGAGTGGAGATATCTATAGTTGCCTCCCCAGCGGTGCCATCAGAGTAAATAAATACCTCTAGATAACCTGTATCTCTAACCGCGGTGGTATACGCATAAGCAACACTCTTACCTATAGGAGTACCTGAGACGTTACCTGATAATCCCCTCGACATCAGAACTGTTATAGATTCCCTAGCAGTTTGGCCGTTGTCCGCATCCCGCAAACCAACTCGTACTACAGCCCTTACCGTGCTGGACGAGGTTGATGCAACTGAAACAGTTGAATCAACATAGTTTGTTGCAGCGGCTATATTGTCACCCCAAGAAGAGCCTTGGATCATACCAGCAAATGAATAGCCTGAATTGGTAGCACCATCAGCAGTTGCTGCTCCAACAGTGATTGTCACGTCAATTGTCTTAACGCTAGCTACTGTAGCAGATGTTGAGTTTTCATATGGAGTAGCAATTACTGTGTAAACATATGCACCTGCAACACGAGTAGTTGCTGTATCCAAGAAGACTCTGAATCTAGCACCGGCGTAGGTTTGTGCTGTTGGTGTGCTAATTATCGCACCCGTTCCAGAATCATTAACGCCCCAAGCAGATGTCAAAGTTGCTTTAGCGCCAGCAGCGCCACGAAGACCAATGTCATTTGTCGCTTGCTGATTGACGGTCTGTGCTCCAGCAGCAGTAGCTCTTGTATCAAGCTTGACATCAGTCAGCGCCGTGGCACCAGATGTGTCAACTAGTTGAATCAAAGCTTTTGGAAACGTTGATCCCACAGTTGGCTTTGATTTTGCAGCCAACTCTATCGTCACCGAGTCTACGCTTGAAGAAGCTGAAGACAGGAATGTGACCGAAACAAGAGCGCCGGTATGGCTATCTTGTTGGTTGGCTGTTGTTTGATCAAAAACAGCTGTTCCAGCTGTTGTTGATAGCACAATGCTGTTTGAAGAAACCGCAGCTTGCGAAGGAGCTGAGCTAAGTAAACCCATTCCTAGCGCTGCAACGGCAACAAGAGCAATGCGCTTGAAGTTTGTCGTTGTAGACATTATTTCCTTTCGTTAGTCGCAACTAGGAATTTCCTAGTAGCGGCTTCAAGATGAGTCGCACGTGCTGACGCATCTCTTTCCCCCCATGATTTCCGGACCACAGGAGAAACCTGTTTGTTGGGAGTCATTTACTTAACCCCCCTGGCGCCAATATTGATCGCCTGAGCAAGAATTGTGCTCTTGCTAGAATCTAAAATTATACGGGTAGTTATCTCATTTGGAATCATATCGACATCTAACCCGTCAGTATCAGCCACAAATAGGCCTGAATCCACCGTTGAATCAATATATAGTGTTGCAGTCAAGAGGTAATTACCGTTAGAAAGACGGGAGATAGTGGAGGCAGAGCCAGACTGGCTTAAAGGAAACCATGAGCCAGCAATTGTGACTGAGGGGCTTGCATAGTATGAGGTACCAGCACCATCGACAGCAACAGATTGTGACATCAAAAGATTAATAACATTATCGCCATATGACTGCAGATATGACACTAATACGTAGCCATCTGGATTTTTAATAATTGATTGGGCGGATAATCCAATTGAACCAACATCGCCAGCTAAATCTGCAACTGTAAATCCTATTGGAAGGCCATCTTTTGAAAGGCCAGCAAATAATGAATTAGAGGTACGGAAATTAATAGTTGAGTTCTCTTGAATAATTTTCTCTACTGGGAAGCTCTCTTCAGTTGCAACTTGTGACTCATTATTATTAGATTCTGAATTATTAGATTCTGAGTCACCTATCGAAGGAACCTCTTGCTTAGCAGTTGCAGTGATTGTTGGTGTATTAAACTCTGAACCAGTTACAGAATTAAACCCTAGGAATGCCACCATTACTATGAGTAATGAAAGTGCAAGCTTTGAGGATTTCTTAGCAATCTCTACAGCTTTTTTGTAAGTGCCTGCAACAGCATCTAATGCAGTTAAACCAGTTGTGTCGTCAATGACCCACTCTGAGAGAATTCGAACAAAAGAGGCACGTGCGCGCTGAACAACATGACGAACATTTTTCTCACTAGTTCCGATAGCGGTTGCAATCTCCTTGGTAGTGCGACCCTCAACCTCCCACATAACTAATGCGGTTCGTTGAGCTTGCGATAGGCGGGAAAGTGCCTCACGGATTATTGAAGCATCCTCTGCAGCGGCAAGAGTTGCATCCATTGGAATGTGATTCTCCGCTGCGATCTCAGAGAGTCGCTCTTGAGATGTATCTGAGTCGATTGCAACCAGATTGGGACGAGAGCCAGTAGCGCGAATTACATTTAGAGACAGGTTGTTCACTGTGGTGCGCAGATATGCCAAGGCACGATCTGCAGTGTCCAACTCTGGAGCTGCCAAGATGAATTTAAGGAAGGCATCTTGAACAACCTCTGCTGCATCAGCATCGCTACGAAGAATTCGGCGGGCTTGAGCGATAAGTGATGAGCGGTTTTGGGTATAAAGAGCGGATAAATCAGAAACAGACCACGCAGCAACGGTCGCTGGGGCCTGAGATTTCTTACGAAGTGACACTTTGATTTCCCGCTTTCGATGAGCCAACGTCTTGACCCCTCTAACTAGTAAGACACTTAAGGAGCGTAAATGTTGCCTTGTTGGGGCAAATATTAGACTGGGCTAATTACCTCCCTGTGGTTGGGGCAGCACTAAAACCTAGGAATCTGAGCGTGGGCCCTGTCGGGATCGAACCGACGACCCACGGATTAAAAGTCCGTTGCTCTTCCGACTGAGCTAAAGGCCCGCACTAGGAGTGAGTGCTCTTTCGACAATTGATAACTAAGACTTTACAAGACCTGGCTAATCAATTTGAACCGCAGAGCAAACTTGTCTTACATTAGCATAGCTTAGGCAAAGATAGGGTCGTCGAGTTTGGCATACAAGATCGGCATACCTGTTCGATAAAATTCGATCCAAGGTATTACGCCAGCGATTCAATAATTTCTAAAATATTCTTTTATTTCCTGAGCCAGAAGTGCCATATCTTATTATATAGATAGATTAAGCAAGCAATTCATCACTTAGTGATGACTGTACTTATTTTAGGAAATGGAAAGATTAAATTCTTGCCTTTGTGGGGCCACTTTGAAACAATCAAATCGCCAAAATTCCAAGCAAGTATCAAACAAGAATCATAACTTTCAGCTGATAGCTCAGAAAAACGCAGTACTTTAACTTTACTAAAAGCCATTTGACGACCAATTCTTAACTCCGATTCGTCATATACAGCATCTATTAAGTCGCCTATCTTTAGGTGATGCAGGAGCATGTTTCCTCTACCAGAGGCACCAAACCCAATTAGATTGCCCCGTTGAACTCTTGCGTCTACTAATACACTCCTAACCTCAGACACTTGCAACATAAAATCTGAGATTGCTAATTTAATTATTTTTAAACTCAATTTTTTCTGATCTTCTGCTTCTAAGATTTCACTAAGAGATAATGAAGCATCTTTTTTGATTTTCGAAAATACTATTCTTATTGATCCACCATGGGTATCGATTAAACATCCTCCGATCATATGAAAACCAACTGACTTCATTAAATTATCTAAACTTCTTATTGAATAGTAGAATTTGTGTTCATGATAGATAAAATCAAAAGCCTTTTTATCAACAAGAGCTGCAAGTGACTGCACTTCTACTACAAACAATCCATCATCTGTAAGTGCACCAAAAACTCCCTGGGCTACATTTTTAATCTCAGAAATATGAGCAAAAGAATTACAAGAGACGATCAAATTGAACTTGTTTCGCAATTTGAATTCGTCCAAGGTTTTTAAAGAGAAAAACCCTGTAATAACACTAAGACCTTTGCTTTCGGCAATCTTGTTTATGTTAGCTGCTGGGTCAATTCCAGACGCAATAAATCCTTCTTTTTTAAGTTGAGCTAGCAAAGTTCCATCATTGCTTCCAATTTCGAGTATTTGAAAGTCTTTTTTTATATACTCATTTTTAATCAGCCAATCAACTAAAGATTTAAAGTGTTCTGCCATACCGATTGATGATACGTATCTGTAGTTAGAAAACAATAATCTGTCATCTACATTAGGGGTTATTTGCACAAGTTCACATTGAGTACAAAACAGGAGCCTCATGCCAATCAGATTCTCACTGGATTCACCACCCGCTTCAGGAAAATAACCGGCTAGTGGGCATTCTCCAAAATCATAAATCATTTCTAAAGAGCTACTATCGCACGATGAACAAATTTCTACCTCTGTATAAGTTTTATGAGAATTGGTCAAAGATTCAACCTTTCATTCAACTTAAAACTATTACTATTTCTTTAACATGCTTGCGATAGCTAAGTCTACCTCGTAAATATCTGATGTAATACCCAGTTTTGATATATCACCTAATGTTTTATCAAATTTTTTTGGTAATGATTTTGGAGCTAAAAATCTCCGTAAATAGTATTTAATATAGTGGTTCTTGATCGAAAGGCTCGAAGTAGAAACATGTAATTTCTCAGTTTTTTTTCTAAATTCGAAAATAGAGTTAAAGATTGTTAGAATCTGATTGCTGTCCTGATTAGGAAAAATTTCTTGACGTATTATACCAACCCACTTATTTTTTTCATCAACATATTTCTTATCTTCCCACCACTGGGTAAATTGTAATCTTCTGTCCCAATCCACTTGATTAATAGCTGGTGTCTGCCAGTTTCTTACCCAAAAAATTAGATCTAAATATTTAGCTCTACCTAAAGCTGTAACAACAATCTCACTTGTTACTTCAAAAATATATGGTGTAGAAATACCCTGACATTGATAAAACATATTTAAAAGTTTTTTCATGGATTCAGTTCTAATAATTCTGTACATTGCGCCAATTGGCCATGCAGATTTGTTTATATCGAAGTGTTTTTCCATCCTGTCCTTCACGCCATAATCTAAATTGCCATAGTGAAGCATGTGTGAATAAGCTAGGGTTCCATACACATGTGGGCCATAAGTTCCAACGGCGATAGCATGACCACCTACAGATACTATGTCTAAATTATTATTTAACTCCGTGATCATAGCTTCCAGAGCAGTAGGTATAAATCTCTCGTCATCAGAGCATATGATGCTGAACTTGGTTTTTATGAATTCACCTGCTATCAACGCACGTTGCGAAAAATTCAAATTTGGGCAATGTAAATATGAAACAAATAATCTTGCTGGAATATCTTTTATTTCATTTGGTGAATTATCAAGAATCAAACACTTTATATTTAAATCACTCCAGTATCGAATTGATCGGATTAAATCGGATTGGCGATTGCGAGAAAAAATTATCACAGTGATTTCAGATAATATGCCTAATTTTTCCTCACTAATGCTTGCCATTGACATAACGCTACACTATATACTGGTGCTGATAATATTTTAGATGGAGCGTGATGTTTAAAGATAAAGTATTTCTTGTAACCGGAGGGACAGGATCGTTTGGTAATACATTGATAAATTACTTATTAAAAACTGATGTAAAAAAAATAAAATGTTTTAGCCGTGATGAAGATAAACAAAATATAATGAGAAATAAAATTTTAGATAGTCGAATAGACTTCATATTGGGAGATGTGCGTGATTTAGATTCTGTGAACCAAGTTTTAAACGATGTCGACTTCGTTTTTCATGCAGCTGCGATGAAACATGTGCCTGTCTCAGAGAGCAACCCTTGGGAGTTTATCCAAACTAATGTCCATGGCAGTCGAAACCTATTGTTGGCAATGAGGGAATCAGGCGTTAAAAAAGCAGTTTTTTTAAGCACAGACAAGGCGGTTTATCCCCTCAACACCATGGGTATGACTAAAGCAATAATGGAAAAAATGGTTAGATCAAACAACTATAAAAAAGACACGATTTCCATGATAACGCGGTATGGCAATGTAATTGGATCAAGAGGTTCTGTCATTCCTTATTTCATCAAAGCACTGAAAAACAGAGAGGTTGTAAATATTACAAATCCTAAAATGACCAGGTTTATGATGTCGTTAGATGAGTCTGTAAATTTAGTTTTATATGCACTCAAAAATGGACAAGCTGGCGAGTTGTTTATTCAAAAATCTCCTGCAGCTACGGTGGAGACAATCTTTTTTGCTATTGCAAGTTTGTTAAATATCTCAGACCCAAAATTTATTATTAGCGGAATAAGACCTGGAGAAAAAATACATGAAACGTTACTTACCTCTGAAGAAATGGCATCGGCAAAGAGTAATGAAAATTATTTCACAGTTCCGAGTACAACTAAATTAAATACTGACCTTGAAACTTTATCTGAAAACCTATTGGAGTATTCCTCAAATAATACTGATCTGCTAAGCCAAGAGCAGCTCATTAATATACTTAGTGTCAACTCGCAAGTACAAAATCTAATTAACAACAAATCAATTTAGCATGCCCTAGAACATGAAGGTTTTGCTTTTAGGAAAGTACGGAATGCTGGGAAATGCGGTTTATAGAAGTGTTTCAAGCTTGCAAGGAGTGGAGTTACTGTGTACAACAAGATTAGGCGATAAAGAAGCTATAAAATTTGACGCAGCTAAAGATTCAATATCTAGGCTGATAGAATTTTTAAGACCAGATTACGTAGTGAATTGTATTGGTATCAATTGGAATCATGGGGAAAAATCAATTGGTAATTTGTATAAAACTTTCAAAATTAACTCTTTTTTCTCGCGAAACCTTATTTCTGTTGCGGAGCGATTGAACACGCATGCAATTCAAATATTAACTGATGGTGTTTTTTCAGGTAAAAAAGGGCAGTATCATGAAAAATCTATCCGTAGCGATATGACAATTTATGGTCAATCAAAAAAATTAGGTGAAACCAGATCAAACAATGTGTTGGGTTTGCGCTGTTCGATTATTGGCCCTCAAACAAACTTGAATCAGTATTATCTACTCGAGTGGTTAAAATCCCAACCTCAGTATAGTTCAATTCAAGGTTACGAAAATCATCTATGGAACGGCATTACGACACAAGCATTTGCCAGAATTATTTCTGGCATTATCAGAAATAAATCTAAAATTTTTGGCAAATATCATTTAATGTCTGCGGGTTATGTCACTAAATATGAATTGTTGACTTTACTTGCCAAGAAATTTGGTAGAGACGATATCACCATAAATAAATCTAAATTTCCTAGGTCTATAGATAGAACATTGAGTACTAATTATCTGGAACAGCATAAATGGTTTTGGAAGATTGGTGGTTATGTGAATATCCCAAGCGTTGGAGAGTTAGTAAATGAGTTGTAAGTACCTCTTCAAAAGTCATTATCTAGATGCCGCCTTAACTACCCTGTCTTTAATTGCAACTGCAATCCCTGAGTCACTGTCCGGTAAATATATACATAGACTTTTGACTCTCAACGAATCCGCTTTTTCAAATGACTGATATAAAGTTTTAGCGTACTCAAATAAATTTCGAGGTGATGCAATGCGAACCACTCCTTCTGGGGTTGGAAAATCTATGTTAGCAATCAATCCATCACCTTTTTTTGGGATTTGATCAATGAAAATTTTGGTTTGAGGTGAATAATGTTTTAGTGACATCCCTGGCGTCACCACCCCTTTGGAATTTTCACCTAGACCGCATCTAATACCCGTATAAGCCTCTATTAATTCTGGAGTGATAACTCCAGGGCGTAAAATACTGGGGCTCGTATCCGTGCAGTTAATTATTGTTGATTCAATTCCATACTCGCATGCTCCACCATTAAGAATTAAGTCTCCTTTGCTTCCTTCGTTTCTAAACCCCTCTTGAGCGGCCTCTGACGTAGTAGATGAAACTTCTCTGTATCTATTAGCGCTAGGAGCTGCGATACCTAACCCACCTAATTTTTCAAACTCAAGTAGTAAATCTTGAGCAATCCTATTGCTTGGAATCCTAATGCCGACCGATGACTGACCTCCCGTCAATAGATCGCTAACACCGGTGCTTCGATTTAATATCAGGGTCATGGGACCTGGCCAAAAAGTTTCAACAAGGGATTGTGCATACTTCGGTATGTCAGTTGCCCAATTGAAAAGGGTTCGAATATTTGCAATATGAACTATCAGGGGATTTGAACTTGGTCGATTCTTGATACGGTAAATTCTATTAATCGCTTGAGAATTAGAAGCATCGCCGCCAATTCCATATACAGTTTCGGTTGGAAATATGACGAGGTTGCCTTGGGTAAGTGCTTTTGCAGCTTTTCTTAAATTGTCATGGGTTGGGTTTGAAATAAGTTCCACGCTTAAATCTTCCCATTAATACAGTTTTGATCCTAACTAGTTGACCGATACCCTTCTCCTTCAGGTCCCCATCGTCTAGTGGCCTAGGACGTCGCCCTTTCACGGCGTTAACACGGGTTCAAATCCCGTTGGGGACGCGTCAAAGATAGATAGGTATCTACCTTTGAAGGTGAGGCCCAGTAGCGCAGTTGGTTAGCGCGCCGCCCTGTCACGGCGGAGGTCGCGGGTTCAAGTCCCGTCTGGGTCGCGGCTGAGTAGCTCAGTTGGTATGAGCGAACGACTGAAAATCGTTAGGTCGCCGGTTCGATCCCGGCCTCAGCCACCAACACTGTTTTTTAAGATAGGACTTGATGAAGGCAAAAATTAAAAAACTGAAAGACAAATATTTTGATCGCTCCATGCTTCGCTGGGCGGCGGTTGGAACATGCACTACTGTCATCGATTATCTAATTTTTATTATGCTCTATGGTCCAACAAACTCCGTGTTTGGTGCAAATCTAATTGCAGCAATTGTGGCAACGTCTTTTAATTACCTTACCCACCATCGATGGACATTTAAAAGCAATCAGCAGCATTCACGCTCAGGCATTAAGTATCTAATGAATTTATCTTTTTGGTGGCTTACTTCAAGTGCCATTATCAAGAGCTTGGTTGTCTTAGGGGTAGATCCTAGAGTTGCGAAATTAGTGCCTCTGATCTTTGTCGTCCCAATAAATTACTTTGTGTTAAACAAATTAGTTTTTAAGAAAATAGGTTAAGCATCTTTTGTTTGAAAAAACAAGAAAAATAAAACCACCCAAACAATAGATGCAAAGACTACAAGGTAATTTTCAATTACGCCATCTACTTGTGAAATTAAGATTGCAACCAAAGCATAAAAAGCAGATAAGCTCCATAAACTGATTGCGGCACTTTTGCGGGAGCGACCTGCCCTGATAAGTCTATGTGATAGATGATCTTGGCCCCCTTGAAATGGAGAGAGATTTCTTCTTACTCTGGAAAGCACTGCAACGGTTGTGTCTAATATTGGGATGGCAATCAAAAAAACTGGAATCAAATAGGAAGAGATTTGTGATTGAGCATTTGGTTCAAATCTGACTGTGAGTGTGGCCAGCAATACGCCCAAAAATAGAGCACCTGCGTCTCCCATATAGATCTTTGCCGGACTCTTGTTCCAAACCAAAAATCCAAGAGTTGCTCCTGCGGTCACTGTAGAGAGAGCGGCAATTAGATATTGTTCGCCAGATAGCGCCAAATAAGCCAAAGCAATTGATGAAATTGCTACAGTTCCAGCAGCACCTCCATCCAAGTTATCGAAAAAATTGATTGAGTTACAGATTCCAACTACCCAGATTACGGTGATCAATGAATCAAAAATGTCTGAGCCTGTTGGATTTCCAACATTGTCGGTAATTATTAAAATGCTTGCAGTAAATACTCCAGCGACCGATTGCGCGATAAATCTTGGCAGCGGAGGCAGGTTTTTTAAATCATCCCAAAGTCCAATTATTCCAAGCACCAATGCTGGCCCAAGGACTGAGGTAGCAAGCCAAAAGGTCTCTGATGTGAAGTTTGATATAAGAGAAGTTGAGTAGGAAACTGCAATCACCCCAATGATGATTGCAACTCCTCCCAGGTAAGGAACTGGTTTTTTGTGGGATTTGTGTGTTGAATTCGGTCGATCTACTACATCTCTAGCGATTGCAATCCTTCTTATTACAGGCGTGAGTAGACCCACAATCAAATATGAGATTACAAACAGTAAGAAGTACTCTGTATTTGTAATTCCCATTTGACTAGATAATTTTAATTAGGCTGAACCAGATTTGCGTCTATGCATCTTTGGGGCAGAGCCACCAGTTTGCCCAGAGCCAACCTTAGATCCTGAAGAAGGTCCTACGCTTTTGCCTGAGGTTGAACCCTTTTGTTTTTTAGCAAGGGCGGCAAGCATCTTAGCTTTTGCATCTTCGCCGCTATTTTTCTCGTCACTCATAGTTAATCTTTATCCAATCTTTACCTGTTGCTAGTTGTTTTAAGAAGAAGTTCTTTAACCTCAGACTCTTTATACCTTCTATGTCCCCCTAAGGTTCTAATTGATGTTAACTTGCCAGATTTTGCCCACCTGGTCACAGTCTTTGGATCCACCCTAAACAATGAGGCAACCTCGGCTGGGGTCAATAAGACCTCTTGGTCTGAGCTCATTTAAGTGATCCTTCAATAGTTCGGTGGTAAGTATGTCCGCTTTAAACCTTATGAGGCAAGTATTGTGGTTTGGCTTAGTAAATTACAAGTAACCCAATTACATAGCCTGCTCAAAGGCTGCAACACGACGCCAGCGAGTAACTAATCGCTCATAGCCTTGTCCTGCTAGTGCGCCATCTCCTGCTGCCAAACCAGCGAGTGATCTAGCAACATCCTCTATAGATGTATCCGCGTTTAATCCCGGTTGCCCAGATTCAATCAATGATTTCTCTAGATAAATAGCTAGCCCTCCGTAATCACACTCCACAATTGAATTGCCGTCAAAAATTGATAACCACTCAAGCAAATCTGCGATCTCTTGTTCTATAGGCCCATTTCCAAAAGCATTGACAACTGCTTGATGGGCAAATAGACATCTTTGCTTAGCATTTGAGATTGAGGTGCGCAGAATTGTGAAGGCACCATCATCATTGGTACCTCGAATTCGATCTGAAGGTTCAAAGAGTGCAAACCACCGTGGTGGAATACTCCAAGTTGCGGTGATTATATGAGAAACCTTATCTTCAATAATTTCAGAGTTTGATGCTATGGAATCCTCTATGGTTTGAGGTAAAAAGTATTTTACAATTGGCAAAGGCATCACTGACTTAAAATCCTCTAAGGCTGCCCAACATCTTGTAGTTGTTGACCAGGGTGCGACATATTTCTTACCCTCATGTTCTAATATATGGGCCCCATCTGGTTTAGTTGTCATAGATTTTGTGTTTATAACCCTACTTAAAGCTCTTTGCTG
>Ga0194116_10005873_pt1 | contig 13354 bp, 8 predicted proteins | sample TA2MahsurfametaG_4_FD_148617 | JGI IMG/M metagenome (GOLD analysis project Ga0194116, IMG submission 148617) | Freshwater microbial communities from Lake Tanganyika, Tanzania - TA2015008 Mahale S9 surface | ecosystem: Environmental > Aquatic > Freshwater > Lake | place: Tanzania: Lake Tanganyika... | reverse complement strand
TTATATTATCATTAACATAAAAATCTAAAAAATCATTATGTTTTATATTATTTTCTAATATATTATTATTATTATTAGCTTTGCCATTTCCATCTGAATTTTTTAAATTTGAAATTGCATATGTTTTATTTTTAATATTATTAGTAATATTATTAGTAGTATCAGTAGATATATCAGGAGGTACAATTGTGCCGTCTTCAATGTTGAAATTTTTTTTTGTTTCAGTATTGAAAAGAGTGCCGTCTGGATTAAGAATATATTTTGGCATTTTATTCTTCTTTTATAATGTTATTATTTGACATAAAGTCATTTAATGATAAATTTTTTAATTCATTAAGTTTTGATTCATCTATTTTTTCATTTGATAATTGTTTGCCTATTATATTTATTTTATTTTGAATAATATCATTAAATTGTTGTTTAATTTCATTTTTATCTTTATTGAATTTTTTAGATATAACATCAGCAAAAACTTCATCAATTTTTGTTTCTTTAAGTAATTGGTATACATCTATTGATTTCATATTAATTATCCTTTATTATAACTATATGTATGTGCAGCATTAAATTCACCTGTATTTAATGTAGGACTATTTAATATTGATGCATTAATTGATGAAACACCCTGCGTATATTTAGGCATTGTTGCCATTTGTATAAAATTATTTTTTATTAACTCTTCAGCTAATTTTATAACATCATCACGTGTTATTTGTGGTGTTACAACTAACTCTTCTTCTTTTTTATTATTATTGTAATTCTCAATTTTTATACACAACTCTTCAATTTTCTGCTTTAACATACTCTTATTATTATTAGGCATACTAGATACATCATTATAATATCCACTCATAGAATTATCAATAGCTTTTATGTCATCTACTAACCTCTCTGTTTGCTCCAATACCATAGATACAAAACCAGAATTATAACTAACAACTCCCTTCGCACTACTAAAATCAACAGGCTTATCATCTTTACCTATTATCGTCATAGGCGGCGCTATATTATTTTTACCACTAGCCATAACCTTATCAAACTCCGTTGAAAGATCTTGTGTTAGTGTTACAGATGCTGCAGCTGGTGTTGATGCTTGTGCAGGTGCTGCAGGTGCTGCAGGTGCTGCAGGTGCTGCAGGTGCTGCAGGTGCTGCAGCTGGTGTTGATGCTTGTGCAGGTGCTGCAGGTGCTGCAGGTGCTGCAGATTGTACAGACAATGGTAATTGTGCTTTTTCTCCTTTAAATATTGCTGTAAATGCAGATTTTATTATTTCTCCAATTAACAAAAATATATTATAAATTCCATCATGAATTAAACCTGTTACTGTACTTGTTAAAGTTCCAAATAAAGTTAAATTTTTACTATTCATCGTGTCTTTAAATGCTTTCTTTAAATTATCATACATTGTTTTAAATTCATCTGCTTTTATTCCTGTTAATTTTTCAATCATTTCATATCCAGTATTAATTTTTATTTCACTTAATATTGAATTTATTGCACCTAATAATGCAGTCATTCCAGTCATTGCACCCCTTATCATAACTCCAGCAATTAATCTTGACATGTCAGATGTTGTATCATATATTACATTTGCTTTATTTGCAGCATCAGTAAGAGCATTAGCTGTATTAGATGCAGCATTATTAATTGATTGTCTAGCAGGAGAATTTTCATTTTCTAATTTATGATATGCATATAGATTTTCTAAAATTTGAATTTTTTGTTTTGTTGTTATTTGTTTATTTTCTTCTAATTTTTTTAATAAATTATTAAATTTTTCTTTATCACTACCTTTAAAATCATTTTGTAATTGTAATTTTTCTTTGTCAGTTAAAATTTTAATTAATTGTTTATAATCAATTTTATCTTGTCCTTGCGTTATTTTAATTGATTTTAATTGATCTTGAAAACTTGATTGTAATTCTTTTAGGTAGACATCATCTTGTAGATTAAAAGAAAAAGTTAGTAGGTTTGCAAAGCCTTTAAGTAATGTTTGTATTGTGTTAATAAAAGAGCTATTTGAGAACATATTGCTCATTACATCAACGATCATTAATAGTGGATCTACGATTTTTGAAATTTGATCACTTGGCATATTAAGAAATTGTAGATATAAGCTTTCGTAATTTCCTGAAAGCATCATGAAAAGTTCTCTTGTTTTTTTATCGTATGCAACGTTTGCTGAGAGTCCTTTGAATATTGCTTCAAATGGGCTTTGGAAATCGAGAACTTTTTTAAGTTCTTTTATTGAATTTTTTAGTTCTTTTAGAGTTTTAATTTGTTGTTGTTCTGGGGAAGATTCTTCCATTTTTTTTCTTGCTTCGTCAAAAGTTAGTCCTGCTGCAGTGTAGTTCATCATAGCTTTTAGAGATTCAGCAGACATGCCTGTTTGTTGAGCCATTATTGATTTTTCAAATCTTGATAAATCATCAAAAGTTCGTCCAGTATCAAGCATTGCATTTCTGAACATTGAAAATATTTCTTCTGGTTTTTCAGCTTTTATTATATCCATTGCATTTAAATTCATTCCAAATGTTTGAGATAATATTGCAACAGAATTTGCAGCATCTTCAAATGTGCTAAATTTATTAAAAACAGAAACAGCATCTTCCATTTTTACTTTTAATCTTGTCATTACTGCTGCAGAATTATTTAATTCTTCATCTGTTAAATGACCAAACAAAACAACATCTTTTCTAAGAATCATAAAATTCTTACTTAACATTTTTTGATCTATGTTATATTCTTTTGCAATTGCTTTTGTTGCATTAGATGCTTCAAAAATTCTTTGATTTAAACCTTTTAAATTAACCATTGCATCCATTGCAAAATATGAAATATCTTCATCAGCATAACTCATTTCACGCTTCATTAAAATAAAATTCATAATATTTTTTTTGTTTTGTCTAAACGTACCTGCAAAAGCTTCAGCATAATGTCCCATAGCAATTAATGATTTTCCTATTTCATCAACAAATGCTTTCATTCCTTCTTGACCAAAACCAAATAACTTTGCCATTTGATTTGAAGGATCCTGAAACTCCTTCATCGATTCAACACTCAAATTAACCATATGCTTTACAGTTTCACCTACATATGAACCTATATCAAACGTATCTTTAAAATCTTCAAGTGTTTGTCCAACACCCTCAATTAATAATTTTCTAAATTCAATTCCTATCTGATTTGCTCTATATAATATCGTATAAGGTAATGTAAATGTTAATTTAACAAAATCAGTTGCTAAACTTAAAACTGATGTTATCATGTTTTTAATCATACCTAGAAAACTTGTTAAACTAGATAACTTGTTATCCATTATTGCACCTAATTTGTCGCCTATAAGAGGAATATCCCTTAATGAATCAGCAAAACCTTTTGTTGTTTTTATATAATCATCACCTGCTTCATTTATTTGTTCAACAGACTCAGAAATTCCTTGCGTACTTTTTCTAGCTTTATCAGCATTATCTTTAATTGTTTGTTGAATAGAAGATACATTTGTAGCTAAACTAGAATTTAATTCATTATTTGAATTTATTATATTGTTTATTGTTTCATTAATAGTACCTGATGATTGTGCAACAGAATCAATACTCTGTGAAATCTTTTCAGAACTTGTCTTAGATAAAAAATCAATATTCATATCAGATATTGCTGATACCATGTTTGCAGTAGAACTCATATTTTTATTTATATTAGAAATACTTTTCTCTAATTCAGAAATACCAGAATTCATCTGCTGTATTATAGATGATTGACTAGTTAAAGTTGAATTAATAACATTTGCAGTTGATTGAATATTAGTTTGCAAAGTTTGTAATAAATTATTAATTTGATCTATTTGTGTTGCTTGATCTGCCATTTTTTATTACAACTTTCTTATAATGCAAAATTTAATTTACTAATTGTTACTTTATCTGATAATTTGTCATTTGATATTTCATCAATAAATATACCAAACTTATCTATTAAACTAATCATATATTTCTCTTCATCTTCAATCATATTAACTTCATTATTAAATTTGCCATTTTCAACCTTAATCGTTATATCATTAAATAATTGATTGTATTTTTCCCTTATCATTTCATATGATGTAACTAATAAACCCGTATCTTTAGACGCAATCAACTCAATATAATCTTTATCATCAATCCTTATAATAGAAGCATCATTGACTTTAGTAGGTTGTTGTGTAATTTTTATTTGATCATTTAAATTTTTAAGTGTTTCTATTAGATTTTTTATTTCTTTACTATTTTCATATATTTTTAAATAAGCGACAACGGCCTCACGATCAAATCTTACATCTCTTTGTTCAAGTATTTTTGTTTGTTCTTCATTTTCTTTTAGTTTTTTTTCAATTTCTTCTTTTGTTTGAATCATTTTAATAGTATTACTTGATATCATTTGTTTTATTACAAGTCTTTGAAATTCATTTGCATTTTCATAAACAGAAGATAATAAAGTAGTAAAAATATCTATAAATAAATTATAAATGAAACTTGCAGATGTTTTTATTACTTCACATGCTAAATTAAAAAATTTAGGTAATAATTCAATAATAAATTTACCCATTTCTTCTGAAAACTTTTCTGACATTGTTTTAAATTCTTCCTGTTTTATTCCTGTAAAATTTTGAATTGTATCTTGATCATTAGTTTGCAATGAAGATAATTTTCCATTTACAACGTTTAAAAATGAAGTTGAACCAATTATAATTGTTTTAATTAATGCAGACATAATACTTGATCCAATATTATAAATACCTAAAAATAATGGACCTCCTTGTTTCATCATTTCAATTAATGAATCAGTTAATTGTTTTAAAACATGACCTTGCAAATCAATTTGATTTCCTCTATTTGTAAAAAATTGATCATCTTCTTGTTTATTTTCAAGAACAATTAATAATAATTTTCCAAGATCTTCATTTTTTGATGATTCACTGACAAATTTTGATAATAAAATTTCAAGATCAATATTTTGTTTTAATGATAATGTTCCTTCTTTATTTTTTATTAAAAAGCCTGATTTTATTAAATCATTTGTAAAATCATGTAGAGGATCTGTAGTTTTTTTAAATGCTTCTGATAATTTAGCAATTATTTTTTCTTCTTCTTTAGTTTTATTATCTTGCTGAAGTTTTGAATACCATATTTTATATTTTAATAAAATATCATCAACATTTGATTTAGTAGAAATTGTAAAAATGCCTTGAATAAAATCTGAAATTGTTTTTAATCCGTCTTTTATTATTTTAAATAGTTCTCCATCAAAAATTGATTTTTTAAATTTTTCTATAATTATAATAAGTGGCATTGTTATTTTTTGTATTAATTTAGGATCTATTTTTCTTATAGATTGGTTTATATTTTCTAATAATTGTGAATAATTTTGAGTTAATTTTATAACATTTTCTTGGTAAGCAGCATTTCCTGCGATGCCTTTAAAAATTGCTTCGAAAGGGTTTGTGAAATCGAGAACTTTTTTAAGTTCTTTAATTGAGTTTGTCAGTTGTTTTGTTATTTTTAGTTGAACGTCAAATGGGTTTTCTTGATTTAATTTTTGTCTTATATCTTCTTGTGACATAGACATATCTTTAAAATTCATTATTGTATTAAGTGTTTCAGCAGACAAGCCTGTTATTTGTTGCATGAGTTGTTTTTCATGTCTGTTTAGAGTTGCGAATTGTTTTCCTGTTTTAAACATTGAATCTCTTAACATTGTGATCATTTTTGCTGGATCTTCTGCTGTTAAAAGATCGTATGCATCTATAAGAGCACCAAAAGATTGAAATAGTTTTGTTGATACATCTGCTGCTGATTCAAAAGAAGATATTCTTGAGAATATGCCTGTTACATCTTCTGTTTTAACTCTTAGTTTTATTAATTTTGCTGACATTTCAGAGAGTTCAAATTCAGAGAAGTGTCCGAATTCTTGTATATTTAGTCTTAGTTTGTGATAAATAGAGCTTATTGATTTTGAATCTATGTTAAATTTTTTGCTTGTTTCGCTTATCGCGACCATTGTTTTGTGTAATTGATCGTTTATATTTTCTATATTGACATAAGCATTTAGAGCATAATAATTTAGTTCTTGTATTCCTATACCTAATTGTAGTTGAGCTTCTTTTAGATAGAGTATACTGTTCATTGTAGAGAGATTTTTACCAAAAACCTCGCTAAACATTCCTAGGCCTGAAAGTATTTTATTTGCTTCATCAAGTAATTGAGTTTCATTTTCGTATCCGAAGATTTGTGTAACTCTTTCATTTAAAATTGTAAATTTATTAATTGAATTTTTTATTTCATTTGATAGATTTAAAACATTTTTACCTAAAGATGAGTTAAAAGAAACAGTTTCTTTGAATTGTTCAGTTGCATTTCCTAATTGTTCTATTATTTTTTTTCTAAAAGAAGTACCTATTTGATTTGCAAAAGAACCAAACATAAAAGGTAGTGAAAAAGTTAATTTAATAAAATCAGTGACTAAAGAAGTAACTGATGAAAATAAATTAAAAACAATTGACGTAGCTGATTTTAATATGTCAAAAATTATTTTATATGGATTTGATTTAAATCCTTCGGTTTCATTTTCAATATTTTCTTTAAATTTATTAATTTTTTCTGTAAAGAATTTCATTAAAATATTAGAGCTATGTATAGATTTTATATTTTCTTGAATATTTTTTTGTGTTGTTTTAGTTTGTGTTTGAGCATCATCAAATTGTTGTTGAGTATTTTCAGAGTTTGTTTTTTGTTGTTGTGATATTTTTTCAAGTTGTTTTTGTTGTTGTGAAATGCCATTATCAATTTTTGTAGATGTTTTTTCTAATTCTTTAACAGTAGATGGGTTTATATTTGGTTTTGCTTTTTTTTGTGAAATAGAGTTTAATGTTTTATGTAATCTGTCAAAATTTTGCATTAATTGATTTGAAGAGTTTTCAAGATTTGAATAAATAGTTCCTAATTGTGAAAAAACATTTGCTTGTGATTCAATATTTCTTGTTGTTGCTTCATTTACTTTTTGAAAATTTATTAATGTATCATTTAATGCTCTTATTAAACTTAATTGCTCACCTAAATCATCTACATTAATTGAAGTTGACAATTAAAGTCTCCAGTTAATTCCAGAAATATCTTCAAACTTACGTGTTATATCTTTTTTGGATTTAATAAGAAGTGTAATCTGGGATAAATCTGGATTACTCTCGTTTAAAGCCTGTCTTAATTGTTTTGACACGGTTAATAATTCATAAAGAGTTTGAAGTTCAAGTTCATTTCCTTCAAGCTCAATATTAAAATTTTCACCCATTATAAATTTTGCTGCAATTTTATGCAGAAACTTTTCTTTTTTAGATAAATTCATTTTACACCAATTTGTTAATATAATTTTATTATAAATATATTATTATAAAAACTTTCTTGCATTTCTTGAACCACTATTTGTTCTTTGTGCATTTGATGTAGCTTTTGTATTATTTTCTTTTGCAGTCTCAAACTCTTTTTTTAATCTACTAATAAACCAAAAACGCTCCCAAACTGGTAATTTATAAGCATCATTATAAGTAAAACCCAAATGATAAACCAATATAAATAATTGTTCAAGATATAAATCCTTATCCTCAGGATTCAGGCCAAAAAAATGATGCTCCCATTGGTAACACAACCTCACTTTGCTCATGACAACTTGGACAAGACATCCACGACTTCATATCAACACCCGGTTCATTATTATCTAAAAATTTTCTCAATGCTAAAGAATCTCTCGCAGGAATATTGTTCACAAAAAATGTTAACTTATTCCTGTCAGTTATACCATCAACTGAAACAATCGATCTTGATAACCTATCAGTAATTGCTGAATCATATTTCATTCCAGCTTTTTTCTTTCTCTCATTTGTTAACATCATCTCACGCTCATCATGCCCAGTTAAAAACTTAACTTTTACAACCTTTTTCGTTACAGGCAACTGAATCTCAAATAAATTTTCACCTAATGCTACAGGCTCAATCTGCAACCTTTTAATAGATAACTGAGATAAATCAAACGACTGCTTCGATTTATGTGAACATAAAGGACAATCTACCTCAACATCATATGAAGCACCATATCCTGTAATTCTCAAAGAAACTAACAATGCATTTCTATCACCTGATACTAAATCATCAGGATCAATAGTCTTATCAACCAAACATGAAGATATTAGTTTTGATAAAACAGTTCCATTTTTAATATATGCCCTACTTGTTAAAATATCCTCTTCACGAGCAGTCATTGGCTTAATCTCCAATGTCTCTTTTCCATATAAAGGACCACTCTGAGGATATAAAATTCCTAATGAAGGCAACGGCACAGCCTCAACTGCAATATCAAGACCAAAATCATCTTTCATAACATTCGATGCTCTAATAAGACCATCTTTTTTAAACTGTGCAGGATCTATTGGCGTATCTAATGAATTACTCATATTTTTTAATTTATCTCCATTTTATTTGTTTTTTTAAAAATCTGATATATAAATATCATATCACACTAACTAAACTTGTATCATTATAACTACTAGTATCAGTAAATAAACTTAAATTACTTAATATCTCATCTAACTCTAATCTTATTATATCACCTCCTCCACCACTTGTTAACTTTAATATAACTGTTCCTCTTATAATATAATTTTCCATATCCCTCTTTACAACAGGATCATCAAAATTTTTAGGTAAATTTAACACATATGAATTTAATAATCCTATACTTACCATCCTGTCAAATAAACTTCTCATCTGAATTTCAAATTTTTGGTATACATTTTTTATTTTACTATTATTATAGAACAAGATACCACCATCAATAACTGATGAATCTAAAAATATATTAAACTTAACTAACTTCTTAATCAAATTTATTACTCTAACATATACTATCTCCCTAAATATACTATCTCTTATTGTATATGAACTATGTTCTGATATTAATTTAATAATGCTACTATCACTACTACTAATATAATTTATATTATTTAATCTTAAATACTCTTTAACTATATCTAATTGATCATTAGGAATACTTTCTTGAATATCTTTAATTAAACTGATAGTATTTTCAATACCTTTAATATCAGTTCCAGTTAATGTTAAATTAAAATTATTAACTAAAAACAATGCAGGAACTATACTTTCAGATGGTAAATAAAGATTTATATTATCATTAAATTTATATTGTAAAGGTACATAAATAGGCATATAATATCTACTACTAAAATTATTTATTAAACTACTAACTTGACCTTTAATTAACTCACTATGAATATTAGATAAATTTAATCCATCAGGTAAAGTTAATTCATTAATATCTATAAATTCAAATTTATTTATTGTATAACTATTATTATCAATATTATAATATCTTAGAATATTATAATTGTTATTCATTAAACCTTTGTTTGAAATTTGTGCAAAATAAGGTAAAATATCTGTTACACCTTGTTGATTATTAATAATTTCATTATATGAATTAATAATATTATTAGAGTTAGAATAACCAGAAATATCAGAAATAAAAATAAATCTTCTTTGTTCTTCAGCAATATTAATACATTTATCAATTAAAGAAATATCAGATAAACCAGGAATAACTAAAATATCACAATTACAATTTTCATAATTTGTAGTAATATCAATTGCTTTTTTATAAGCATTATATGTAGGACCATCTATATTTGAATTTTCATATTCTCCACTACCCTCACGTATAATTGCATTATTAGTTAAATATCTTTTATCAAAATCAAGATAATTCGTTCCATCAAATCCGCCATATGTAAAAAAATCAAATGATAATTTATTTGCAAATTCATTTTTTAAACTATTATTTTCATATAAAGAATTATCATCTAAATTAATAAATTTATAATTAGTAAATAAATCACTATTTTTTTGTTGATTTATAGAACCTGATCTTAAATAAACTGCATCATCAATATTTTCTTTATAACATATTTTTTCTAAATTAAAATATGAATTACAAAAAGTATCATCTTGACGCCATATGTTTTTATTATCAGTTCTATTTGTTGAAAAAAATCTTGTGTAAAAATAATGAGGTGAAAACATATTAGGTTTTATAACTGATATAATTGCTTTACTTCCAGATTTAGTTTCTGTATATTTGTCAACAAGTTTATTAATATCTTTTTTACTTCTTCTAAACTGAACACCCCAATGATTTGTAATATTAGAACATAAACTTGCGTTTAAGTTTTTATAATAAATATATTCAATAGGAGTTTGTATAATATTAAAGTTGTTTAATGTGTTATTATAATTTTCAAATGAGTTTTTATCAAAATATAAATGATGGTATGCTCTAAAACCTGAAGGAATATATTTACATATTTTATGTTTATTTATTCCATATTCAATTTCATCAGTTATTTCAACTCTTAAATATTTGCTTTTATTTTCATAAATTCCATTTTCAACGATTTTATTTGCTGAAAAATCATAATATTTATATTTTGTTCCTATTACTCTGCAAATATAATTTTTATCATCTTTATCAAGACAAACATTTGTATAATTTTCTAATATTTCATAAGAATTATCTCTTGAGTCATATTGCATAATATAAATATCAAATTTTGCATATTCAATAGAATTATCATTATTTGAATATGATCCTTTATGTGTAGGATTAATTTTTATTCTAAATCTATTTCCTACTTCACCATCATCAAGTGCATAAAATCTAAATAAATTATCAACATTTTGATGTATATTAATTCTAGAAATATCAGTTAAATTTGATCTATCAACAGGTTGTGATGTAACCCATGGTGTTTTTGCAGTTTGATATTTGTCTTCAAATGAACAATAATCTATTTGATCAACTTGATCTTCATCTTTTTTAAATACAAATAAATAATCAGATTGTGAATCATTTCTATTTAATAATTTTAAATCTTCATTAAAAAACCAAGAAACATGTCCTTTTTCTCTTAATAAATTAAAATCAAAATTATTTTGTAATATACCATTATTTTCTAAAATTGATATTGTATTATTATCTTTAATTTTAATTTTATTATTATTTTTATGTCCTTTTAAATTTATAGATTTAAAAATACCATTTACAGAAGTTATAAAATTTGAACCTTGTAATGTTGAAAAAGTAAAAGTACCTATACTACTATTATTTATTTGATTATTTAATAGATTATTATTAAATGCTGAAACAATAATTGGACTTATACCTTCAGCAGTAAAAAAACAATTATTTATAAATATTGTATTATTTCTTGTATCAGTATCAGAACTATTAAAACCAAATTCATCAAAGATATTTTGTCCAAAAAATTTTAAATCATTATTTGCATTTCTAAATCTATTACATAGAAAGTTTGTTGTTCCTGAATCACCACCAGCAATTGCAAATCTATTATATTCATTTCTTGTGTGGTTTAGTGTTCCTTTTGAAATTGAATTATTAACATGGAATCCTGAATAATTAAATAGTCCTGTTGATTCATTTAATTCACCGTTTCCTATACCAAGGATTCTTGTATGAACGCTGTTTATTCCACCATTTAGGTTCCATAAACTTATTGTTTTATAACCATAATTTGGTGTATAATAACTAAATTGATCATATGTGTGACCGATAAGATTTTGTCTTTCTGTTCCTAATGAATTATTAAGATTATTTATTATTTGTATTGTTTGATTTGATACAGATACAGAATCAGTATTAACAATATCTTTTGGAATAAATGCTGGACCAGAATAGCATGGTGATATAATGTTTAAAGTTTCATTTATTAAACTTGCATTTTGTTTTAAATAATTTTCATTTATATTATTTAATGTTGTTGCATTAAAATAAGAAAATGGTGTTAAGTTTGACATTTATTTAATCACCTGATATATCTTGTTTATTATAATTTTAACTTTTATTTTAAATATGATAAAACATATTAGAATTAAAATAAAGTAAATTTTATAATAAATATAATTCTTAAATAAATAAAGACATATTTTATTATGTCTTTGTGTAAAAACTATAAATGTTTAAAAAATATTAGTATTGAAGTACGCAGTTATCAAATCTAATTGTTAAAGAAATATCTGTTGGTTCATCACCGTCATAGGATAAATCACCAAAGTTTGCTTGTGTTAAAAATGCACCTTTAATGTCCCATAATTCAACTACAGTTCCGACAGGATCTAACATTTTTAATTGGCAATCACGTTTATAAAAATCAGCATATCCTGCACGACCAGAAACTGATTCAAAATGTGTTCTAATCCATTCCATTACTTGTTGTGCACCAGATGGAGCAATAGGATCATGTAAATTTACACTAATTGAATCAAATTTTCCTTTTCCTGCTAAATAACGTGTGCTATTTATCCAAGGTATTTCAGTTTCATTTATTGAAATAGATGGTCTTGAAGCAGACTTTAATAAAAATGCATCAATACCCTCAATTGCAAAAACCCATCTATTTTTTCTTTTTGGCTCAAACTTATTAGGTATCATCTCTGTGACTGAGAGTGTTTCAGCTGGCATTTGTATTTTTCTCCTGTATTTATTTTATATATATTTATCTAATTACTATTATAATGTATTTGTTACTATAAAATCTAATGATATAAACTCAATTGATTTAGTGGGTTGCAAATATATCTTACCACGTATTGTGTTATTTTCAATATCATTCTGCGTGGTTGTAGATGAATCAATTTGAACTTTATATCTTGTAACTCCTTGCCTTCTTTGCGCATCCTGCATTATAGGCTCAACTAATCTACTAAAATTAGCAAGAGTTGACTCTCTATTAGGCTCAAATAATAATTGCTCACCAATCTTTTTAACTTTTCTTCTTAAATCAATTAAAAGTCTTCTAACATTTATTCTATCAAGCGCAGATTCACCTTGTAATAATGTCTTTTGACCAAATACATACACTTCACCAGGTCTTCCAGCAGGCTCATATAATGGATTAATGTCAACATCATATATCTCATTTAATAAATCACGATTCATCTGCACTGAAACTCCCTTTGAACCAACAACAGCACCTCTATTTAAACCAGCAGGCGCAAACCAAGGCGCAGATAACGCATCATTTCTAGATATAACTCCCATTAACGCAACTGAAGGTGGCACAACAATCAATGCATTATCAGATGGTCTAGGCATAGTAACATTTGGAAAATATGCAGCACCAAATGATGAATCAAGCAACCTAACTTCAAACTTACTCAATGTGTTTCTTACATGTGGCTTCACTAACGCATCTTCAACAACAACACCTAATGCATCAACTTCTTCTATATCCATTATATAC
>Ga0194116_10005868_pt1 | contig 13360 bp, 13 predicted proteins | sample TA2MahsurfametaG_4_FD_148617 | JGI IMG/M metagenome (GOLD analysis project Ga0194116, IMG submission 148617) | Freshwater microbial communities from Lake Tanganyika, Tanzania - TA2015008 Mahale S9 surface | ecosystem: Environmental > Aquatic > Freshwater > Lake | place: Tanzania: Lake... | reverse complement strand
TTGTGGTGTATTGCATTTGATGAAGTTGGAGAGGGTACATCTCTGTCTGTAGAAAATTGTTTTTTCTGCAGACGAGAGTTTAATTTTCCTGTTGGACAGTTTTGGTATCAAGTCGCGATTCAAGATTTTGGACTTGAAAAACTTTCTCAAGCGAACAAAAATACCACTTTTTCAAATAGTGATGAAAATCAAGAGATTATCCAAAAGTTGAAAGATGCTTGGACCAATCTTCTCTTTGAGATCACGGGTTTTGAGGAAGCACTATTCAAACTGGTCTCATCAACAATTGCCCGTAGTAAGCTCCCTATATCTGAACAAAATGATGATGGTCATCCTCTTTCTCTCAACATCTTTGAGGCTACTCAAACAATCAGAAATATAGCTAAAAATGTGGATGAAAAGCTTTACCAATTTTCTGAAGATCCAAGAGTGTTGGAAAGTTATTCTTTATACCTACCACTTCTTTCTATGTTGGGCATTGAGGTAACTATCATCAAAGAGCCTGAGCCACAACAACAAATCGCAGAATCAGGGTTGATGTTATAAGTATTTAATAATTTAATTTTATTTTATTAATTAGATCAGTTGTTGATATTTTAGAATAGTATTCAATTTCCTGAAAATACCCATTATCTTGTATTTCTGCAAAAAATTCTTTTTGTTTTTCTCTATCAGCATCATTCGCAAAACCATGAACAACCAAATCAATATTATTAGATTTTACAAAATCAATACTTAGAAAAAGGGGACATGGAAATATAACTTGATCAACACCAACTATATGTTTTACTATTTCAACTCTATCGGATTCATTAATAATTGGATTTCTTTTATAACTAGCACAACCTTCATCAGAAACAACTCCAACAATTAAATAAGTATTATTTGGATCCTTTAATGCATTTTTAGCTTTGATAATAGATTCTAAATGTCCTCTATGAAATAAATCAAAAACTCCATCTACATAAACTACTTTCTTATTATTAATCATATATCTATAATTATATTTTAATTAAAAATAAACTCATTTTAGAAATTTACTAATAATTTTTTATCTTCATCAAGCATAACATTAAATAAACTATCAAATGCTAACTTAAAATCAACTATGTTTATATTTAATTTTTTCCATTCATCTAATTCTATTGAATTATGACAATCTGATAAATTATAACAAGGTACCATTGTGTTTAAATGATGAATATGATGGTATTCAATACCATTTGTAAATATATTTAATGGGAAAGGTATTTGTAAATAAGTACTTCCTTCTAAACTTGCTTCCATCTTATTCCACTCATTTTGATGTTTTCTATATGGTACATTAACTGAATGTTGTAAATGAAATAGAATACCACCTACAAGTGAAGCAAAATATATTGAAAAGCACAATTCAAATAATGGAACATTAAATACTTGATTAAGAAATATATAAAAAACATATGACATTAATTTTTGAGTTGTAACTTTGGATATTAAACCATATCTTTTAATAAATAAGAAAAGAGTTCCTATATTCCAAGTAAATGGTATTGTTATTGTAAAAAAAACAAATGGATCTCTAAAAATCCTATATAATGTTTTCTTTACTAAAGGCATTTTTTCATATTCTTTTTTTGTAAATAATATTGTTTGAGATGCATCATATCTATCTAAATTTCCAAAATGCTTATGATGATGATTATGACCATCTCTCCATGCTATAAATGGAAAATATGTGTATATACCAATTAATGTTCCAATGTAATAATTTAATTTAAAATTACTAAAAAATGAATAATGAGCCATATCATGCATTTGAATAAAAATACGTACTATATTTAGTGAATGAACACTCCATCCTAAATAATATAAAAAAGCATATGCATCAGAAAATAATATCATAAAAAGTGCTGATGCTTGTAAGAAAAATGACATTTGAATAGATTTCATAGCTTTGAAATTATTAGGTTTTGCAAAATAAGTTATTTTATTATTAATCATATAATTTATAATATAAATTTGAAATAATAATTAACGAATTAAAATAATATCTAGTTTCTTCTAGATATGAGTGCTACAAAAATATCAATTAAAAATGATTATAATCAATCTATTTTTTATAGTGGATTATTTTCTAAATTCGATTCAAGTATTGAATGGGTAGAAGATCCAGATGAAGAAATAGAAGAATCAAATAATAAATCATATTATTCTTATGAAGATGATTTAATGTTTGAAATTGAATGTTAAAAAAAAATATATAGACATATATAATGAATTATTACGAAAAATATTTAAAATATAAACAAAAATATTTAGAGTTAAAAGGTGCTGGTGTTAATGATAGTAAACCAAAAGATCAATTTTCAAATATAAGAAATAATAAAAATTTATCAAATGAATTTTTTAGAATACAATTTTATAATATATTAGCTGGTAGAAAATATCAATCATTAGAACCTAAATTTAATGCTAGAGAATTAAAACAAAGAGGTTTTACTGCTGACGATTTAATAAAATTAGGTTTTGATAACTATGACCTAAAAACTACTGGTTACAATGCATCTGAATTAAAATTTTTAGGTGCTAAAATTTTATTAGAACTTGGTTTTACTATTCAACAATTAAAAGAAGCTGGTTACTTAGCACTAGAATTAAAAACTGCCGGTGTTACTGATCAACAATTACAAACTGTTGGTTATAATGCATCTGAATTAAAATTTTTAGGTGCTAAAATTTTATTAGAACTTGGTTTTACTATTCAACAATTAAAAGAAGCTGGTTACTTAGCACTAGAATTAAAAACTGCCGGTGTTACTGTTCAACAATTAAAAGATGCTGGTTTTACTGTTAATGAGTTATATAAAGCTGATGTTAAATTTACAGATATGAAACAGGCGGGTTATACAGTATCTGATTTTAAATCAAACGAAATGATGACCCCTACATTAATAAAATCTCTTGGTTTTAACAAAAAAGAAGCATTGGATGGTGGTTATACTGAAGACGAATTAAAAATGGACTATTAGTTTATGTAATAATAAGTTCATCACATATTTTATCAAGATATTCTTTATTAGTTTCTAACCATTTATTATAAATAAGATCCATTTGATCAAAAGAATAATAATCATCTAATGAGATATCATTATCTAAATTAATTTCTAATCTATGAAAACATTTTAGATTATCAATTAAAGACAACTTTTTTAATTCACTAATTTCAAATGAAGAAGAAGCATTGAAAAATACATCAACAATAGAACTACTCCATGATAATATACCAGAAGGTGGAATATTAATTTTTGGTTTATAACTTCCTGTTCCTATTGATAATTGAAATAATTCTTGATCTTTTCCGTAATATGAAAGAGCCTTAGTAAATACTAATTCTGACATATTATTTGTAACAATACCTCCATCAACTAGTAATTTAGATTCTAATTTATAAGGAGGAAAATAAGTTGGGGCAGCAGTTGATCCTCTAACAACTTCCCATAAATTATAATCTTGACCATAAGAATCAAAATAAATTGGTTTGGAATCTATCAAATCATATGACAATATTGTTAATGGTTTTTTAACATCTGATAATTTTAAGTCTTTAAAAAATATTTCAAACTCTTGGTTGATATAATAATCAGTATATTTTGAATTAAAAATACCAAATCCTGATTTAATAATATAATAATATGATCTATAAAATATAGTTTTAGATAATTCTTTGAATAATTTTATTAATTCTTTAATTGAATATTTAGTTAATAATCCAGATAATATAATCGAACTTGCAGATACACCAGCATAATAATCAAATAAATCTAATATATTTTTACCAGTTTTTTGTTCAATATAATCTAAAATAAGTAAAGGAAAATAAACTCTAACACCACCACCATCAATATTTAAAAGTCTTTTCATCTATAATAAAGTATATATTATTTTTATTCTAAATTAGTTTTCATCCGCATAATTAATTTTTTTGTTCTACGAGTAAATGCATGTTTGTTAGTAATTCTCTTATTTTTTTGAAATACAAGATGAAAAAAATTAATCAATGAATACCAGAATTGACTGATACATAAATCTTTAAATTTACGAAAGATTTTTCTTTGCATCGCAATATGAGTTTTATGTCTTTTAAAATGCATAATTTGATATCTTTTTTCGTAAAGTTGTTCGTTATCAAAATGCCAAGAATCAATTCTAATTATGTCTCCTAATATAATAGTACATATTGAAAATAAATCAATTATTTGATTTCCCAAACCATATGAAATACTTGTTGAAATTAAATTATCAGGTGGATGACAAACACCTGAACTATATTTTTTGGAACAAGATTTTAGGTTAATTTCAGAAAAATTGTCAAAATCGAACAAATAAATATTTCCATCTAAATCTAGTCCTAAATTTTCATATTTGAGATCATTGTGAACAATTCCTAATGAATGTAATTTGGTTGTTTTTTCAATCAAAGTTAAAATACTTTTCTTCATAAGTTCAACCGAAGTCCATTTGAAATCAGAAAATGGTATTATTCTTTCACTTACATTTATTTTAACTAAAAATTTTTTGGATCCATAATTAATTGTGTAATCATAATAAATCTTTGGAGAAATTTCATTGTCAGAAGTAAGCTTATATATTGAATCTAATATGTCTACATCATTTTTTGATATGACACATATTTTAATAGCGAGTTTGTAGGTTTGACAATCGGCAAAAATTACTAATGAATTGTAACCCATTGTTGCAGGAAGAGAAAAATTAGAAATATTGTATTTTAAACACATTTCTGTAATTTTAGGTTCAGCAAATTTATAAATATCATGTAAATTCAAATTATCAAATGATTCTCTTGAACCATCCAAATTTGATTTTTTAGTATCAAATCCAAAAACAAGTTCTCTTAAAGTTTCCATTAATAATTATTATATAATAAAATTTTAAATTAGACTTAAAAAAAAATTTAATATTATATTTTAATGGTTGATAAAAATATCCTAAAATTAAGCCTAAATGATAGACAAAAAGAAATTGATGAATTTGTAGATTCTTTCTTACCAAATACACCAATAAAAAATATTTTAACTAAATATAAAAGTGAATTGGATGGGTATGAATATATTGAAACTATTAATATATTTTCTACTTTATCACTAAAGGGTTCAATTAAATATGTAAATAAATATGATTGTCAACTAAGAAGTGGTGGTTTGTTAATTAAGATTTATAAAAAAGATAATGATAAATGGACTGCAATTATAAAACAAAATGATAAAAAATATTATGTTTCATTTAATGCTAATTACATATTTTATAAAAAAACAAAGTCTGAAGAAAGAGTTGATTTATTTAAATTATTTATATCAGATGTTGAATCTGGTATGTATGAATTAACTTAGTTTATATTTTGAGACATAATTATCAATGAATTTTCATAAAATTCGCTCCAAACTATTTTTTTTATTATTTTTTTTATTTGTGTTACAATATTATCATCTAAATTTATATTTCGTAAAATTATAATATCATATAATAATCTTTTTGTTTTTTTAATTAAATTAAATAATTCGTTAATGTTTGATATATAGTTATTAAAATTTAGATATATTATTACTGGATTTGTAATATTATTACAAAGAAAATTAACTAAATTTTCTTCTGATTCATATTCATAAATAAAATTATTTTTATTAATAATCTTATTCAAAGTATGTATTTCAATAAAATCTTTTTTGTAATCATATAAATTAATACAAGAATTAAAATCAATTAATATTGTTGGTACATTAATTACTTTTTTTTTAATAAAATTAATAATTGGTAAATTATATTTTTTTGGTAATTTAAGAATATCGGATAGTATTATTTGTTTTTGATTTTGAAGATAATATAATTCATTATATATTTCATCCAAATTATTATTTTTATTTAATATAATTTTTGTATTAATATTATATTCAATAACACTTGTAAAAGAGTAAAATTTATTCCAAGATTCGGGTAAAATTAATTGACACCCATAGCTAAAACTTAAAGGTATTACTCCTGACATTTTTTGTTTTTCATATTCAATAATAGTTTCATTACAAAAAATATAATTTGATTTAGATATTATTTCAAACATTAAATTTGTTGGACACATTTCAAAAATATTAATATTATTAACATTAATTAATTCATTTGTATATTTTCTTGTAATTATATTAAATTCTATATCATCAAAATTAATTAATAACTTTTTTAAAAAAATAATTGATTTAGGATACATACTACCAATACAAGTAACTATTATGTTATTTTGACTATTTAATATTTGTTGTTTATTATATTTTGATATACCATTATAACAAGGTAATATCCATTTATTTTCAGGTCTATTATTAAAAAATCTAACTGATATTCTAGAATACATATCATTATTTCTAATTAAATAATGATGATCAATTGAAATAATTTTTTTTGAACAAATATCTTTAAATATATGATAATTTCCTATATAATTAGGATCATCGTCACTTAACAAAAAAATATAATCATAACTATCATATTCAAAATCCAATAAAAATATCCAACTTAAATTTCTATTAAATAGTGAATTATAATAATTTTGCCATTGTATTGATATATTATTTTTATTTGCAATAATTTCAAAAAAAATATCGTTATTTATAAAATATTCAGCTAAATAACCAATCATTTCATAATGATAAATTTCTAAACCTTGAAATATACATACTTTCATTTATATTTTATTTTGAATATTTATTTATATATTATTCAGTAAATAAAATTAATATGTAAAAATATATTTTATAAAAATCTATTAGGATCAAGTTGTATATCATATAAAGTAAAATTATTACTTTGCGACTTTAAATTATTAAAATCAAAACGTATATTATTATATTTAAATTTACTAAAATGAATATGTGCAATGTATTGCACCTCTGGTGAATAAGTTTTTTGATTTATACAAAGAAATGAATCTGCTATCATCATTATATTATTAAATGTTTGATCATTCCAAATTTCTGGACCTCTTGATTGCACTATACCACATTTTAATATGTAATCCATAGGTTCTTTATTTCCAATAAAAAGAGTGTCTGAAGATCCTAATATTGTAAATGCACAAGATGAACAAATAAATAATTTATTTATTTCATATTTAATTCTTTGCATATTATTTGATGGGGATAATATATGTGTTGGATGCTTAATAATAATATCAAATAATCTACCAAATACATGTAAATTTATATTTAAATTATGCTCTTCGCAATATTTATTTTTAATTTCGTTTAAAATAAATTTGCGATACATTAGTTTAGGAATAAAACTATTATCAGCTCCATTATTATGTTTTAGATTTTTAAAATAAGAATTATGTACAGCTTGTTCAGTTAATAAATAATTATTTTTAAAATTTTCAACATAATCAAAAAAACAAATAATAAAACCAAAATCATTCAATATATTTCTAATTTCATTTTCGTTTTTTTTAGAATAATTTCCTAATTTATCACTTAATATAAATACATATACAATATTGTTATTAAATAAAGGTGCTAGCATTTTTATATTTTCTCTTAAATTAAGCGCATAACTTCTAAATTGACCAAATATCATTAGAGCTATATTTTTTTTATTATTTATTGTTGATATTGATATTGGTAATGGACACTGCACCCAAGATACATAATTCTTTAATTTACAACATTCTAAATGATATAAATTTATTATTTCATTATTTCCATTTTTATTTTGAAATAAAATTTGGTTATTTATATTTTTTACAAACTCTGTTCCTATTTCAAATTTTAAAAAATAAATACTACTATAATTTGCTTTCATAAATAAACCTTCTTTTCCAATAAAAGAATCTGTTTCATCTCGATCTAGATATTCATTAACTGCACGCCCTAATATTCCAGGTCCAGTAAAATCCAATTTTGAGTTTGGAACGGTCATAGTTTGTACATTATGTATAATTTTTTGAATACATCTCATAATTACTGGGTGTTCAGGAATTGATGCAATAAATCCACATGCTAGATTATGATTGCCCTCATTTACACTTGAGTTTAAATCTATTGGTACTATAAAATCTACATCAGGTAATAAAAAATCATCTAAATTTCCTAGACACAATGTATCAATATCTACATAGACACCACCACGAACCCATAAATAACAATACCTAAATAAATCAGATTTATATGCTCCTGGAATAATCTGTTTATATACATTAATAACATCAATCTCAAAATGCTCTCTTATAAATTTTTCTCTCTCTTCTGCATCAATTAGTATATATTCATAATTAGGATTTAATGTTTTCCACGTGTCGACTATTTTTTTAAACTCAATATTAAAATGTTTATGTTCCCATGTTTGCATAATTCGTTTAGGAATGGATGATGATTTATTCGATTGTTCTTGATTGCTCTGATTAAAATTTACTTGACATGTAAAATGATTTTGATTTAAATTAAAATTTACATTTTTACTATCAATTTTATTAAATAGTCATAAAACCTTAAATAGTTGAACCCAAGATTCAGCAACTGTTTTCCATGATATAATTGTACTTGATTCAATTAATTGTTTTCTAACTGCATCTATGTATTTAAAATCTTTCATTTCTTTTATTATATTTTCGGCTACTCTTTTACATAATATTTTATTCAAAGGATCCCAATTATACTGAATTCCGTGTCTATTTTTAAAAACTCCAAAATTTGATATAATTGGAATACATCCTGTAATTAAACTTTCTCTTACACTTATACAATCTATTTCAGCTTCTGAATTTGATAAATATATGTGGTAAGTAGATAAATATTTTTCTCGTATTATCATATCCATCGATTGTCTTCCATGATCCATTACTCCTGGTTGACCTAATAAAAATATTAATTTTGATTTATAATTATCATCAAATATATAATCCATTCCATAATAAACATGAAATTCTGCTTTTGGTTCTGCATTATAAATATACGGCCAAACATTTTCTAATATATATTCTAAACCTCTATCATAACTTGAACAATAACAAAATCTATAAGGATCACGTATGTTATTTTCATTTTTTTTAAATTCTTTTATTCTCAAGCCATTTAATATAATTACATATTCAGATTCATCTAATTTTCTTCCTAAAAATTCTTCAAAACATAATAAATGATATTCAGATTTAAATGCATACTTATTAACTTTTTCAAAAACTTTTAATAAATCGTTTCTGTCTAAATGTGCTAATGTATATGAAAAATTATCATGAAAATCTATAATTATATTATTCGCTAAATAATTAAAATTCATTAATAATAAAATTCCAGGAGTTCTCCATACAATAATATTTTTAATTTTTTTTGTAGTATCTAAATTCATCCAATTAGTATAAAATACATTATTAAAATAATAATCTTTATTGAAATTACCATATACTATTACATTATATCCAAGATTAGTCCATTCTGATGATAATTTAACAACTGCTTGTTCGGATCCTCCAAGTTTATTATCTGATGGTTCCCATTCTATTCCATTTGCACCTAATAAATATACAATGTCATAAGGTAAATATTCTGAATTATCAATATTTATTTTTTCTATTTGTTTAATAATTTTTGAATCAATTAAATAATTAATAGATTCTTTTTCCAATGTTTCGTGTTCATTATTTAATAATGATTTAATAATTATATTATTTAAATTTACAACTGAATTTTCAGGTAATATAATTTCAATAGGTTCTAAATTATTATTTGTAAAATTCAATAAATAATTATTATTAGTATCATCAAAATAATGATTATCACTGTATTCTTTTTTATAAGCTAATGTATTTGAAATTATATGAGTATTATTAGTTAATTTTTTAATATTTTTATTATCATAAAAATAAATATTTTTTGAACCTGCTAAAAATTTTTCTGATTTTAATAATTTTTCAATAATTGTGTTTATTCTAGATGGAAATTGATAATCATAAATTGAAGCCCATATTATTATATTTCCTTTTGCTCGAGTATTTGCATAATTCTTAATTCCTCCTATAGTTTTAATATTTATAACATTTAAATATTCAACAGTAAAATTTATGTTTTTATCATAAATATAATTATTAAATTGAAATTTTTTTTCATTAAAATCATTTGAATTTTCATTATTATCAAATATAATCCATTCATTTATGTTATCATATGATTGATTTACTATAGAATCAGCTAAAATTTTTAAATAATTTAATTGATCGGAATATGTAATAGTTAAAATAGATACTAATGGTTTTTTCATAATTAATATTAATAATAACTATTTTTTATATATTGTAAAACTTAAAGACTTAATATATTTATTAATAATGCTATCTAATAAAATTATTAATAATTTATTTGATGTTTTTAAAAAAGATTTATTGCCAAAAGACCACATTATGTTTTTAAAATATATGAAAAAAGAACTAAAATTTGAACCTATAGTTTGTTATGATATTGGTGCTGCTGTTTTACATTGGACTAGACATGTTGAAAATATATGGGCTAATACAGAAGTAATATTATTTGATGCATTTGAACCTGTTGAAATATTTTATAAAACTCATAAATATTATATTGGATTATTATCTGATAAAGATAATATTGATATTAAGTTTTATCAAAATGATTTTTTATTTGGTGGTAATTCATATTATAAAGAATATAATAATAATGTTTTTCCAGAATCAAATTTTATAATTAAAAAAAGTAAAACATTAGATACAATAGTTAAAGAAAAAAATTTTCAATTACCTGATTTAATTAAGATTGATGTTCAGGGGGCTGAATTAGATGTTTTGAAAGGAGCAACTGAAACTCTTAAATATTGTAAATATTTAATTGTTGAATTACAAGATATTAATTATAATCAAGGAGCACCATTAGCACCAATAACAATTAAATATCTTGAAGATAATGGTTGGAAATTAATATCATCTAAATTTTCAGATAATGGACCTGATGGTGATTATTGTTTTATGAATATCAATAAATAACACTTTTTAATCATTTCAAATGTTGTCTATTTAATAATTAAAATTTATGAATTACTTGTACTTGTAAATATATTTCGAATTGAACAAAGTTAAAATATATATTGATATTATAAATTTACACCGTCAAAGATTTAAAATGAGACAAAACGGATTAAAATAAAATATTATAACATAATTACTAGTAAGAGTCCTATAATGACTTGTTCGTGCAGTTTCTGCTTTTCTCCTATAAGAGAGGTTATTATGTAGGAATAATAAAAAATACACATTAAAACTCATAAGTTGTATTTGACGATACAACATACTCTAAATTTACTTTTTCCTGAAATGGATAAACATTGAAGCATTTTGTACCATTTTAAATCTTCAAGGGTGTAAAGCCTATAATTATTTTCTACCTCTTCGTGGTGATTTTTGTCTTTGTGGTGATTTTTGTCTTTGTGGTGATTTTTGTCTTTGTGGTGATTTTTGTCTTTGTGGTGATTTTTGTCTTTGTGGTGATTTTTGTCTTTGTGGTGATTTTTGTATTTGTGGTGATTTTTGTATTTGTGGTGATTTTTGTATTTGTGGTGATTGTATTACGGGTGGTCCTCTAGTTGGAATTGGTTGTAATATAATAGGTGATATAATATGTTTTTTATATGTTACAGGAATTTCATATGTTGATGAAGATTGAACTCTTTGAGGTTGTTTTAAATTTAAAGATTGTATAATTTTTAATATTTTTTGTAAACCTGGAATAGTACATGATGATGAACTATTTCCTAAATAATTTAAAATACATGATGATAGATTATTTGTAAATGATATTTTATTTTTATTATAATTTTTTAATAATTCACTTACAAACTCATCTATAATTAATTTATCTTGTGATGAAATTTGTTTATTTATTTCATCAATTGGTATGATTTGTTTTAAAACTAATTTTGCAGTACCAATTAATATTGAATTTAAACCAAAAATGTATCCAAACAAATTAATTAAGGCTGAAAACAATATTGATGCATCATTTGATGATATTTGTTTTTTATATATTATAAAGTTATTGTATACTGGTATCAATGCTTTTAATGTATTATCAATAATTGGAATAATCTTTATGTTATTAACATTATTTTTTATTTTAATACAATCTGTATCCATTATAATTTTAAATGTACTTTTCATTAATGAATCTAAATTATTATAAATTAATGATCTGATTTTATTACATGATGTTTCATTTTCAAAAATACTTTTAATAATTTGTTGAATATTTTTTGAATCTTCTTCATAAATTAAATTTCCACCTAATAATTTTTTTAATTTTAAATATTTATATTTGTATTTTAAATATTGTGTTTTATAATTCATTATATTATATTGTATAAAAATTTTATTATACACTTGAAAATTTATAATGAAACAAGTCAAAATTCTGTAATTATTGTCATAATGAATTAGATAAATTTTTAATTAGAAAGTCAAACAAACCAAAAGATATTATGAATAATAAAAGCATATTTTTTATTGTATTAGTTATAATATTTTTAACATAGAGAGATAATTATATTAAAACTAAAGCAGATATTAAATATTAAATGTTATGAAAAAAGAATTCAGCATAAATCAAATAGAGGTGTTGTTACGTACTCTTACAAATATATTTGTAATATTATTGTTACTTATAATATTAATGGTAAAAAATATAAAAATAGTATTGAAACGAACTCTTTCACAGATTACAGAAAAGATAAAACAATAGAAATTAGTTATGATCCAAAAAATCATATGAATATAAGATTACCTATAAGTTGCCGGAATTATATTTTCAATACTTACTATTTTATTTTTTTGTGGTTTTATATTTAATCTTTAAAAAAATAAATTACACCTTTTTATTAAATAATGTAACACTTACTATTTAGATAGAATTTTTATTATTAAATAAATTATACATTTTAGTTTATTTTATAAATTGCTTATTTATTATATATATAAAGATTTTTTATTCATATATTTAATGAGTAAAACTTTTAGTTACAGACAGAAAGTAGTAATTCTTGGAGATTCAGGAGTTGGTAAAACATGTCTAGTAAATAGATTAGTTTTCAATATGTACATTAATTATACAAACCCTACTATTGGCGCAGCTTTTGCTTCATATAGGGCAAATGATGATTTTATATATGAAATTTGGGATACAGCAGGTCAAGAAAGATTTCATTCTTTACTTCCAATGTATTTAAGAAATGCTGATGTCATTTTTATTGTAATTGATATTAGCCACGATCTTGAACAAATAAATAAACAATATATAAAATGGTTTAGTTACACTAAAAATAA
>Ga0194116_10005867_pt1 | contig 13362 bp, 5 predicted proteins | sample TA2MahsurfametaG_4_FD_148617 | JGI IMG/M metagenome (GOLD analysis project Ga0194116, IMG submission 148617) | Freshwater microbial communities from Lake Tanganyika, Tanzania - TA2015008 Mahale S9 surface | ecosystem: Environmental > Aquatic > Freshwater > Lake | place: Tanzania: Lake Tanganyika... | reverse complement strand
TCCCCAATTATATTGCAATTGATTTAATATGAATTATTATTCAAGTTTTTTTCAGCCCATCAAATTTGGTTTAATGACTTAAAAAAAATTTTATTGAATCTCATTTCTCTATTATTTAATTGAGATATGCTTTTTAAAATATCATATTTTGATGCAATATAAATAAAAAAATTAATAAAAAATTATTAATTTAAATTAATTAAAATGAATATTTATTTCTCTTCATCTTTGTTTTATTAATATTTATTAGCTCATAATTTAATATAAAAAAGGAATTAAAAATAAAATTCAAATTAAATTAAGTTAAGTTAAATGGACATTGAATCAATTATAGCAGATAAGACAACATTGAAGCAACACTTTACAGAACTTATCGGTTTTATGAAATCAAATAAAATTTTCAATGTTGAAGACTTAGAAATCAAACTCAACGAAAATGCATATGAAGATATAAGTTACATTTATAATCAATTTAAAGAAATTAGAAACAATATAAACGACATTCTACAGCAATTTAATACAATAAAAAATGATAAACTTTACGGAGATTATGGTATTTCAGAGGAAGAAGTAAATAAAGTTATTTTCATGTGTAAAGAAGAATTTGAATTAAAAATCAATCAAGAAATTGATCAAAAACCAAATTCCAATGAAAATGAAATTTCTTTGAAAGCAGATAATAATGAGATTTGTGTTAATTCAATTTCAAATGTTAATTCGGAAAATGATAATTCTTCTTTTAATTTACTAAAAGAACAAGAAAATTCTAATTGTAAAATTGAACAAAATAATGATCATACTGAAAATTTTCAATTATTAGCTCAAGTTGAAGAACAGGAATTACACCAATCTAATAATGAAAATGACATTGAGCAAATGGAAGAAAGTTTCATTAAATATTTAAAATATTTGGAATATCACATTTGTGTACTTTTATCTGAAGCGAAAAGCTCTATCGAAAGGGAAAATTTATATAAACAAAAAGAACTTAAATTTCAAGAAATCTGGATCAAAATAAATGATTATTTCTTGAAAAACGGAATTGCAAATTTTGATCAAGCTGAAAAATTAAAAAATTCCTTATATAACGAATTATTTGTTAAGTTTAAGATAAAAGAATCATTAAACATTATTTCCAAAATTAAATCAAAAGTCATACCTTTAGATATAAAAAAACTTAAATTTTATTATGAAAAAAGTATTCTTGCGGCAGAAAAAATTAAAGAAAAAGATGTAGTAGCTTTACTAGGAAACTCTAATGCAGGAAAATCCACAACTACTTTCTATATAGCAGGTTCTGAAATGAAACAGACTTTGATTAACGGAAAAATTCCACATATTTTCGCAGACAAATATTTTTATAAAGAATTAGATGATATTAAAACTTCTTATAAAGCTTTATCCGAAACCCGATATGTTGTGGCCTTCCAAATCAATTATGATGATTTAAAATTAAAAGAAAAAGGTAGTATCTATATTGCTGATTTGCCAGGCTTATTTGAAAACAGAGATATCGAAACTGAAATATCTAACAATCTTGGAGTAACAAGATTTTTGAAAGCTTGCAAAACTTTAAAGATTTTATATGTACTTAATTACAAAGATATGGTGGCTAATAATTGTCAAGGTGTAAGAGATTTGATTCATGTTATAATCTCATTGGTCGGTTCAGTTGATGATTCCATAGATAAATTTTTATTTGCAATTAATAAAGCAAATAAAAATGAATTTGAAGAATTAAAAGAAAGAATAATGAAATTAGAAGGACAACTTACAGAAGATGAACAGAACGATCAACCTTTTCAACGAGCTCTGAGTTTGATTGCAGATAGAATTGATGAATCCAGCCTATTAATCAATCCTCTAAATAAAGCTGATTTGGAAAAAATACATAGAAAAATTAAACAATGTAAGCCATTCAAAAATCCAGGAGAAGTGTTTAAACTAACTTTATCTCCAAATGCAAAATCAGTATTAAAAGATTATGTATCTGCAAAAGAAAATTTTATTTTAAATGCTCTTGAAAAATCAGATAAATCATTTCTAATAAATCAAATTAATGAACTATCATTCTTTAATAAGATAGAAGAAATGAATGATCTTCAATCAAACATAGACGAAATTTACGATATGATAAGTATAAATCTAGATGCAAATTACAATAAAATGGTTAAAATATTCAATGATATTAAAAATAATAATAATATTTTTAATCAAGACTTAATTAAAGAAGTTGATGACCTTTTTCGAAAGATTGAAAAATTTGATGATATTAGATCTTTTCTTCCTGATGATAAAAAAAACCTTTTTAAATTTTCCGACGCAAAAAAGTTTATTGAAGATTTTATAAAAGAAATTAATATAATTGATTTACCTAAAGACGAGCAATTAGATTATACTTTCTTTTCTAACCTCAACAAAAAATTTACAAATATTTATTTATTAACAAATACCATTAAAGAATTTATTAATGAATATTTTTCATTTTATAAGCAAATAAAAGAAAAAGTATTGAAGAATTTTCTTGAAGAATACAGAATTAATTTTTTAGAATTCAAATATGAAGAATGCTATCGTTATTTTCATATTATTAAGAATTTAGATAATATTATAATTCATTTTTCTAAAGAAAATTCAGATATTTCACACTTTAAAAATTTCAACTTGGAATTTAATTTTCATAACAAACATGAGACAGAATTATCAGAGAAACTTAAAACAGAAATAAGATTAATTTTGGAGAAAAATATTGAAATTGTTTGTGAAATCTTTTTGAATGAAAAGTTTATACTTACAAGAGAAAAAATCGATGAAATAAAAAACTCTATAAATCGGATAAATCTAATAAATGAGAGCCGTATATCTGATTTGTTTGACAAAGCTCAATTAAGAGAAGCTAATGAAAAAATTGCATTGGCAGCGAAGTCTTATATTCACATAAGGAACGAAAATATAAATTCAATGATTATATCAGATGAAAAATTAAAAATAGACGATTTGATAAATGATTATGAAACACTGAAGTTAATTTCTGAAATTGAAAAAATTTCATTTTATCTTTGGGAAACTTATAAAAAAACATGCGAAATTCTAGGAACAATTCTCATAAAAATCAAAAACTCTTATAAAACTTCTTTTGAGAGCATAATTTTTTCAAATAATGATTATTTTTTATTTAAAAAAAACATAAATAATATTTGCATCCAAATAAGATTAATTGAAAATTCGAAATTACTTCATATATTGGATCCTAATTTCAAAGAAAAATTTTTTACTGAGATGAAAGACGAATTCGAGAATTATATCAAAGATTCTTTGAATAGTGCTAATTATGGAAATGGCATTTCGTTTAATGACAATTATCTTGCTGTTTCAGTTTTATGCTTTGGAAAACTTTCGATAATTAATGAAACTGAGATATCCAAATTTATTTTGAAAGAAAATAATTTACAAAATGAGATTATAAATTTGGAAAAAAAACTAGAAGAATTTTTAAATAATCAAATAAAGACCATAACTGAAGAAGACTTAAGATTAAACATAAAATTATTCAAATTTTCATTCCAAAAAAGAATCTTTTATTTGGAAATTATTAAAAAAATTACATCTGGAAATTTAGTCAATTTAATCGGTTCCTTTGAATCTACCATTCATGATTCAGCAGAACAATTTAAAAAACTGATTTTCTCATCAATAAAAGATATGATAGATTTATTTAATAAAAAAAACTTTACATTTGATTCTATTCAAAAAGACCTTCAAATAATTAAACTTGGATATAAATGCATTAAAGAAATCGAAGAAATTAAGCTTGAAGAACAATTTAATTATTTTTATTCTATTTTAAATTCAAACAAAGATTTTAACTTAGAACTAATTAAAACATCAATATTTGAATTAAAGCAATATTTAAATAAAATTATCCAAAATAATAGGATTCATATTGACATAAATTTGTTAAGGAATGTAATAGAAGTTTTATTGGAAAATTTAATTCAATTCGATAGACTAATTTTAATTTGCTATCATCAATTTACATTTTCAAAATTATATGAATTATGTAATGATTTAATGAAAGATAGTTTGCCCTCTGTTCAGATAAGAGATAAAGATAAGATTATAAATAAGGACTATCCTGGTTTAGTTGAGAGTTTTGAGGAAATAAATGCAGATTTGAATAATCCAATGAATCAAAGAAGACAAAGAGAAATTATTTTTGAAATTAATATAGTTATAAGGAATACGAAAGATAAAATTTTTAACCTGTTAAAAATAGTTAATCCTGATTATATAAAAGAAGAAAATATAAAAGAAATAGAAGAACATTCACAAATACTGAATAATATCAAATTTTATCTTGAAAAATTCATCAATATTGATGAAATTTCTAGGACTGAAGAATTTACATTAAATAAAATAAAAATATTATTTGAAAATATGAAAAAACAAATTGAAGGATATTACAGCATTAATCAGTTTGCTAATGCGGAAAATGTTTTAAAGAAACTCTACAATTATACAAATATTTTAAATAGTGTTAAATTGAATAATATTGATTTTGATGAAATAACAAAAACTAGACAAAATTTAATAGAAAAAATTAAAAATTCATATAAAGATGAAGATATTATGAGATACAGATTAGTTCAACCCAAAAAATTATTCGAACAATTAAATAAAGATGATATTTTGAATAATGTTGAGATAATGTGCTTTTATAAAACTTTTCGTGAAGAATTGATAAATATAATTGAGCATAATTATAATCAGAAAATTGATAAAATAATTAATGAAGATGGAAATCCAAATGAAAAAGAATACCAATTACAAGAATTGGAAAAATCTACAGATTATCTACCAGATGAGATCAAGAAGTATCAGTTAGATCAAATTATCAGAGAACGAAAAAATTTAGATTCTTATTTATTAAATTTGGAAAAATCAATAGATGAAATGATTAAGAATAGATATAGTAAAGAAATTAATGATAAATATAGGCAAAACTGGCCAAGCAGTTTAAAGCAAAGAGTTGAAAAATATTTAATTAATCATTCAAAAGAACTCTATCAAGAACTTGAAGAGTTTGAAAAAATAAAAGAAAATTCAGATCCTAAAAAATTCAGACAAATTCTATTAAAAAATTTCGAATTTTATTCAAATATGACAAATTTTAAAAATCTACTTTCTAAATTTGAAACACAGTATAAAAAAAAATTTGATCAAATTATCAAAGAGATTTGCAAAGCTGAAAAGGAAATCTTTAATTTAGATAACTTTAAACTAGATTCTAACTATCAATTTGATAATTCTGAAGATTCTGATTTTTCAATTTCATCCCCAAACTTAATATATTTAAATTTAAATCAATACTTAAATTTTTTTAAAGAATTGATTTTATTGTTAAAAGAAGAACCTAAATTAGTTGAAGAGCTTGCTTCTGAATTGCAAACTCAGATTATATCTTCTTTAAACAAAACCGAAAAATCTTTAATTAAATTAGATGAAATGAATCTGAATTTGCTAAACCAGGAAGTAATTTGCTCACAATCCTTCTTGAATATTTATCGCAGAGTTAAAGAATTTTATTCTTCTTTGAAATTTATTTTTGATGATCAAGTAAAAGAATTTTTAAAAACTTTTCAAAGAGAGCATAATTCACATATTTTGGAAAAAATATCTAAATTTAAATCCCCAGAAGAGAGAAAAAAAGAACTTCAAGAACAAATCGATGAATATAAAAAAGATATTTATGATATAAGATCAAAAGTAATATTTGATGAAAAGAGCCGACAAGAATTTTTCAGACTTTTAAATCCCAAAATAAATACATGCAAAGTATTTTTTAATAAATTTGACCCAAAAAAGAATATTCCTGATGAAATTGATAAAAAATTAGATAGGCAAATTAGAGAATTAGTATATGGAATTGAAGAATTTGACATTTCTAAAGAAGAAAACATAAAGGACAGCAAACTCAAAGAAATTAATCTTAATTTTATTATTCTTAACGAATTTTCACAAACTTTATTAAATTACAAGGATTATATTTGCGAATCAATAAAACATGTAAAAAGTAAGATTATAAAAAATCTTGATCAAGAGAGAGAAAATATTCTTGAATCAGAATTAAATTTAAATATTATTTGCGAAAAAATGACTAAGAGTAAGAGAATAGGTAGTTTCTTAAATTATTTTGAGAAAGAAATAGATTTAAACACAGCTGATTATATAGATCAATTAAAAACTAGAGACAAGTCTGGTAAAATTATAAATATATTGGGACAATTACTTCAAGATAAAGGAGAATTTGGAATTGAAATCACAAGAATGTATAAAATTTTTGATGGAAATAGAAATTTTCTATATAAATCACAAACAGATAAATTTGGAATTGATTATGTTTTGGATAATGTACAATTCAAATCAATTAATGATGAACAAGTTATTCAAGATGATTTTAACAAGGTCGAAAGAGAATTTTTAAAAGCAAAATATGATGAATTTATGGAAGAATTCAAGCTCCTTGTTGAAAAGCATCTTCGTCATAGCCAACAAGGAATGACTGATATTAAAAACAAATTACAACTTTTAATTTCGGAAGAAATTAAAAAAAACAGAAAAGATAAAATGATTCCTAATAATTTATTCCAAGATTTACCAAAAATACTAGCACATATATGTGCAATATTTACTATAAATGGTTCGAAGAATTATTATAATCTTGATGATACAAATTTCGAAAATAAAAATTTAATGATTCCCCATCCAGCCCAAATTATAGCTGTATTTGAATTATTCTGCTTAAATACTAAAAATAGCAAAAAAGTAAGAAATAATATGGTTCAAGTTGGAACTGGTGAAGGAAAAAGCATAATCTTAGGTATAACTTCTATATTATTTGCTCTACTTGGTTACGAAGTTAGCGTTGCTTGCTACAGTAATAACTTAAGTATGCGAGATTATGATTCTTTCAAAGATCTATTTGATTTCTTTGGAATTTCAAAATACATTCATTATGGAAATCTTTACAATCTTATGGAAATGATTTTAAATAAAGATGTTAATTTGAAAAATTATTTTACTGAAATAATTTTTAAAAACAATGAAAATATCTTTGCACAAATTAATTCTCAAAGGAAATTCCAAGTGCTATTATTTGATGAAATTGATGTTTTCTTCTCCAAAGAATTTCATGGTAAAATCTATTCTTCTTGTCTTCTGCACAAACATCCAACTATAAATGATTTATTTAAATTTATTTGGAATAATAGAAGTACAGTACGTGATGAATTTCTCAAATTAATTAAAGAGTCAAGTGAATACAATCAATGCAAAGAAATATTTAATAATTGGGGAAATTTATTAGATGAAAATATAAAAGATATCTTAAACGATTTGAGTAACTTCGAGTCTCATCAATATCTAACAGTTAATAATAAAATTGGTTATAAAGATAATGATGAAATAGTATATAATAGAAGAATTGGCTATAAAACTGTTTTCGCTTATTTCAAAGAACATGAAAAAGATAAAATTACAGCAGACTCTTTGGAAGAAAACATTGGTATAACTATTAAATGCTCTGATTTTTCTTTTACTGAGACTCCTAAGATGTTTGATTATATTTTCGGAGTGAGTGGAACTGTTAATAACTTAGGTTTAGGTCAAAAAAAAATGGTTGCTAAAGAATATGATATTAGGAAATATACGATTCTACCTTCTGTTTTTGGAAAAAATAATTTGCAATTTAACAAGTATTCGAATTTTTTCATTGAATGTGATGAAAATTATGATTTAAATCAATCTGGAGGAAATGTTCAATATTTCTTTAGAATTAAAGAAGAAATAAATAAAGGGCTTATAGGACATAGTTCTGGAAAACCTGACAGAGCAGTAATCATTTTTTTCAAGGATTTACCTTGCTTAAATCAGTATCTAAGTGAAAATAAATTATCCAGAAAAGATTTTAACATTATGAGTGAAGATTTGAATAGAAGAGAAATTCAGGACGCTATTAAAACAGCTTGCCGTAAAAGAGTTATAACTCTTGCAACTGCCTCATTTGGACGAGGATATGATTTTATAATTGATGATCAATTATTAAATTCTGAAGGAGGTTTACATGTTATTCAAACTTTCTTTTCATATGATATGGCAGAACAGATCCAAATTAGGGGAAGAACAGCAAGACAAGGAAAATCAGGGACTTATTGTCTAATTGTCAAATTTGAAGAACTCAAAGATAAATTTGAAATAACTAAAGAAAAATTAGATCAACAAGAATCGAAGTATGATTTTGTTATGAAAATCAGAGATGTTAAAAACGAAATTTTATTTAATAACGACCAAAATATTATTGGACAAATCCAAATTATTCATAAAGAATCAATAAAATTACTTGAATTTATAAAAAATAATAAAATAGATGAAATCAAAAAGCAAATTTTAAAAATTAATAAAGGAGTAAATTTCTCCTCCTTTGTAGCAAGAACTAAAATTTATTTAGATGCAACAGGTTCCATGGAAGTCTTAATTGAAAAATTGAAATTTGTAGTCAATACAATATTTATAAATTTAACTAAAATTTTAAAAGAAAAAGAAATATCTGAAAATTCATTCAGTATTGAAATTGTCCTTTTTAGAAATTATGATGTTAGCAAAGAAGATATCCTTGTCCATAGTGGATGGGAAATGAAACCAGATAATCTAATCAATTTTCTTACTAAATCTATATGTTTTGGGGGATGGGGAAAAGAGGCTATCGAATTATGTTTGAATGATGCTTTCAATGAAACTAAAAATATAACTAATATTATAATATTTAGCGACTCTGCTAGTAATACAAAAGAATTGACTCAATTAAAAAGAAGTGCAACTGAATCATATAAAGAAAATGGTCAACAACCGTTAGATTATTGGAATAGTACTCAATTTAAACATGTAATTGATATAGAACAAGAGTTATCAAATGTAGAAAACAAGAAAATTCCAATTTATGGTTTTTATGTAGAAAATAAAGAAAAAAGTAGTTTGGAAAAAAAAGAGGCAGAAACTTTCTTTAAAAGAATTTCTCATAAAAATAATGGTTTGTATGAGAAAGTTAATGTTGAAAATGAAAAAGAAGGTATAAGATTATTTGAATTGATATCAAAGCCTATTTTGAGTGCTATTGGTGATAGCACAGGAAACTCGAAGTTAAAAGAAGATTTACTGGCAGCATTAGCAAGAGTTTACGTATAAATTTTTTATTAGGATTCTAAGGCCTTTGGATAATATTTTTATTTGAAATAAAATTTTCTCAATTCTCATTAATTTAAATAGCTTTAAATATTATTCAATATAAAAATATCACTCAATATAAATTAATATAACAAATATAAAATGCGAAAAATTAAAAAGTATTATTATTTTATATAATTTGAAATATTTATAAAAATTTGTTTTATATTTAAAATAGATATTTTTGAAAATATTACATTTTTATTTAAAATATTTTAATATTAATTAATTTGATTAATTTTCTTTAGAGTTATTTTCTTCCTCAAATAAAGAATTAAAATAATCATTACTCATTTGATTTTCCGAATCCTTTTTAGATTGCATATTATATTCATAATCATTATCTTCAAAGAAATTTCTGTTAGTAGGTGTTTTTAAAATATAATCATTTTCACTTGAATCCAAGTCCTGAACTGAATTACAATCAAATGGTCTCATGAAATTTGTTTCTTCATTTTCTTGATTTTCATTATTTAATATTATATCAGTAATTACTGGGTCTTGTAATTGCTTATTAAAAGCTTTTTTGAAATCCTCAGGATTAAAATCATCAATACCTATAAAAATAAAAAATTAAATAAATCTAAATTTAAATCTAATTAAAGTAAATAAACTATTTAAAATTTCTAATTAAATGATGGAGTTACTTTTATCATTTTGATTAGAACTGGATAAACTTTCACTCACTGAATCATCTATAACATTCTTAAAATTATTTTGGATTGGATTTAAGTTATTATTAATAATTAAATTATTTGATAAAACAGACTGGACATCATAGTTTTCATCAATATTATTTTTATCATTGAGTTTTTTCTTATCATCTTCTTCATTGAGCTTAATTATTGTATCATTTACTAGTTCTCTCAATTTCCAAAAAAGATCATCTTTTATGTCATTTATATTCAAGTTGTATTCATTTTCGCCTTTTATATTAAAAAGCTTCTTAAATCCTCGAATAAATATTGTCGAACTCTTCACGTCTTGAATTTTTAAATTTAGATCTTCTCTCTCAAGTTGGGAAATTTTTTGCTTTTTTGGTTTTCTTTCTTTTTTTTTCTTCACTTCATTATTTTCATGGTTAATATTACTATTGCAAAAATTATTGTTTTGGTTTTTATGATTACTTCCTGCGTTTTTATTTGCTTTTTCAGATTTTATTCCTTTTAATTTTTCCCATTTCTTAAATTTATTTTCATTAATCTCATCTAATTTTCTTGCGAATTTCTTTAAATTACTTTCAAAATAACGTTTTATTTTTATTTCTTGATTTTTCTTATATTCATCTAAATAATTAGAAATAAATTTATTAATTTTTTAAATTGTTTTTACCAAATTTTAGCTCTAGGATTTTATCAATTCTCTCACTGATTTTTTCAATGCTATCGATTCCTGAATAATTTCTCCCATTCATATCATCAGTAGAATTATAATCCTGAATATCATAAAAATTATTTTTCAAGTTTGAATTACATAAAATATCATTATAAACATCATTATAAGTTTTATTTTTATTAAGAACATTTAAACTTTTATTATGATTTCTTTTTGATATAAATGAATTTTGTGATTTGGCATCTGATTCTTTGTGTTTATTCTTTAATTTCTTTCGGTCTCTCAATTGCATTTTATCTGGTAAGTTTCCAATATCAACCTCTAATTTTTCAAATTCATTTTTAGTTCTTGATCTTAAACTTTTCACAGAACTCGATTCTTGTTTGATTTCATTTATATCTATATTTTCCGATGAGTTAGATTTTTTAATTGAATCTGATTCTTTTTGTTTATAATTGCTTACCTTATTCTGAGTTTCTTTAGTTTGGTAATTATAATCTTCAAAAAAATTTTGAATTTTTGCTTTATAAATTATATAATTATTTGATTGAGAATTTTTATTATTTGAGTTTATAATTTTTTTCTTTTCATTTGATTTTGTCTTATATTTATAAAGATCTTTTTCATTTTCCATGAGGACAGAATTTTCTTTAGAATCCAAATTAAAATTCATATCTGAAACATCTTTTTCAATATTATTATAAAGATCAAATTTGTTATTTTGAAAGTGATTCTGTTTATTTGTCAATTTATATTTTAATAACTTTGAATTTTCAAAATTAGACATCGATCTTTCAGATAGTTTTTCAATATTATTAGTCTTTCCTTTTTGGAAGTTGTTTCCATTTTTATTGAAAATTGTTGAATTAATATTATAATTTCTATCTTTATTATTAAAAATTTCATTAAATCTTAATCTTTTATCATTAGAAAAAAAATTTCGAACATTATTATATTTTATTTTATTTTTATTTTTTTCTTTTATTTCATTTTTATATAAACTCAAAAAATCTTCAATTCCTTCATTTTTTGAATTGTCTTTGTCTCTCTTTCTATTGAGCATTTTGCTGAAATTGTTTTCTGAAAGTAAAATTTCGTTTAAAGAATTTTTCAATTTTTCATTTTTTTTTTTTTTTTTTTTTTTTTAATCATTTTTTTTTTTATTGTAGCTTTATCAGTAATATTACGGTATTGTTTTATTGCAGCATCTCTAATATACTCATTTTTTTTAAATTGAATGGATCTTACTGTTAATTGTTCGAAAGTTAAATTATCGAAGGATTCAAGACGTATATTTGAATTTTCATTTTTAAGCATTGTGTTTATTATTTCAGCTTTTTCAGAAGTCATTTCAATATCATCATATCCTATAATAATTCTTGGACTTAATATGATATTTTGATTATATAGATTCTCCTCTTCAATCTCGTAATTAATAGATGATTCATTATTTTCTATGTTTATAGTCAGTTCTATTCATTATATAAAATTAAATAAAATAAAATATTAAACCTTAGTCTTGATAATTACCTGACTCTAGAATATTCTTCAGTTTACTCATTGAATTTTTCGATTTAATGATTTAATTTAATTTTTGAAATATTGTCTATACATATAGGAATTAGTCAAAAATTAAAAAATTTTTCTAAACTTTGTTGCAAATTGTTTTTTAAAGATTTAAACTTATCTTAGAGAAATTCACGATTTTATTAATTTTAATATTCCCATACTGAAAGTTTTAATATTCTAAATACAATTAGATAAATGCTTTTTTCATCTAAATTTTGTCAATAAAAATCGATATTAATATTTCTTTTTTAATGAATCTGGTTTTTTTTAGATATGGATTTGCATTTAGATATAGATTAAGGATTTTAGTTTGTATAAAATTAAATTAGTTTCAAATCTTATTTTCCACAAGTTTTAATTCCTTAAACTTTACTAAAAGTTTTTATCACATAAATTTTTATGAGATATTTAATTAAAAAATTTTTCTATTTCTGAATGTATTATATCAGTTTTAGGTATAGACTATAATTTTATCCAAATGGTTTTTATTAATAGAAATTGTCTTTAACAGATATTCCTTGATTTTTTAAAATTTCAAATGTTTGATTTTTTGTTAAATCGAATTCTTTTTTCTTTTAATTTTTGATTCTCTATTTTGTGTTTAATTGAAAAGTCAATAAAAAGCAAATAATTATTATAATTAAAAGAAATATTATTAAGATTTATAAAAATTTATTAATTTTAAATAGTTTAAGTGTAGGTTACCAAATTTACAGAATGATCATTACTCAAAGAATTCCTATTACCTTTCTTCGTTTAATATATTTTCATAGATTTCAAAACAAAATTTTTAAATGATTCGTTTTATAAGATTTATTTGTGAATAAATTTAGTATTAATTGATAGATAGATCAATAATTTATTATTGTTCTTATTCCTATATTTCATTCTCCATATAATAATACTAAATGTAATTTTAAACTTTTTATTATAACAATCCTTCAATATTACTTAAGTATTAATAATTTTTAAATCATTTTAATAATTTTTTTAAAAGTGAAATTTCTTGGATATAAAGATGAAAAATCAAATTTAATTATTTTAAATTATGAAATATAATTTTGAATTGAAAAAATTTGGGGATTGGGGATTGGGGATTGGGGATTGGGGATTGGGCCCACTCCCCAATCCCCAATCCCCAATCCCCAATCCCCAATCCCCAATCCCCATTTATACGGA
>Ga0194116_10005863_pt1 | contig 13367 bp, 15 predicted proteins | sample TA2MahsurfametaG_4_FD_148617 | JGI IMG/M metagenome (GOLD analysis project Ga0194116, IMG submission 148617) | Freshwater microbial communities from Lake Tanganyika, Tanzania - TA2015008 Mahale S9 surface | ecosystem: Environmental > Aquatic > Freshwater > Lake | place: Tanzania: Lake... | reverse complement strand
AGCGTTTTAAAACAAAAATGCCCCACATTTCTGTGAGGCTTTTCTTGTGGGAGTTGAGGGATTCGAACCCCCGACCCTCTGCTTGTAAGGCAGATGCTCTAAACCAGCTGAGCTAAACTCCCTTTGGGATTTTGAGAATGCAAATATAAAACTTCTTTTTATTTTTAAATCAAAAAAAGAAAAAAATCAATTCGATTTCAATTCTTCAATTTTCTTTAACACATCATCTAGTCCTTCTCTGAACTTTTCGAAGTCTTCCTTGTAAAGGAAAATCTTGTGTTTTTGATAATTTTCTTCACCTTCTTCACCAAACGTTTTTTTACTTTCGGTCAACGTTATGTAAAGGTCATTTCCTTTTGTCGACTTAATATCGAAAAAGTAGGTTCTTTTTCCAGCTCGGACAGCTTTGGAATAAATATCGTTTTGCTCGTTACCCATAACCAATTGATTTGATTTCAAATATGCAGTAAATTATTGAATAAAACAAATAAAATAAAAATGCAACCAAAATTAGTTATAATCGTAAGGTAAAAGATTAAAATAAAGTATGTTAAATAGACTTTTTATTGTTTCATTTTTACTTTTTGTATTGGCTTCCTGTAAATCAATGAAATCCAAGAATAAATTTTATTCCGACTTGAATGAAATCAGAAAAAAAGGAAAACTAACAGTACTTTTCGAAAATAGTTCACTATCCTATTTTGAGTATCGGGGAAAAAAAATGGGTTTTGAATATGAAATTTTAGATAGTTTTTCGAGATTCATAGGATTGCCTTTAGAAATTAAAGTAGTTTCTGACTCTAAAGAATTTGACTCTTATTTGAATAACGGAGAAGGAGATATTATTGCAGCAAATTTAGCCGTTTCCTTGAGTCAAAAAGAGAGTTTTAATTTTTCAGTTCCTTACTACTTTACACATCAAGTATTAATTCAGCGGGAATCTGAAGAACCGGTTAGAGATCCATTAGATTTAAGTAATAAAACGGTTTATGTTCGCCAAAATTCAGCTTTTTCAAGGAGATTGCATTGTTTGCAAGAAGAAATTGGAGAGCACATCCGAGTAAAGTCTAAAAAAAATGATCCGATTACTGAAGATCTTATTGAAATGGTAGCTAATAACCAGATCGATTATACAGTATCGCACGAAAATTTAGCTCGTATAAGTAAGGAACTTCATGATAATTTGAATATCAAAACATCTTTATCATTTAAGCAAAAAATCGCCTTTGGATTGAGGCATTCTAGTCCGCAATTAAAGAAAAAGTTGGATGAATTCATAACCAAATACAGTTCCTCAAGTCACTTTGTTGATTTGAAAAAACGTTATTTTGATTACCTGAAGGAAATTCCTAATGATTTAATTTTAATCAAACGAGGACAAATTTCACCTTATGATGCCATTTTTAAGAAAGAAGCCGCTAAGTATGGATGGGATTGGCGATTTATAGCGGCAGTAGCATTTAAGGAATCAAGATTTAATCCCAATGCAAGGGGATTTGGTGGTGCATTTGGTTTAATGCAATTTATGCCAAATACAGGTTCAAAATATGGTGTAGGGCCAGGTTCATCTCCAGAAATTCAAATAGCGGCTGGTATGAAATTGATTAACAATATGTTCAATTCTTGGTCAAGTATCCCTGATAAAGAACAACGTATGAAATTTACTTTAGCCTCCTACAATGCAGGGAAAGGACATATTGATGATGCTCAAAGATTAGCATCAGAATATGGGCTAAATCCAAAGATGTGGGATGAAAATGTGGCTGTAATGGTTCAAAAATTGGCTCAACCTGAATTTTATCGCTCGCCCCTTGTCAAATGTGGAGCTTACAGAGGGCACGCGACGTCATACGCCAAATCAGTTTTTGATAAATACAAGCAATGGAGCGGTAATTAATTCATCGAATGAGGAAATTAATTGTCGTTCAAGGTCCTACCGCATCAGGAAAAACTGATTTAGCAATTGAATTAGCATTGAATTATAATACTGAAATCATTTCAGCTGATTCACGTCAATTTTATAATGAACTTTCAATTGGCACAGCGAAACCAAACGAACAGGAGTTAGCAAAAGTCAAACATCATTTTATTGATTCCTTTTCAATTCAAGAAGAAATTTCGGCTGCTGAATTCGCAAAAAGAGCTGAGTTAATATTAAACAAACTTCTTGACAAAAATAACTATGTTGTCTTAGTTGGTGGTTCGGGAATGTTTGTAGATGCTATTACAGATGGACTAGATTATATTCCTGTAAATCAACTATTCGGGAGGAATTAACTGCCACTTTTAATGAGTTTGGCTTACAACCTTTACGTGATGAACTCGCTAAATTAGATCCTACTTTTTTTGAAGGCGTTGATCAAAAAAACCCCATGCGAATCATTAGGGCTCTTGAAGCAATTCGAGCCTCAGGTCAAAAAATGTCTGATTTTCTATTGAACAAGGAACGAAAAAGAGATTTTGAGGTTATTCGCTTTTCAATTGATTGGCCACGAGATGTTTTATACAATCGAATCAATCAGAGAGTAGATAACATGATTTCTCAAGGTTTAATAAATGAGGTCAAGGGACTTTATGAATTCCGACAATTGAACGCATTAAATACGGTTGGATACAAAGAAATATTTCAATTTTTGGATGGTGAAATAAATCAAAATCAGGCAATTGAATTAATAAAACAACATACACGAAATTATGCTAAACGACAGCTGACTTGGCTTCGTAGGTATTCGGATTTGAATTATTTAAATCCTATCTCAGACCAACCGATTTTCGATCAAGCAATTCAAACAATTAAAAAGTATTGATTTTTGGAACGATAATTGAAATTGTGCTAGAGTCAAAACCATTCTAATCATGCAAATCGAATTCAATAAGGTTCTTCCAAAACCACTTTCAGAAATAGAACATTCTGCAGAAAGTTTGTGGAATTCCAAGGTCATATTTGAATCTGGAAAACGAATTTTACTTAACGCATCCAGTGGCAAAGGAAAAACAACATTTGTACATACCTTGATGGGATTGAGAGCTGATTTTACGGGAGATATTTTGGTCGATACGAAGAACACGAAATCCCTTAACACAGATGAATGGGTTGAAATGAGAAGAAGTAAAATCGCTGTTGTTTATCAGGATTTACAATTGTTTCCCCAATTAACGGTTGAAGAGAATTTGAAATTAAAAGCAGAACTAACAGCACCGTTTAATTCAAATGATGCAATTGATAAATTAGCATTTTTAGGTTTGAGGGATAAATGGAATCAAAAATGTGGTTTTCTTTCAATGGGACAACAGCAACGCGTGGCAATCATAAGGGCTTTAATTCAGCCTTTTCAGTTGCTTGTAATGGATGAGCCATTTTCACATTTGGATAACAATAATGCCGAATTGTGTATGCAACTGATTCAAAATCGCTGTGATGAGTTGAAAGCGGGATTTATTCTTACAACATTGGATGCCAAGGATAATTTGACATTTGATTACGAAGTAAAATTGTAGCCATGATCAAGAACCTTCTTTTTAAATATCAAGAAAAACGACAATTGGTAATCGCGCTGATAGGAGCTCTTTTGGGAATTACCTTTTTGATTTCCTCTGTTCACTACCTTCATAAGATCAATGAATATGGTGAGGATAGTGAGATTTTAGGTAAAAACACATTAATCCTTCAAAAAAAAGTAACCAGTGCGAGTACAATGGGATTGACCAAAACTGATTTCTCAGAGAAAGAAATTTCAAAAATGAAATTGGAGCCGTTTGTGGAGGACGTAAAACCAGTTATCAGTAATAATTTCCGGGTTTGGTTTGAAACAAATGATCCGTATGTCCCAACATTTAAATCTGATGTGTTCATTCAAGCAGTTAGCAAAGAGTTCTTGGATGTGAAATCAGAAAAATGGCATTGGAAGGAAGGTGAGAGGTTTGTGCCTATGATTATGCCTAGAGATTTTTTAGTCATGTTGAACACATTTATGAATGCGAGTGGAATTCCTCAGGTTTCTGATGACCTAGCAATGAAATTAAAATTTCGTTTACGCATTTCTGATGGTCAAAAAGAAGAGTGGGTCGACACAAAAATTATTGGTTTTACAAATGAAATCGCATCGATATTAGTTCCTGAAAATTTCATGGAATACGCCACGAAGAAATTTGCGCAAGGTGACCCGGGAAAAATTACACAAATAATGGTTGCGGGTAAAGAAGGTGAATTTGGTAAATTGGAAACCTATATGAATGTCCACGGGCTGGAATCGAAGAATTCGCAGGTTGTTGTTAGTCGACTTAAAAGTATTGTTGGGACTTTGTTTGCAGTTATTTTGGTAATTTCAATTGTTGCGGTCATCGCCTCTGGACTTGTGTTGATTCAATATATGCAATTAGTTCTGAGTCACAATAAATATGAAGTGCGAACGCTCTTGCGTTTAGGAATGCATCCAAAGTTAATATCCAAAACTTTTTTTCGTTATTTTTTATTTGTTTTTTTACTTGTTCTTACAGCAGGATTCGGTTTTTTCGTCCTTTTAAAATATTTTGTAGATGAAATTTTTCAAACGGGTGGAATTTACATGAATGAACAAATTTCAATTATGGCTTTCTCTTCAATTTTTCTGACTTTCATTATTTTTACCCTCGCAAGTTATCGAACTGCTAAAAACGAAGTCTTTACTTTATTTAACAAATAAGGTTAAAGTTTTGTTAAAAACAACCATAAATAAAAGATAGAAGCAACTTACACTTAATTTAACAGTCAATAAAATCAACTAAAAAATGAACAAGATGAATAAGTTAATTTTTGCATTACTGATTTTTATCGGATTCAATGTTTCCGCACAGAAAATTCGTGTCAAGGTTATTGGCCAAAAAGACACGACAGTCAACCTAATTAAATATTACGGAAGCAAACTTTATTATGCTGATACAGCTGAAATGAAAAATGGTGAGGTTGTTTTCGATGGTAAAAAACAAAAACCCGGAATAGTTGGACTTCTACTGCCAGGACAAAAGTACTTTGAGTTTATCTACAACAACGAAGACATTCAGTTGGAAACTTCAGGCCCTGATTACATGACAAATATGAAGGTGAAGAAATCGGAAGAGAATAAAGTTTTTATACCCTACGTTAACTTTATTTCGAATCGAAAATCCGAAGCGAACAAACTAGGTGAGCAAAGAAATAAATTGAAAAAGGAAGACCCGCAATTTAAAACGCTTACCGATCAAATGGATGCAATCAACAAGGAAGTTGAAACGTACCAAAAGAATTTAATTGAGCAAAGCAAAGGTAAACTTGTGTCTAAGATCGTAAAAATGTCAATGGAGGTTGAAATACCAGAACCACCAAAAGACAAAAATGATAGCATCATCGACAAAGATTTTAAGTTTAAATATTATCGGGCTCATTATTGGGATAACGTAGATTTTATGGATGATGCCTTAGTTAATAACCCTGTTTTTCACAACAAAATGGAATTTTATTTTGGGAAAAATATGATCCTTCAGCATTGGGATACCGTCATTCATTATGCGTTCGATTTTTGTGATCGATTGAATCCGAAGTCGAATATGTTTGAATATGTTGTAGGTTGGATTACATCTACCTATGGTAAAAGTGAAATCATGGGAATGGATAAGGTTTATCTATACATGTTGGATCGTTATTACTGCACGAAAAATAGCGAGGGTAAATCTCCTGCTTTTTGGGTGAAAGAAGATAAATTCGAAGAATTATGCGACAATCTCAAGAATAAATTGAATTTGGTAGTTGGTGTTCGGCCTCCGAACCTCATAATGAAGGATACAACTGATACGAAATGGCAAGATTTTTACTCGCTGAAGTCAGAATACACTATTCTTTATTTTTGGGACCCAGAATGTGGTCATTGTAAGAAAACGACACCAAAACTTAATGAACTTTATTTGAAAAAATTGAAGGCTAGAAACGTTGAAGTTTTTTCAGTTGGAAAGGCGATAGGTAAAGATTTTGATAATTGGAAGAAGTTTATTCGAGAAAATAAACTTGAATTCATAAATGTTGCAGTTACTGATAAACTTTATGAATTAGCGAAAAAGGACCCGAATAGTTTGGTGCCTGTTTTTGGTGACAATCGTCCGAAACCTACGACCTTAGAATCATTAAATTATCAAACGACATATGATATTTTTAGCACTCCAGTCGTTTACATTCTTGATAAGGATAAAAATATTATTGCTAAACGAGTGAGCATCTCTCAAATCGAGGACATGTTGGATCATCTTCAAAATAAAAACGATGAACCAAAATTGTTTCCTCCAGACAAAGAAGAGGATGAGCACATGCAAAAGAAAGATTAAGTAATTTTATGACATGATTGATACGTTTAAAAAGGAAATTCTTGAATGTCGAAACCCTATTATTACAACGCACAAAGGACCAGATGGAGATGCCGTTGGAAGTTCGGTAGCTTGGTATCATTTCTTAAAGAAGCTTGATAAAAAGCCTATCTTAATTTTACCAGATGCTCCTTCGAGTTTTTTAATGCCTTTTTTAAAGAATGTGGAATACGTTGTATTCGATTCTGAGAATGCCATAAATACAGCTGATTCAAATTTACTTTTCTGCCTGGATTATAATGCTGCGAATCGCGTTGGTTCGAAAATGGAGCAGTTTGTAGGTTCTTTTCCTTCTAAAAGAATAATGATTGACCACCATCCGAATCCAGAAGCTTTTTGCGACATTACAATTTCTAGAACTAATATTTGTTCGACTGCACAGTTGATCTACCAGGTCATTGACGAAATGGATTTACTTGAGCTATTGGATGTTGAAATTGGGAAAGGAATTTATTTGGGAATAATGACTGATACAGGTTCTTTTCGTTTTCCATCGGTAGACAAAAACACCCACTTAATTTTAGCTCATTTATTAGAAATCGGAGTTAAGCACCACGAAATTCACGAGGCCATTTACGATGTAAATACAATTGATCGTATACAGCTTCGCGGTTATGCCATAGCTGAAAAACTTGAATTACACCCTGATTATCCGCTTGGAATTATTTCACTTTCTAAGGAAGAATTAGATCGTTTTCATTTTCAAAAAGGTGACACCGAAGGTCTGGTGAATGTCATCTTGTCAATTGAAGGGATTTCAGTTGCTGCATTTTTTAAAGAAGAAAATGAGGGTGTGAAAATTTCGTTTCGATCAAAAGGAAACTATTATGTGAATGAATTTGCAGCCAAGTATTTTTCAGGCGGTGGGCATAAATATGCAGCGGGAGGTCAAACTTCTAGTGATTTAAATGTAACCATGAACCAATTTCGTTCGTTAGTAGGGGAGTTATTTCAATGATAAAATTTGTAAGTTATTTCCTTTTGATTCTCGTGGTTTTTGCATGTAGACCTGAAAAAACTACAAAGAAACCAACTAAAGGAAATTGGAGCGATGATCATTCCGTAGATTTTAATCAAGAATTGAATGAGCGTGAACAAATTCAAATTCGATTGTTTCTGGAACATAACAAGTCATTAAAAATGAAACAAACGAATTCTGGTTTGAGATACTTGATTTATAAAAATGGTATTGGAGAATCCGTTGCAAAATCCGGACAATCAGTTTACACAAGGTTACGTGTGGAATTGTTAGATGGTATTCTATGTCACGAAACTCCTAAAGACGAGACTGAAAATTTTGTTTTAGAGCATAGTGATAAGGAGTCTGGGGTTCACGAAGCGTTGAGATTTATGCGAAAAGGAGATAAGGCTAAGCTTATATTACCAAGTTATCTGGCTCATGGACTTTTGGGAGATCGTGAGAAAATTCCACCGCAGTCTATTTTATACATTGATTTAGAATTAGTTGAACTCAAATGAAAGAAAAAATTATATCCCTGATTTTGTTGGTTTTGTTATTTTCATCTTGTTCTGATGACAAGAAAAATAAGTCTGTAAATAAAAAAGCAAAAGTTGAGAATAAAAAGCCGCTAATTACCAAAACTGATTCACTTTCCGAATTTGATCGAGCGAAAGCAAATTTAAAAACGTTTGAAAAAGGTAAAATTGAACATACAAAATCTTTGGATAATGGTGTTTTTATAAAATGGTTTAAAAAATCCGAGGGAGAAAAAATCAAGAAAGGTGAAATGGTATTAATCGAATATCGTTTGGCACTTCCCGATGGGAAAATCATTGATGGTAATAATCGTGTAAATTTCCCTTTCATTCCTTTTGTTGTTGGATATAACATGCAAACACCAGGTTGGGACATAGGGTTACAACAATTGGCAGTTGGCGATTTCGCAAAGATTGAAATACCAGCTTCACTTGCGATGGGTGAAAAAGGAATTAAAGGTGTAGTGCCTGAAAATAGTTCAAATTGGCTATTTGTTAAAGTTCTAGCAAGAGTTACGCCAGGAATAAATGAAAATGGTGTCGTTTCTTGGAAGTGGAAAGATGGTGAAAATCAAAAAAATATCGATAATTCTGAAAAAGAGATTTCATTTCATGCGATTGTCTCAACAGAGTCCAAATCTTGCGTTATGAATTCGTACAAATCGAATTTTCCATTGCGATACGTGCCAGGTCAAAATACCATTGTTCCAGGACTTAAAAAGCTATTAAAAAATGCAAAAAAAGGGGAGCGATATATTGTTATTTTGGACAGTGAAAAAGCATATGGTAGTAGAGGTTATACTGACCTAATTAAACCGAATGAAAAAGTTCTCTACAACATCGAAATAACAGAAGTTCGAGCCATTTAATTCAATATGACTATATTTGAATCCTAATTAGAGGATTTGTATTTCAAAATAGTCGTTTGTATTTTTTTATTTCTACTTCGCATACAAATTGTAAATGCGCAGAAAGCTTTAGATACAGTCGAAACGAATCTTGGTCCAATTATTCTTTTTTCTAACAAGACTTGGTCATACTACAACAAGAATGCTTTCAACGGAATAATGAATATGCGATTGCATAAAATTATGACTGATGAACAAAGTGCAGGTTTTAGTCAAAAATGGAATAATGATGTTTGTTTTTCAACGAAAAACGATTTATCTAAATTGAAAGATACCATTTGGTTGTGCGTTACAGATGAAAATCATTCTGAATTTGTTATGCCGGTTCCAGGTATTGTTACTTCAAGATATGGTTTTAGAAGTGGAAGGAACCACAATGGAATAGACCTCGATTTAGAAACTGGAGACACAGTTGTCTCCGCTTTTTCAGGTAAAGTAAGGTATTCCAAGTATAATGATGGAGGTTTTGGAAATTTAGTGATCGTAAGACATTACAATGGACTCGAAACTTTTTATGCGCATTTGAGCAAATTATTAGTTCATCCAGATCAAGATGTGAAAGCAGGCGAACCTATTGGATTAGGTGGAAATACCGGGCATTCTTTTGGTTCGCATTTACATTTTGAGGTTCGATTTTATGATTCACCAATGAATCCAGAAGAGATAATCAATTTTGACAGGAAAAATGTTAAAAGTGAAAATCTTTTCGTTCATAAAGGTCTTTTTAAGGCTGGAGCAAAACCTTCAACTACTCATGACGATAATTTTGTTTCTGAAAAACCAGAAGAAGTTGTACAAACTCCAAAACCGCCAGTGGCAATAAAGCCACAAACGAAATATTATCGAATAAAATCAGGTGATACGTTAACAGAAATTGCAGATCGAAATAACATTACGGTTTCTAAATTGTGTCAATTAAATGGTATTAAACCCAGTTCAGTATTGATTCCTGGGAAAAGTTTACGCGTAAAATAATTATGAAGAAAATAGGATTCGCATTTACAATTTTAGTCTTTTTAATAGGATGTTCAGGATACAACAAAATTGTAAAAGGTGATGATTATCAACAAAAATTTGAATTGGCAAACAAGCTTTACGAAGAAAAAGACTTTAATCGTTGCATCGTTCTTTATGAACAAATTTATCAGCATTCTCCTAAAACTGGTGAAGGCGAACTAGCCTATTATCGTTTAGCAAAAAGCTATTTTGAAATTGAAGATTTCTACATGTCAAGTTATTACTTTGGTCAATTCATTCAACGTTATCCATATAGTCCAAAGAATGAAGAGGCGTATTTTTTAATGGCTTTATCCAGTGTTAAAAATTCACCAGAATATTCACTTGATCAAACTGAAACTGAAGGTTCGATAAATACTGTTCAGCAGTTCATAGATCGTTATCCGAATTCGAATTTAGTAGATTCATGCAACAGAGTTATTGATCGCCTGAGATTTAAATTGGAATTGAAAGAGTATGATCATGTGAAATTATACGACAAAACAGAGAATTATAGAGCAGCGGTTACCGCAGGAGAAATTTTTATTGAGAACTTCTCAAAATCAAAGTTTTGCGAAGAAGTTTATTATTTAATAGTAAAAAACTCATATCAACTTTCAATCAATAGTATTGAGTCAAAAAAAGTCGAAAGAATTGAGAAAACTTGGGAAAGAATCACTAACTTTGTAGTCCTTTATCCAAATTCAAATTATTTGAGAGAGGTAAAGTCGATTGAGTCGAAATTGAATCAATCCAAACAATAAGAACAATAAATAGTTAAAAATGAGCATAAAAAACACTTCTGGAGAAAAAACGACTGTTACCCGTGACACGATTCGTCTCGAAGAAAAAACAGGGAATATCTACCAATCGTTGGTTGCTATCTCTAAAAGAGCCAATCAAATTAGTGCAGAAACAAAAGAAGAATTAACTCAGAAACTTCAAGAATTTGCAACTTCTACGGATAATTTAGAAGAGATTTTTGAAAATAGAGAGCAAATTGAAATTTCCAAGCATTATGAGAAAATGCCGAAAGCAACGGCAATTGCAACTCAAGAATTGCTTGAAGATAAAATCTATATGAGAAAACCGGAAGATAAGTAATGTTTGGAAAGCGCATCCTTCTTGGAATAACAGGAGGTATTGCAGCTTATAAAATTGCTTACCTTATTCGATTATTAAAAAAAGAAGGGGCAGAAGTCAAATGTATAATGACTCCTGCCTCTTGTGATTTTATAAGTCCACTTGTGGTCGCTACGCTTTCTCAAAATCCTGTTTCAATTGAATTTTGGAACAAGGAAACTGGGGTATGGACAAACCATGTAGAATTAGGAATTTGGGCTGATTTATTTGTAATTGCTCCTGCCACAGCCAACACGATATCAAAAATGGCTGTTGGTACCTGTGATAATTTGCTTTTAGCAACCTATTTATCAATGAAATCCAAAACCATAATTGCTCCTGCAATGGATTTAGATATGTATCAGCATCCTACATTTAAGCGGAATTTAAAGCAGTTGATTGATGATGGCGTTTCTGTTATTCCTGCAACTTCAGGTGAATTAGCGAGTGGTTTGGAAGGACAAGGGAGAATGGAAGAACCCGAAAATATGTTGGAATTTATTCGGAACAAATTTCAAGATTCCGATTCGATTAATAAAAAACATTTCTTAATTACTGCAGGTCCAACCTATGAACCGATTGACCCGGTTCGTTTTATTGGAAATCATTCTAGTGGTAAAATGGGATTTGAATTAGCCAAAACCTGTTTGCGAAATGGCTATGAGGTAACTCTAATTTCCGGTCCAACGAATTTGGAACTAACTCATCCAAATCTTCGATTAATTAGAATAGTAACAGCAGATGAAATGCTCATTGAAGTTCAAAAATTTTGGAGCAAAAGTGATATTGGCATTTTTGCTGCAGCCATAGCAGATTATAAACCGAAAATAAAATCAGACCAAAAGATTAAAAAATCAGAAGAAAATCTTGATCTTGAATTGGTGAAAAATCCTGATATAATAGTTTGGTCTTCCGAAAATCGTTCAAATAATCAACTGGTAATTGGTTTTGCACTTGAAACCAATAATTCAATTGAAAATGCGTTAACTAAATTGAACCGTAAAAACTTGGATATGATTATTTTAAATTCGCTTGAAAATAAAGAAGCTGGATTTAAAAAAGATACCAATAAAATTACTATCTTAGATAAACATCAAAACCAATTCGATTTTGATGTGAAGTCGAAAAGTGAGGTGGCAAATGACATTTTGAAAGCAATTGACAAATATCAAAAATCATGATGAAACTGATTCTACCGTTCGTTTACATATTTTATTACACATTATTCTTTTCACAGGAATTGAATTGCCAAGTGAGTGTTCAATCTGACGCCAAATTAGAGCTTAATTCTACTGAATTGGAAATAATCAAACAAATGAAGCAAAGTGTGTTTGATTTGATGAATAATACGCAATGGACAAAAGATAATTTTAAAACTGAAGAGCGCATTAATTGTAATATCCAAATTCAAATAAAAACAAATCCGAGTAGTGGGGTTTATACTGGTTTTGTTCAAGTTCAATCAACACGTCCAGCTTTTAATTCAAACTATAACACCGTTTTGTTTAATTTTCAAGATGATGACATGACAATTTCATTTTCAAGAAATACAGTTCTGACATATGCGCAAAATCAATTTCGAGATAACCTATCCTCCTTATTAGCATTTTATGCCTATTTTATTATTGGAATGGATTATGATTCTTTTTCATCTAAAGGTGGAACGCCCTATTTTAACGAGGCTCAACAAATCGTATCCAATGCTCAATCTTCTGGAGCACCAGGTTGGAAAGCAAGCGAATCCGGAAAACGAAACCGTTATTGGTTAGTTGATAATATTTTACAACCTGTTTTTGATCCCTTGCGCGAGTGTAATTATATGTATCATCGTAAGGGAATAGACATGATGTATGACAATAAAGTTGAAGCAAAAAAATCACTTTTGGCAGCGCTGAATAAATTGACTCCTGTTGTTCAAACCAGACCAAATACAATTAATATTATTAATTTCTTGAATTCGAAGACAACAGAATTAAAAAACATTCTTTCAGATTCAGAGATGAAGGAAAAGACAGATTTCGTTAATCTCCTTAAAAAACTTGATTCAGGAAATTCATCCAAGTACCAAGAAATTCTTAATTAACATGTTACTGCGACTTCATATTTTGAACTTCGCCTTGATTGAAGAAGCAAAAATTGATTTCAATGAAGGATTTACGGTTATAACCGGGGAAACGGGTTCAGGAAAATCCATTCTATTAAATGCCTTGAATTTAATTCTTGGTGAACGAGCCGATTTTAATGTCATTGGTTCTAAATCAAATAAATCAATAGTTGAGGCTGGATTTCAAATTTCTGAACGTTTTAAGGATTTTTTTCAAGAAAATGACTTGGACTTTGATGAAACATTAATTGTCAGAAGAGAAATAGTGAAGGAAGGTAAATCACGTGCTTTCATAAACGATACGCCAGTTCAGTTGAATGTATTGAAAAGTCTTTGCTCACAACTGGTTCAAATTCATTCCCAATACAATA
>Ga0194116_10005862_pt1 | contig 13370 bp, 17 predicted proteins | sample TA2MahsurfametaG_4_FD_148617 | JGI IMG/M metagenome (GOLD analysis project Ga0194116, IMG submission 148617) | Freshwater microbial communities from Lake Tanganyika, Tanzania - TA2015008 Mahale S9 surface | ecosystem: Environmental > Aquatic > Freshwater > Lake | place: Tanzania: Lake... | reverse complement strand
TATCTACATTATTGTTCTTGACTAAATACTCATATTAATATAGTATGTAAACATATGTGCTGTATTAATTACATAAGGCACAAACTAAACAAACAGGCAATAAGGAGGCCCAACTATGGCAGCAACACTAGCGGAAATCCGCAACAAGCTGAAAGAACAAGAAGTACGTTCTGGAGGCAATTCTAAAACAAACAGTGGCGACAACGCCATCTATCCATTCTGGAATCTAAAAGAAGGTGAACAATCAGTAGTTCGTTTTCTACCAGACAGAGATCCCAACAACACTTTTTTCTGGAAAGAACGTTTGATGATAAAACTTCCTTTCGCAGGAATCAAAGGTGACACAGATTCAAAACCAGTACAAGTGCAAATCCCTTGCATGGAAATGTATGGTGAATCATGTCCTATACTAGCAGAAGTTAGAGGGTGGTTCAAGGATCCAAATCTAGAAGACATGGGACGCAAATATTGGAAGAAAAGATCTTACATATTTCAAGGTTTCTTAAAAGAAGATCCACTCAATGAAGAAAATAAACCAGAAAATCCAATTAGAAGATTTATAATTGGACCACAAATATTTGGTATTATAAAAACTGCATTGTTGGATCCAGAAATGGAAGATCTTCCTACAGACAAACTGAATGGAGTTGATTTTAAAATAATCAAAACAAGTAAAGGTGGTTATGCAGATTATTCTACATCCGCATGGAGTAGAAAAACTAGACCTTTGACTGAAGAGGAGAACAAAGCAGTGGAAACACATGGTTTGTTCAACATGGGTGACTATCTACCTAAAAAACCATCAGAAGTAGAACTGAAAGTAATCAAAGAAATGTTTGAGGCATCTGTGGATGGAGAAGCATTTGATCAAGAAAAATTTGGTCAATACTATCGACCTGCAGGACTGTCTGCAAAAACAGGCGATCCTGTTGTCAACACACAAGTTGAAGCAGAAACACCTGCGTCAGTGAAAGTTACTGCTGGCAAAGTAGAAACACAAACTGACACTGCCAAAAGCGAAAGCAAGAGCAGAGCAGATGACATTCTGGCAATGATCAGATCTAGACAAGCAAAAAAATAGATAATATATTACAGTGGAGGGTTGAAAAACTCTCCACTTAACAAAAGGAATTAATATGGCTAATAAGGCTTTCGACGTATCAAAATTTAGAAAAACATTAACCAAATCAATAGATGGATTAGGAATGGGGTTTAATGATCCAACTGATTGGGTATCTACAGGCAACTTTGCACTAAACTATCTAATGTCAGGTGATTTCAAGAGAGGAATTCCTCTAGGCAAAGTAACTGTATTTGCAGGAGAACCTGGTTCAGGTAAATCATATATTGCATCAGGCAACATAGTAAAAAATGCACAAGCACAAGGAATATTTGTGGTGCTAGTGGACACAGAGAATGCACTGGACCAAAACTGGTTGGAAGCATTAGGCGTGAAGACGTCTGAAGATAAATTAATGAAATTAAGTATGAGCATGGTGGATGATGTAGCCAAAACAATTTCCACATTTATGAAGGACTACAAAACAGAACATGCTGCAAATAAGGCAGCTGCTCCTAAAATTTTATTTGTGATAGACAGCTTAGGCATGTTACTCACTCCAACTGATGTGAATCAATTTGAGTCAGGAGATATGAAAGGTGATCTTGGCAGAAAAGCAAAATCACTCACAGCATTGGTTAGAAACTGCGTGAATACTTTTGGTTCTTGGAACGTGGGTTTGGTAGCAACTAATCACACATATGCCAGTCAGGACATGTTCGATCCAGATGATAAAATATCAGGAGGTCAAGGTTTTGTGTATGCCAGTTCGGTAGTGGTAGCTATGAAGAAATTAAAACTGAAAGAAGATGAAGAAGGCAATAAAACCACAGATGTAAAAGGCATAAGATCAGCCTGCAAAATAATGAAGACTAGATTCGCCAAACCATTTGAAACTGTGCAAGTAAAAATTCCATATGAAACAGGCATGGACCCTTACAGTGGGTTGGTTGAACTGTTTGAAAAAGAAGGATTGTTAACGCAGTCTGGAAATAGATTAAAATATGTGGACACACAAAATAAAGAACATTTAGAATACAGAAAAGGTTGGGGTGGAGATAAACTTGATATGATTATGAAAGAATTCCACATAGTACGAGCTAAAAAAGTTACTGAAAACTTAAATAGGGAAAAAACAGAAGCATAATGGAAGCATCACAAGTCACGGAGTTTTGGTTATTTTTTAAAGACTACATCGATAGAAAACAAGTAGAAATCATTGCGGAAAAATATGTAGAGATGTGTGCAGATTATGGAGTAGATGATGACACATTCAAAGACTGTATTGGTAATGATCACGATCTTGACAAAGCAATCATGTATTATTTAGACATCGAAGAAGAAAGTGAATATGAGGATGAATAATGTCTGGTTGGTATCAAAAAATAGCTAAGGACGTCAGCATCATACCAGAGGCTATGGCCTACTTTGAAGCAGAACTTCAATTGGCCAAACAAGACATAAGAATCAAAGGACAAATAGAAAAACAATCAGCAGATATGCCTGGAGTGGTGGAACACAGATTCAATCAGCTGCAGGAATTAGAAGCCATATTGGAATATTTGAACATAGAATTACGCAGACTACGCAGTAGTTTTTTTAAAAAATACTTTGAAAATTACAACAGGGCGCTCACCAGTCGAGAGGTAGAAAAATACGTGGAAGGTGAAGCAGACGTGGTAGATTATGAAAAAATTATAAATGATTTTGCTCTCATGCGCAACAAATGGTTAGGCATATGCAAAGGTTTGGACCAGAAACAATGGCAACTAACCAACATTGTTAAACTGCGTGTGGCAGGCATGGAAGACGCAGCCATTTAGCCTAACTCAATAATTTTTTTCCTTTAAATACTGGTATGAAACTGCTTCTTAATGACAAAGAAATCGCGCAATTTTTAATGCGGCTAATAGACTTCAGGCACAAATCAAGACAAAACATCAACTATGAAGCCAGTTTTCCTGCCACAATAAAATTTGTGAAAGAATGGAGGCGAGAGATTAGACAATACAAGAGGAGGAATCCTGGCAAACCATTTTGGTTGGGAAAAGACTTCCATAATTTAAAGAAAATAATAGGTAGAGAACTCGAGGCGATTAGTAATCAATTTGTAACTCAACTTAGGATTAATAAGGACAAATTTTGGCCTCTTTTGTTGAAACATACAGATAAATTTGTTGAGGCAATTGGTTTACAAAATATTCTTGATTTATATAACATACATCCTCATACCAATTTTGTTAAAAGCACAGGCAAGACTATTCAAGCAGATTACCAATTAATGAGAAGAAAAGATTTCACTAATTATAATGAAGATTGTTTGATTAGAAACACCACCGGCAATGAGCAACTATTGGTACAAAAAATTGACCATCGTTATCCTTTCTGGTTTATAGACAGCGGCTACACCAACTTTTTGGAGACCAATAAAAAATGGCACAGACTGGTGCGCAATCACATACATCATCATCAGATGTTCGAAGCTCCTGTGGATCGCTTATCAAACTTTGCAAGTTTTCCTAGAACTTGGCGTGAATCAGGTGAAAAGATATTGATAGTAGAACCTGGCCCATTTGCCGCTAGCATATTTCATGTGGATCTTAAAACGTGGAAATATGATGTGGAGCGTGAACTTAAAAAATACACAAACAAAACAATTGTTTTTAGAGAAAAAGCTGAAAAAAAAGTGCGAACTAGTCTGATTCAGGAACTTGCTAACGAAGATTATTACTGCGTCGTGAGCATAAATTCCAATGCCGCAACAGAAGCCATATGGTGTGGTGTTCCAGTGATCACATTGGATCGTCACATTACAACTCCTGTGTCTCGCAATAAACTTTCCGACATAAATGATCTTGCCAGACCTTGTCTAGCACAATGGTTATGTGCTTTGAGTTACAGCCAATTTACGCAAGAAGAATTGTACGACGGCACTGCCATAAAAATTTTAAGGAAATTCCATGTCTAAGTTTACCACAGTTTCATATTTGAATATTTTACCTCCTCACAACAAGAGTGGAGAAAAATCCAACATATTAAACTTCTTTTATCAAGGAGTGAATGCTGTGGGAGACACAGGCATATTGCACAAAGGATTCAATTGTGTTCCGTGTGATGTGGCCTGCATTATGGGGTATGTGCATAAGGATGGCAAACATTTGCCTCATTTAGATTTGAGACAAAAAATATTGGATTATCAAAAACAAAACAATAAAAGAACACTGATTGCTGACAGTAACTTGTTCTTATACATGGATAAAACCAATCCTCATCACTATTTGAGATACAGTTTTGATGGAGTGTTTCCCACCACAGGATTTTATTTTGATAAGGATGTGGATCCTAATAGATGGATTAAAATAAGCAGAAATATGAATATTACACTGAAGCCTTATAGAACACAAGGCCATCATATATTAATCTGTTTGCAACGTAATGGAGGATGGAGCATGGCTGGATTGAGTGTGATTGATTGGTTGGATACCACCATAAGAAAAATCCAACAAGTTTCCAGTAGACCCATTGTGGTGAGACCACACCCAGGCGATAAAAAAATTATGCGTATTTTGAAATTAAAATATAAAAATGTTTCTCTAAGTAATAAATCAAATCTATTGTATGATCTGCAAAATGCTTGGACCACTGTGGTGTACAACAGTTCACCCAGTGTGGCCAGTATCATAGAAGGTGTGCCAGCATTTATCACAGACCCCGAACCTCGTCACAGTCAAAGTTATTCAGTGGCCAATACTGATTTAAATCAGATAGAAAATCCTGCATTACATGAACGCCAATCTTGGGTGGAACGTCTAGCCATGTGTCATTGGAACTTTGCTGAAATGCAATCAGGTGAAGCTTGGAACTTTTTTAGGAGATACGTATGAAATTAGAAATTATTACCAGCTTCAATAAAAAATATTATGATAACATCGGAAAAGATTGTGTGGATTCTTGGTTGAAATATTGGCCCGAAGATCTATCACTTACTTGTTATGTGGAAGAATTTATTATGCCTGAGCACAAACGAATTAAACAAATACCATTTGATAATTTATGTAAAGAATATTTTGAATTTCAAAGTTCAAACAAAAATAATAAAAGAGAAAAAATTTTTGCAAAAAAGGCCTATTGTATTATTCATGCATTAGAAAATTTAAAAGCCGATAGAATAATTTGGATTGATGCCGACACCATAAGCACTAATAATATAGATGAAAAAATTTTATACTCACTTTGTCCTATCGACACGTTGATCACATTTATGGGAGTGTGGCATAACATAGATAAAAATAACCCCAATAGTGAATTAAAATTTAGTGTAGAATCGGGATTTTTTATGGTCAATAAATCACATGAACAATTTTCTAAGTTTTCTCTAAGATATAGAGAATATTATGATAAAAAAATATCACGAAATTTAAGAAGATTTTACGATGGAGAAGTTTTGGGCGCAGTAATTAAAGAATTCGAAGAAACAACTAAATTGAACGATTTATGTTGTCTGTTAGATAAAAAATACAAATCACCTTTGCCTTATACTCCTGTTGGTAAATACATCAAACATTATAAATCAAAAACATCAAAAAAAGAATATTTAGGAAAATAATATGTACTTCAAAAACAACTGGTGGTATATTGATGAACAGCACAGCAAGGATCGTCCTTTAAATGAAAACTATGTTTATGGAGATACAGTAATAAATTTAGGAATGACTGAAATAATAGAGTCATGGTACAAAAAAAATCTAAAGAAAAAAAATCATGTCATTGATATTGGAGCAAATATTGGTTTAATGACAGCGTATTTTTCAACTCGTTGGAGTAAGGTTACTGCATTTGAACCTAGTCCTAAATCTTTTTCATGTTTGGAAAAAAACTGTAATAAAGAGAATATTGATCTACATAATCTAGGACTTAGTGATAAAGAAGATAAAGTTCTATTTGCACAATGTACAAATTCTGAAATAGATCAAATAGTATCAACTAATGCTGTATTAAAAAAAAACTGGAAAATCACGGAAATTCCTGTGACCTATTTAGACAAATTCAACTTTGATTCTGTAGATTTACTAAAGATAGATGTTGAAGGTCACGAACTTCAAGTTGTAAAAGGGGCTGAACAAACAATTAAAAACTGTAAACCTGTAATTATTTTAGAAATAAGTTTTGAAAATAAAATTTTAGATAAACAAATTAGTAAAGGACACGCTGCTGCTTTAGATTTAGTTTTAACATATGGATATAAAAAAATATGGTATTCAAAACATGATTACATACTGGAACCAATAAATGACTAAAATTATTGATGCATTTACTTTTTTAAATGAAATAGATCTAGTAAAAGCTAGATTAGAATATTATAATGATATTGTAACAGATTTTGTAATAATTGAAAGTAATCAAACTTGGCGTCATCAAAAAAATCAACCTTTTTTTTCTAAGATATTAGATTCTTTACCTAATGAAATAAAAAATAAAATTCATTACGCTGTATGCACTTGGCCGGATATTTGGCTAGAAGATGCTCAAGGTGTTCAAGAAAAATGGGTTGAAAATGGCACTAGAGAGCAAGCACTTATTGAAATAAAAAAATTTGCTAGTGCAGATGATTGGGTAATTATGAATGATTTAGATGAATTTTGGGACAAAGACAAATTTGTATTAGCAACAGAAGAATATTCTAAAAATGGCCAGCTGGTCTGGGTTCATTCAAACAGACAATGTTTTGTAGATTGGCACACACCAGCAATGCCTACTTGGCCAGGATCTAAGATGGCCAAGTTAAAAGATATTAACACCATGGCAGAATTTTATTGCAGTAAAAATAAAGCATTACGAGTAAAAACTCCAGGACAAAAATCATTATTTTTTCCTATGCATGGTGGATGGCATTTTACAAAAATGGGAGATATGTTGACAAAAGCAAAATCAATTGGAAGCATTAGAGAATGGCGAAGTTGGGAGCCTAAGATAGGAAAAACTCCAGAACAAGCTGCTAATGAAATTTTTTATGGCAAGGGCTGGAATTCAATAGTCAAAAAAGGAAAACAAAAAGCAGCTTACTGTGGAGAAAATGGTATATCAACAGAACTTTCTAGAATTTTAAAAAAAACAAATATATTTTGGAGTAACGGATTAAAACCTTAGATACTCAATAATTTTATGAAAAAAAAATTTAAATTACCTGCAAATAAAATAATTGACCCAGAACATGAATATTTTACAAAAAAAGCCAGCACGCAATGGAAAGACAAAGAAAGACTTGCAGGCATAGCAAAATGTACTCAAAAAAATTCAGTTATTGACATTGGAGCACACGTGGGAATCACTACCACACACTGGTTAGAAAATGAATTCAAACATGTGTATGCTTTTGAACTTAATCCTACGCATTTTGATTGTTTGGTTGAAAATACTATTGCGTACAAATCTAAAATCACTTACTTCAATTACGGTTGCGGTAATGAAAATAAAAAAGTATTTGCAGCATATAGAAGCCATAGAAATTCAGGAACTTTTCAAATAATTGATGATTCAAACCTAAAAAATATTCCTGCAGATTGTCTTTTTCAAGTTGAAATACGACAATTAGATCAACATAAATTTGTTGACGTATCATTAATAAAAATTGATGTGGAAGGGTGGGAATTAGAAGTATTGCAAGGAGCAATTAATACCATTAAAGAGCACCGACCAGTGTTAATTATCGAGTATGGACATGGGATAGGACATAAAACCATGCATAGATATGATGATAATATTTTTCAAACTCTTATGAATGATTTAAAATATAAAGAATGCAATATAACAAAAGGAGACTCTATATTTATTCCCATAGACGATTAATCAATATATAGTCATTCAGTTTTATACCCACATAAATAATTTTATCCAAAATTCTTATGAAGATATTTGTAGGTTACGATACCAGAGAAGACATTACATATCAGGTATGTGAGCATTCTATCAAACTCCACCAGCCACGGGCGGAAGTACTGCCACTCAAAATGAAAGAATTACGTGAGGCAGGACTTTACACAAGAGCCATAGATCCACTCAGCACTACCGAATTCACATTTAGCAGATTTTTAATACCTTACATGACCAACTACACAGGTTGGGCAGTGTTCTGTGACTGCGACTTTGTTTGGAAAACAGATGTAGCTGAACTATTTGCTCAAGCAGATGATCGCTATGCCGTGATGGTGGTCAAACATGATTATGCTCCTGAACCAGGAGTGAAAATGGACAATCAAAAACAGATGCCATACCCTAGAAAGAATTGGAGTTCCATGATACTGTGGAATTGTGCCCATACTGCTAATAGAGTGGTCACACCTGAATTAGTTAATAAAGAAACCGGACAGTATCTACACAGATTCAGTTGGCTCAAAGATGAAGAGATAGGCAGTGTGGATCACAGTTGGAATTGGCTAGTGGGTTGGTACAAAGAACCTCAAGATGGTGCTCCCAAAGTGTTGCACTATACCGAAGGCGGTCCTTGGTTTAAAGAATACAGAGGCTGCGAATACAACAATGTTTGGAAAGATTATCTTGTGAACATGTTAAAAATATATTAGGAGACTTATGAAAAAAACTGCTTTTGTGACTGGTATGACTGGACAAGATGGTCCTTATCTTGCAAAATTATTATTAGAGAAAGGATACCATGTGTATGGATTGGTCAAGCGTTATTCCAATCCTAATTTAGACAATTTAAAATTTTTAGGTATTGAAAATGACGTGGATCTTATCATAGGTGATATCACTGATGACAGCAATATTAATCATTTAGTAAAAGTTATCAAACCTAATGAGTTTTATAACTTGGCAGCACAAAGTTTTGTGGGTAGCAGTTGGGAATTGAACAAAGTTACCACAGAAGTAAATGCTGTGGGAGTTTTGAACATTTTAAATGCAATTAAAATGCACAGTGCAGACACAAAATTTTATCAAGCCAGTACCAGTGAAATGTACGGCAATGGTGATGGATCAAGACAGAATGAATTGACACCGTTTCAACCAAGATCACCGTATGGGGTAGCAAAATTGTACGCACATTGGATCACAAGAAATTTTAGAGAAAGCTACAGTTTATTTGCTTGCAGTGGCATACTGTTCAATCACGAATCTCCTATCAGAGGCAAAGAATTTGTCACTAGAAAAATCACTGACGGCGTGGCAAGAATAAAACTTGGATTGAAAGATAAAATTACATTAGGCAATTTGGATGCTAAAAGAGATTGGGGATTCGCAGGTGACTATGTGGAAGCCATGTGGTTGATGCTGCAACAGTCACAACCAGATGATTTTGTGATTGCCACAGGAGAACAACACACCATTAGAGAGTTATTGGAAAAATCTTTTGCTGCAGCAGGCATCAGTGACTGGCAAAAACATGTGGATACCGATCCTAAATTCAAACGTCCTGCTGAACTGCACAGTCTGTGCGGAAACTATGCCAAAGCTGAAAAGGTTTTAGGTTGGAAACCCCGCACTTCATTTGATAATTTAGTGCAAATGATGATTGAAGCAGATATTCAAAGATTGCAACAATGACAAAAAAGGCAGTGGTTACCACATTCAATCAATCTGGCTACAATCAATACGGCAGCAGAATGATACAATCATTCATTCAAAATTGGCCTACAGATATCATATTGTATGTGTATGCAGAAGATTGCACAGTGAAAGAATCGGCTGCGAATGTGATAATAAAAGATTTACACAAAACTATACCAGCGCTGGTAGCATTTAAAGAACGTTGGAAAAATGATCCAAAAGCTGTGGGAAAGTTGGCCATTGGTCCGGTAGATCGTAAAGGCAAACAACCTGGTATAGGATTTCGTTGGGACGCTATTAGATTCAGTCACAAAGTATATTCTGTGTGTCACACAGGACTCACTTGTGATGCCGATGTATTATTTTGGATGGACGCAGACACAGTGTGTCATTCTCCAATCACTCATGAATTCATAGATAGCATGATAAAAAATAATGGATTGTGTTTTTTAGGAAGGCCAAACAAATACACAGAGTGCGGATTGTATGCGATGAATTTACGTGATACGATTACCAAACAATTTTTAATAGAATTTCAAAAAGCATATGATTCGGGAAGATTATTCACCATGCAAGAATGGAATGATTGTTGGGTGTTTGATGAAGTAAGAAAAGAATTAAAACAAACAAATCCACAATGGGCATGGAATGATTGGACAAAAGGTATAATAACAGGAGAAGGTCATCCTTTGATAAACACAGAGTGGGGAGCCTATCTGGATCATCTTAAAGGTGCAAGAAAAGATTTAGGAAAAAGCAAACTTAAAGATTTAAAAGTACAAAGAACAGAGAAGTATTGGCAATGAATAATTATTCACATGCCCAAATTATGTCGTGTTTGTTTGATTTGACGTGAATATAACCCAACGGGTTTAATAACAATTCTACTTCTTTTAAATCTTTTTTATTTTCTAATTCTAAAATTAACACAGGAAAGTTTTTTTTTAAAGTTTCTATGCTTCCTCGTAGTATAGGTAGCTCATATCCTTGTGTATCAATTTTTATTAAATCTGCAGTCAACTTAAAATCATCTAAACGTTTAATTTCAATTTTTTCATCTATGAGTTCATTTTGAAAATTTGTAAAATCAACAATAGAATATTGACCACAATTTGTATTATTTTTTGGAATTGAAATAATTTTATGAGCAGTATTTTCTCCTAATCCTACTTTATAATTTTCAACATTATTAAATTTTAAAATATTTTTTTTTAAACATTCATGAACAGAAGTAACAGGTTCGAAAGAAAATACACTTTTAAATTTTTGGGCAAACCGCACAGTGTGTAAGCCAATATTAGCTCCAATGTCTATTGCATTATTAAAATTTTTAACATAATCATATGCTTGATCTATAGATTTTTGTTGATACTGTGTATTAGGAAATTCTAAAACATATTTTTCAAAATGAGTGTCATTATCTGGAAAAAACCATCCTAATCTTTCTATCATACTATTTTTCCAATATCATAAAACCACAATCATCAAAATCTTGATACTTTAATTTCCATTCAGGATGATCTTTCCACCAAAGATTAATACCAGCCAAAGTACCAAATCTTGGTTGTGTAACATCATGAAATACAAGATATTTAGAAACTTTACCAGCATGAAGTATTAATTCTTGATAAGTGTGTTCTTCTGTATGCATGGTATCAATAAACAATAACTCACATGGAGATATTTGAATTTCTAAATCATTACTTACAATAAATTTAAAATCTACTTTTATTTCTGCTGCCGCTTTTTTGTATAATTCAACATCTAATGCTACTCCAGCATCTATTGTAACAAACGTTTTAGGTTTACACATTAACCATGCTGCTGTAGAACAACCTTGGTAAGGTCCTAATTCAGTTATACTGTTTACACCTTTAAAAATTTCTTGAATAAAATCCATACGTTTATACATATCTCCTACCATTTTCCATTTAATGTTGGGACGTGTTTTATTCTTAAATTCTTGATATATTTTTTCAATTATTAACATTTTCAATTTCTTTCTTTGCTTTTTCTATACAAGGCATGTTTGGTTGTCTTCTTTTGGCTCCTCCCCAAACATGACAAAAATAACCGTCTTCATAATTTTTTGCATTAAACAAAGCAGACATTTCAGTCACTTTTACTTTTGATTGTTCAACACATTTTGCTAGAGCTTCATTGTCATGATATTTGTAAGGTGGGTTGATCCTATAATTAAGATAAGGCAGCATAAATTTTTTGGCATTTTCTGTTAGCATGAACACACCTGCATTAAATCCGTGTTTGACTCCTTTATGAGCAAACTTGTATTCACTCCAATGTTGACAAACTTTAAAACTGTCTGTATCAGAATACATTTCAAAAATATTAGGTGCTTGTTGATAACAGAATACATCTGAATCTAGATATAACACTTGTGAATACTCCTGCGTCCATTTGACTTCTTCAAAAAGTCTAAATCTTTCATAGGTAGGATGTAAAAAGTTTATGTAAGGATCTGTAAGTAAAAAATGATCAGCACCAATTCTTTTGGCATACTTCTTTGCAGATAGTATAGATATTTTACTGATTTCATCGGACTGAGGTATCCAGTCTGGATTGGAATATCCTTTTAGGTCCACATAAATTTGAACCACTGCCGTTTTCATAAATTATTTTTTAAACCCAACAGTCTCTCTTTGAATGTCATCGTGATTGAATTCTGCCCAATACAGCTCAAATGCTACTCCGTCCTCTATGCCTTCAAACTGATGCATGTAGCCTGGTTTTACTCTGGTAAAGTCACCTGGTCCCAATATGGTTTCATCCACAAGATCCTGCTGGTCCTTTTGCCACACACTGACCTTCATGCGACCGCTCATCACATAAAATCCATTCCATTTGAATTGATGTTTGTGTTTGCTGCACACACCGCCTGCTAGAAAATCTATTCTGTGAAATTCCAACACACCATTGGCATGTATCAGTTCTGTTTGACCCCACACTTTGCCTGCTATCATAATGTATGCACTCCTAATGATTTGGTATTAAATACAAACATATTTATCCATATGATTTTTTCATTGTTTACCAAACATGGTGCACTCAACAGCCAACCAGTTTTTGCTGCAGTCTCACAAGGCTTGCAGTCATTGGGTCACACAGTGGTTTACAATCAAGAAACTAATATCGACATACCAGTGATATGGTCATTGCTGTGGCATGGTAGAATGGCAGCCAACAAAAAAATATTCGATCGTTACAGACAACAGGAAAAAAATGTATTGGTCATAGAAGTGGGAGGCATACAACGCAACCACACATGGAAGGTGGCATTGAACGGAATCAATCGAGCTGCTGACTTTGGCACTGTGCAAGAAGACAGATGTGAAAAATTAGGTATTAAATTGAAACCTTGGAGGACCAAAGGTGATCACATCTTGATATGTGGACAACATGATCAAAGTGAACAATGGCGGCACATGCCACCCTTAGAAACATATTTTGTGCAACAAATTAATCAATTGCGCAATCACACAGATAGACCCATAGTAATTAGACCACATCCACGCAGATTAACCATGTTTAATTTCAACACTTTTACAAAAAATGTAAGAATAGAAAATCCTACCAGCGTGGCCAACACCTATGACGATTTTGATTTAAATTTTGAAAATGCATGGGCAGTGATCAGTTGGAGCAGTAATCCAGGACCACAGGCAGTGATTGCAGGCATACCAGCATTTGTGGGTCCAGACAGTTTGGCACATGATGTGGGTAATCATGA
>Ga0194116_10005861_pt1 | contig 13372 bp, 18 predicted proteins | sample TA2MahsurfametaG_4_FD_148617 | JGI IMG/M metagenome (GOLD analysis project Ga0194116, IMG submission 148617) | Freshwater microbial communities from Lake Tanganyika, Tanzania - TA2015008 Mahale S9 surface | ecosystem: Environmental > Aquatic > Freshwater > Lake | place: Tanzania: Lake... | reverse complement strand
AGCATGAATATAAAATTGATTATTTTTAGTCCATATTAAAATGTAAAAAAATAAAATACAATTAAAAATAATTTAATTTTTAATAAAATGTTAAAATCATTGCGTATAACAAATTTACTCAGTAATGCTTATGGACAAAATAAAGCCATTTTAAAGCTATCTGGAAAATACTTTTCAATCTCTGAATTGGAGACATTAAAATCAAAAATTGATAAAAATTCACAAATTTTTAAAGTAATATCTCTCATTTTTTATAAAATTTAAATCATAGGATAATTATGAAAACACACAAAACCTTGTTAATATTTTGAATTATCACACATTAAAAGTTTTGGAATGCGGAGGAAAAGGAGTTAACGAAAGGCATACTAGCAGAGGAAAATTATTGGTGAGAGACCGTATTGATAGAGTAACAGATAAAGGGTAATTTTAAAAGAAATTAAAAAATATTTATCATTTATCGAATCTTAGAAAAATAAAAAAAAACTTCTTTTAAAAAATATTTATTATCCAAAAAGAACTGCTTTCCTTGAATTTTCTCAAATGGCAGGTTTTGAATTATATGAAAATGAAGAAGTACCTGCTGGTGCAATCATAACAGGAATTGGAGTAATCCATGGGTATATTTTAAGCATTTTATCTTTATTTTATATCTCAAATTACAGACCTGAATTTTAATATTTTTAAAACTCTTTTCTATTTATTTTAAAAGTTACAGATTTCAATCAATTTTAGTTTCTTTTAAAATTCAAATCTTAAATAAAAGAATCATCAATTTTATCTAAACAATAAATTTTAAAATTGCATTTTCATAATTTAAGTAAAATTAGAACATATCTAAAGATTAAAAAATATTTCTAGAAAGCACTGTGTTATAGTGGCTAATGATGCAACAGTTAAAGGAGGTGTTTATTATCCAATAACTGTAAAAAAGCATTTAAGAGCACAAGAGATTGCCGAACAAAATAACCTTCCATGCATTTATCTAGTTGATAGTGGAGGAGCTAATCTTACTCGTCAAGATGATGTTTTTCCTGATAAAAATCATTTTGGTAGAATTTTTTTTAATGAATCTAAAATGTCTGCAAAGAAAATACCACAAATTTCAGCTGTTTTGGGTAGCTGTACAGCGGGAGGTGCTTATGTTCCTGCTATTTCAGATGAATCAATTATAGTAAGAAAAAATGGAACCATTTATTTAGGAGGCCCACCTTTAGTAAAAGCAGCTACAGGAGAAATTGTTTCTAGTGAAGATTTAGGAGGAGCTGATGTTCATTGTAAAATTTCTGGAGTTACAGATCATTATGCATTTAATGAACTTCATGCACTTGAATTAGTTAGGAATATTGTCAAAAATTTAAATAATAAAAGCCATTTAAGTGAAAATTTAAAAGATAAAGTGGAACTAATAGAAGATCCTATTTATGATCAGGATGAATTAAATGGAATTATAACTTCAGATACGAAGAAACCGTATGATGTTAGAGAAGTCATAGCAAGAATAGTTGATGGAAGCAAGTAATTTTTTCTCTTTTAAGTTAATGAATATTCAATAAATTTGTTGATTTCTGCTTTTTTAAAAAATTTTTATCTTATATTAATTCTAGTTTAATAAACTTTTTATTTTTTGAAGCCATTTATTGATCTTATACAATAAATTATTTATTTAATTTTTTCAATTAGATTATCATCAAATTCATAAATTATTTTTAGATTCCAAGAGTTTAAAAAGGAATATGGGACTTCATTAGTTTGCGGATTTGCACGTTTATACGGCTATCCAGTTGGTATCTTAGGTAATAATGGAGTTTTATTCCCTGAAAGCACTTTAAAAGGAACACATTTCATAGAGCTTTGTTGCCAAAGAAAAATACCTTTATTTTTCTTGCAAAATATAACTGGATTTATGGTTGGTAAAAAATATGAGCATGAAGGTATTGCCAAACATGGAGCAAAAATGGTTCATGCAGTTTCAAATGCTAATGTTCCTAAATTTACATTAATTATGGGTGGTAGTTTTGGAGCAGGAAATTATGGTATGTGTGGTAGAGCCTTTGATCCTAGATTTTTATACATGTGGCCAACTGGAAAGATATCAGTAATGGGAGGTGAACAAGCTGTTGGAGTTTTGACAGAGTTACAAAAATTAAAATATAAAAGTATCTCAAAAGATGATTTGGAGAAATTTAGAGATTCAATGACTAAAAAGTACGAAAAAGAAAATTCTTGTTATTATTCAAGTTCTAGAATTTGGGATGATGGAATTATTATACCAAGTGATACAAGAAGGATTTTAGGATTGTCTCTTTACGCTTCACTAAATTCCCAAATTGCTGAGCCTAATATGGGAGTCTTTAGAATGTAAAAGTAAATAAGATTGAAATATTTTTTAGATAAAAATAAAATTTATTAAAAATTTAAAAATAAAAGATAAAAAATTTTTCTTATTATTAACAAATTAAATTTTTTCAAATCAAAAAATAAATTTCAAACTTTATTATGCATTTTAAAATAAATTATATTAGCTAAGAAATCATTTATTTCCAATTCAAAAATAAAATTACATGTAAATGATTTTAAGTCTATTCTATTTAAATTTTGGATTTTTATTTGTAATATGATAAGATATTGAAAAATTTTTTAAAAAGGATTTAATTTATTTCTTTCCAAATGATTTTTCTCACTGATCAAAACTAGAGAATTGATTAAAATCAAAAAATACTTTTTCGATTTTAATCTTATCTAATGATTTAATTTATTTATAGAGATAATGCTTAATCTTATATAGAGAAAATGTTTTATATTTTATAAATTTGAATTCTCTGACTTATATATAAAAATCAAGCAGAAATAAATTCTATAAATTTTCATGAATCTTTATGATTAAACTTTTAATTTTTTTCGCTTAATTTCAAAATACAATCATCATTAAAAAAAATCACAATTCTTTTGTGTTATTTTAGATTAGTATAAATAAAAGATGAGTAATTTACAATTAGAAAAAGAAATTTTATCCCATCGCTCAATTTTAGGATTAAATGATCCTAAATCTCATAATGAAAATACAATAAAATCTGAGACTTATACATTGATAAGTCAGATTGAATATACTAATAATGATTTAAAAATAAAAAATCTAGATATAAATTCGAATAATAAAACTGAGGAAGTTGATAATAACATTAATAATAGCAAATACAATACTATATTTAACATAGAAAGAATGAAATTCGATATGCAAATTGATAAATCAGAAAAAAACTTTAAGAATAAAAAGCATATTCGAATAATAGAGACACAATTAAAGAAAAAAGATGAACTAAATTTGAAAAAAAAGGAATTTATCTGCCATTTTCAAAATTGTTATAAAAAATATAAATCAAAGGAAAATTTAAACTTGCATATAAAAAATATTCATTATAATATTAAGCCTTATTTATGTAGATTTTGTTCGGCATGCTTTTCACATAGGAATGGTATAAAACTTTATTAAATTAATTAAAAAATAGTCATCTTTTATTGAATATATTAACATAAGTATTATTTACTTTATTTTTAAGGTAAAACATATCATGAGAGAAAACTTCACATTAATTATCTTCCTCACAAATGCCTAGTTAAAGGTAAACTAAGATATTAAATTTTAGATTGTGAATTTGCTTTCCCATCAAAATCTGCCTTAGTTTCTCATATAAAAAATAGACATAAAAGAAAAGTATATGGAAATTTGGAAAAAAAGGAAAATATAATTGACACAGGTGTAAAGATTGAAGTTTAATTTTAAAGACTCTAAAAGGATCATTTATGAATTTTAAGAAATTTTATTCAAAGAAAATTTCATTAAAAATTTCTAAGGCAGATTTTATTAAGAGTTTTTTAAAATTAATTAAAAAAATAGATTGAAGAATTAATTTATATATAATTCATATTATTATAAATATTTTATAAATAAAAATGATAATTCTTTTAAATAAAATATTATTATTATAAATTATGATGATATTAATAAAATTTTTAATTTTTATTCAAAAAATATAAATTAAATTATTTTTCTAATTATATAGTGATATATTAATAATATCAATTATAATTATATATTAATAAAAGAATAACATTTAAGACTCCTTATGATAACTCATATTAATAAATTTATAATCTATTTTTATTGATAACAATTCTAATATTTAAAATATGCTAAATTTAAAATTTCCAATAAATTCAACAAGAAAATTTACTTGGAAATTTTATAATTTTTTAAATGCAAGCACTTGGAATATTCTTCAATTGAACAAAGAAATCATCTAATGCAGATTTAACTTTGCTCATGTCACTGAATAAATTAGACATCATTGTTTTTACATCAACTTGAATTTGTTGTAAAATATCCATACAAGCATCATTACTTTTAGAATCATCAGCTAAGAAAACTAATCCATCTTTCTTTGAAAATTTGGAATTTAAAAACATATTCAAAATTTCTCCTAAAATTTTTCCAGCTTGAGTTAAATCTTCTTTTTTCAAATCCCCTTTTAAATAGTATAATTTCTTAATCATAGAAAATGCTATTAATTCATTAAGACCTTCGTCTATAAATTTACCAGGGAAATGATAAGCTTTATTGGCAAATTCTAAAGCAGCAAAGACTTTGCTTTCAAATTCTGGGCAGTTTTGATAGATGTTAGAAGCAGCAGTAAATAATTGAGCAAATTCAGAAAACATTTCACCTTTATTTTCAAAAGAAATATTTTGAACACCAGAAATTATTAATTCTAAATCATCTTGACAATTTGCTAATCCGATAGAATTTAATAAATGTGTGCTGTTTAAAAAACCTTCAACTAATTGAATGTCTTGTTCAGGAACTGGAAGAATTTGCGAATCGACAAATGCAAATAATGCAAGAAGTAAAATTATAGGTTTTAGGAATTTCATTTTATTATATTTAATTATTTTTGGTTTATATATTAACCTCGAAATTTTATTATTTCAAAATTAATAATTTTAATTTATAAGAAGAACAATTATTTTTCCAATTAATTTAAATCTAAAAATCTATAATATCGATCTCCTCATTATGGTTTTATTTTAAATTTAGGATTAAATTTACGATTAAATTAAAATTTTGTGGAAAAAATAGAAATTTTTTGATTTTAATTTACTATTTTATCACAAAATAATTAATTTTTCAAAAATTCATAAAGATTAATCCAAATAAAATTTTATTTTTAAATTATTAAAAAACCAATTATGAAAATTAAATTTTCATTGCTTATTCTTCAACATAATTTCAAATCAATATTTTTGTGAACTTTATGATTCATATTTCAAAAAAAATATATTTAAACAAATATAAAGATTGATATTGATTAAATGTCTATAGATTTTTCAAAATAGAAATTGAGGAAAATATTGAGTTAATTATAAATAATAAAAATTTAAATTTAAATGGAAAAAGGACATCAGAAGAAACGAGTAAATAAGATTTTATTTTAAAATAAAATTTTAGAAAGCAGAATCAAATAAGGACTCCTCAGAAAAAACTTATCATAAAAGACCCAGAAAAATACAAGCAAGTGAACATCAAGCTTATTTTAATAGTAAATATTTGAATATTCTTAAAAAATTTTATTAATATTATAAATATATTGTCTTTTAGATAAATCAATTCTCCATTTTTTTTCGAATAAGGTAAAAACTATATGTACTGATAATTTCATCGCAAAAAATTCTAAGAATATTTCTTTTATTGATAAAAAAAATGATAATGATGTATTTATGAGTTTAACTTCAAATAGTCAAAAATTGAATAATAATAATGAAATTGGTGGAGTAACTGGTATAGAAAAAATTGGAGAAAATGATTTCAAAAATTTAACAAATTTTAGTATAAAGTATTTAAATAATCTAGTTCAGAATGAAAATACTGAGTATAATAATTTTTTAAATATAAAAAGTCAAAACAAAAATATTTCATCCAACATTTCAAATGACATATGTATAAATAAATTGAAAATGGATGAAAACATTAATAAAATAGAATTTACAATTAATGATCAGAGTAAATTTGAAGACACTAATTTTCAAACTAATTGTAAAAATAGCATTTCACCCGAATTTAAATCAAGTGATTTTCCTTTTAAGGAAAGAAATGAAACAATTCAAAATGAAATAGAAGATAACATATATGACATAAATAAAATAGAAAATACAAGTTTTAAATTTAAAAGTAATCAAAATTTGAATGTAAAGGAAATCAATCTAAATAATACTAAAATAGACTTGAGAGGCCCAAAAATTTTTCACACTTTGAGTGAAGCAAAAAATAGAATTGATGAAAATAAGAAAAAGAATAAACAATGTACTTTGGACTTATTTCAATTCAAAGTTCCCAATAAAAATTTCAATAAAAATAAAAAAATGAAAGAATTACAAAAGGATACATTATTAAAAATATATTCTTGGAATGTTAATGGATTTAGGAAAATACTCGAAGAAAACATATTGATTGATTTTTTAAATAAAGGTAAAAAACTTTATAATTAAATATATTATGATATTTATAAAGGCTGAATTAACAATTATTTTGTTACAAAAAATATTTTTTGTTTTATTTTAACTTGAGATTTTTTTTTTTAATTTTACTTATATAAGTTATTTTTAAGCTATATTAAAATTTATTGTTTTTTAATAAATTTTGCAAAAGAAAATCCAGATATTCTTTGTTTAAATGAAACCAAAATAGATTATGATTCATTAATAAAAGAGAAATATTTTCCTATAATTCCTGAAAATTATGGGAGTTTTTGGAACTGCAGTAAAAATGCAAAAGGTTATTCGGGAGTAGCTGTTTTTACAAAATACCATCCAATAAGCCATTCATATGGAATAGGAATTGAAGAACACGATCAAGAAGGCAGAATTATAACATTAGAATATGAATTTTTTTATCTAATTATTGCTTATGTTCCTAATTCTGGCTTAGAATTAAAGCGCCTTAATTATAGAATAAATCATTGGGATAAGAACTTTTATGAATTTATCTATAATTTATCCAAAACGAAAAATATTATTTTAGCAGGGGATTTGAATGTTTTGCATAAAGATCCTGATTTGTTAAATGGGAAAAGATATAATGAATTTGCAGGAGGGACCATACTAGAAAGAGAAAATTTCGATAGATTTTTGAGAAAAGGATTCATTGATGCTTATAAGCATTTTTACCAAATTAAGGAAAGTTCATGGTTTGATTATTTTATTCTCGATGAAAAATCTAAAGACAAAATATTAGATTGCAATATATTAATAGAATATACGGGAAGTGATCATTATCCTATAAAATTGATATATCAAAATTAAAATTTTTTTCCTTAAAATTATTCAATTCAAAATTATGAGTTGAAATAATCGCAATAATCAAAACATAAATTAATTTTTCAAATTTCATTCAAATTATTGTTATCAAAAATTATTAAAAATAAATAAATTTATTTATTAATTAATTATAACACAACTATAAAAATAATTTCTAATCATAATAAAAATTTATAAAATCCTAAAATAAATCCTTTTCATCCCTTTATTAAAAATAACATTTAAAGTCGTGAATCATTCATTAATATAATCACCTATCATAGAATGAATTTTCATTCAAAAAGCGAAAATATGTTATTTATTTATTCATCTGAAATATTTTACTCGAGAAAAAATTATTTCATTTAACTTACATGATAAGAATTGAAGATAACGAAAATTCTTTTAATACACTCAATTAGAAATAATTATCTAATGAAATAAAATTAATAAGTAATAATGGAAAAAGAAGAGCTTTCAAATGATTTTAAGTTATGTAATAGAAGACTAGAGAAAATATCTGAAGAATTAGATAAGCAAAATAATAAATTAGATTATATTACGAATGATGTTGAAAATGTCAATGAAAAATTAAAAACAACAAATAAATTATTAAAAGGCTTTAATAGCGTTTTTGGATTTTTCAGATATATGTTTTCAGGAAGTTCAACAAATGAATGTAAATCAATTGAAAACAAAAATGAACAAAATAAAAAAAATGAAAATAATTATAATTCTAATAATGAAAAAATTTGTAATCCAAATATAATTAAAGAAGATGACGATGAACTTGAAAAAGAAATTATGAAGTTAAATAAAATTTCAAAAGACATAAACAAGAAAGTAAAGCACACAAATAAAAAAACCGAAATCTTAAATGGAAAAATGAATAAAGCTGTAGATAATCTTACAAATTATAGTAAACAAACAAAAGATTTATTAGAGAATTGAAGATTTGATATTAATTTTTTTGAATACAATTATTGATAAAAATAAATATATTATTAAATTAAACGACTTATATAATCTGTAAAAAATATCCTCAAAAATAAAGAATTTAAATTTAAAATTTTTCCAATCTGAATTAATAATAAAAAATAAAAATCTATGTTACTTTCTCTTCAGGAAATGCAAATTAATTAATAAGTAAATTATTTAACTATAAATGTTTTATAATAAAATATTCTTCACTCTTTGCTGAATTTCAATAAATTTAATAAAAAACAAATTTTTCTTAAATAGTTTGGTTTTCTAAATAACTTTATATATTTAATAATAAAAATAAAATAAGGAAATTTCAGTCTTATATATCTTTTACAATTTGAGGGGTTTGACCAACATCTTGTGAAAATGCCGCTCCAGTAACTATTCATAAATTATTTGTAATTAATTAACAAATTTTTTATAAGAAAAAATTTTAAATTACAATTATTATTAATTTCTTTAGGTGGTGATTTTATGAGCTCTTCTGTAAATATATTCTTCATTTCATATTCTTCTGCTTTTATCTTTAGAGGGTCAGCAATAAATCCAAATAATAGCAACAATCTGTTTATTCCAAGATCAAATAATAAACACATTAAAACTAAAATTATAGTAGAGAAGTAAAAATTTAATGAACTAAAATTCATCGCAAAACTATTAAAAATTTCTGAATCATAATTTTCTGAGAACAAATATTGTATCATATAATATGCAAAGACTGATCCAAAAAATAAAATAAAACTTATTAATGAATGAGTCGAAGTAGAAATCAAAATTTTTACATTAACAATTAGGACTATTCCTGAATAAGCAATTGACCCTTATTAAATTTAAAAATCAATCTTAAAAAATTCATTTAAGAGATATATAAAAAAGCAAAAAATTGATATTTTTAGTTCGTTTGAATAGAAAATTACAATATCATTGATAATGATTTTAAAAAAAAAATAAATATTTTAAGATTCTTTAAAAGAATTTAAATTTCAAACTTATTTACAGCAATAATTCATCACTCAATTTTTATTAAACTTAAATTTAATAATTACCGTTACTAAATATGTCTTGGTGCTTTCCATCCATATTTGTTGCAGAGCTATTAGCTACAAAAGAAAATAAATATACACATACAGCTTGTATCATTCCATAAGAAACCCATTTCCAAAACCTGATAGAATGAAAAAGCTTCCCAATCATTCCTTGAACATAATATTGAGTATCAATCATTAAATTATCATAGCTTACTTCTTTATCATAAATTCCAAACCAAATTATTGGTAAGCAAGTGAATACAATATTATATAATTGATAGATCCAAGAACCATACAATGTTTGCCCTGAATAATAAGAAACTAATCCGAACCAAAATTGTGGCATTACAAATAAAACATTTTTGTAAAAATTATAACAGACAACAAATGAATTTTTTCTATATGATTCCCTACCATGAACAAATAAAAGCCTTTTCAAATATGAAAATTGTCCTATTGCGTAATCACTTGCTCTTGCTGCTTGACGACCTTCTACTCCTAAAATTCCAACTCCAATATGAGCTGCTGTAATCATATTAACATCATTTGCTCCATCACCAATTGCTAATGTAGTTGTTAATGGCTGCCTATCTTTTATAAGAGAAACCATCATCGCTTTTTGTTTAGGAGTTACTCGACAACAAAGAACTGCATTACATCTTATTGATAGTTGATAAAACTATTAATAAATTTTTATAAATTATGAAACTTTGGATATTTTAAATTTTTAATAAATATTTTTAAATAAAAATATTATTTCATCTAAGAAAAAATATAAATTCTCTAAATAAAATATAGATGAGTAATATTTTTAAAAGAAAAAATATTTAAAAATAGAAAAAATTTGAGATGTTTTTAATTTTACTCTTTCGATTAATTCCGGTTTACTCATTATTTTATTAATTTCTTCCAAGCTTACAATTAAAGCATATTTTTTATTCGGCTCTCGATTTACCTGTGATAAAAATTCAGATATTTTTTCATAAACATCTTTAAGATTAGATCTTTCTCTAAATTCTAATAAGATGAACTCATGAGTGATAAGTTTACAACTAAAAGCAATGCTCTTTGCAGTATCAGTTTTATCACCAGTCAAAACCCAGACTTTAATCCCAGTTTTAATTAAATTAGATAAAACATCATCAACATTATCCTGCAATTGATCTTCAATAGCTGTAGAACCGATTAAAAATAAATCTTTTTCTATTTTTTCAAATACTTTGGGAAGTAAACGCTCTTTTTCTAGTGGATTATTTACTGCTTTCTAAATTGCATTTTACATCCAGAAAAACATTTTTAAAGAAACATTTTAAAACTTTATATTGAATTATAAAAAATTTCAATAAATCATTTTTTTTAAATTAATATTATAAAAAAGTTTAAATTAATACCCTATAGTCATCAGACCAATCATCATAAATTTCTTGTGGAATTTCTTTATAAGCCACCATAAGAGTTCTTAATCCTTGTTGTGCAAATTTCATTAAGTGTTCTTCTGTGTAACAAATCATATCTCTATTTAAGCTGACTCTTTCTCTTACAATACTATCAGCACCTTTGCAATATAATCTTATTTTATTATCGGGACATTTTAAAATAACAGACATTCTCTTCCTAAATTTTTATATCTGAGTTTTCAAATACTTTAATTATTTGAAATTTTAAAAATGAAATTAATTTGCTTAAAACTGTTCTTTATACCTTTCAGATGAATATTCAAGTAAATTGAGTAATTGATATGTCTGCTTTTTTCCTTCGATTTCAAGAAATATATTATTATTTATATCTCTTCCAGTAAAAAAATATTTAAAATATCTCGCACAATTAATCAACGCCATTTCATCAGGAGAAGAGGCTTGGTAAATTATTTTATTATCACTATTTGCTTCTGTAATAACAGTATGACAAGTAGCCAAAGCGATTAAAAAGTGAAATATATTATTAAAATTTTCATGATTTTTATCTTTTAGATGTGATTCAAAATTTGAATCCTGTAAATTAAAATTTGTAATATAACCAAAATCATCGAGAAATGACTTTTTAGGAGCTGTTTTTAAATGATTAAATAGATTATTTTATATATTAATTTATTATTATAAATTTTATTTTGATTAAAATTACGATTATCAATCCCATATATAATTTTTCCTATAGACATTTTCTTAAATTCCATATAGTTTTTGGTTAGTGTACCTGTTTTATCAGAAAAAATAAACTTTTTTTATTGATAAATTGAATATTTAAATATTATTATTAATTTTTCATATGATTTAAATTTCATAAGTTAAATATTGGATCTTATTTTAAATTAAGATTTTTCTGAAATTTAAATTTATTATAAATTTTAAGACTCTTACCTTAACTTGACCTAACTCCTCATTTAAAGTTGAAGTCTGAACTTTTGCTGGTGTTGCTGTATTTTGATCATAAATATATATATCCCAACTAATAAACATTCCTTGAATATATTTTATCATTTCAAGAGTAACCAGCAAAGAAATAGGTACTAAATTAGTAAAAATTAAAGTCCATGTTCCAACTCTATAAAAAAAGAACAAGAAACCACTAGCAGATTTTGAGGAATTCTCGGAAATAAAAATATAATGCTTTAAATCATCTATATGCCTATTAAGCCATGTTAAATAAAATATTGCTCCTATAGCGCTTAAAATTGTTTGCAAGCAAAAAATAATTAAAATTTGAAAATTCATAATATTCTCTATTCTTGAAATTTTTGCTCTTGCATTGGGAGAATTTTTCATAATTTTAGTATTATGTCCTATATAAACTACAAAACCATATACAAATTTAGTTTGTTTCAGAGAACAGCCTCTAAGCAAAAAGCTATTTTTATCTAAATATATTTGTCGTGTTTTTATTGATTCAGAATCTAAGAGCAATTTTCCATCGAATTCATAAATGAATTCATTAGGTTGCTTAGTAATAAGATTTCCTTTTAAATGGCAAAAATCACCTATAGAGTTAAAAGTTTCTGCTAAGTTAGCATTTGCTTGTTTAAATTTAAGATTAGTTTCCCCATCTAAATTTTTAGTTTCTGTATAACTGATTCCATTTGTTTCAGAAGTATTTATTAGACATATATCTGCAGGAAAATATTCGTTTTCACAAACTTTTATTATATCACCTAGAGTAATATCTCTCCAGAGTTTTTCTTCAAAATTGGAGTTATGTTTATTAAAAACTCTACATTTTCTGTTGTTTTCTTCATCATCACTTCTTTTCCGCTTCCAATCTTCCATGAAGTCTTTTATTCCATTTATTAAAATTACAACTGTTAAAGGAAGAAGAATTACAGGTTTCCCATGTGAAATTGATATTTCATTTATAGACTTTTAATTTAAAAAATGAAGAAATTTATTTTAGTTTGCTTATTATGATAATAATATTTAAAAAATTGTTTGTTAATTTTTAATAATTTACCTGCATGATTGCTATCATGAGGAAATAAATATTTGCCATTTTCGAAAACTGTTCCATTAAGATTTTTGGTATACAATTAATATAAGTATATTTTGATGTTGAAATACAATTAGTTTCCATATTCAAAGAATCTAAGTCTTTTGGATAATTTATTTTGACATTATATTCTTCAATTTTTGAATTTTCATGAGAATTTTTAAATTTAGTTTCTTCAACAATTAAAAATTCTTGCTTATTTGTCTCCATTTATATCTTCTTTAATTATTAAATTCTAATTATAAAAATTTTTAAAAAATTTGAGAATTTGAAAGGTTAAGAAATAAACTGAATTGTATAGTCTTTTATCTTGAATAAAATTAAAATTTTCTTTCGATATAATGAATATTTTAATTAACATTAAATTTTCATTGAAAAGTATTTAAATTCAAAATGATATTAATTAGAAAAAAATTGTTATTAAAAATTATTTTATTAAATGTGAGAAAGTAATATATAAGAAAATCTTTGGGGATTGGGGATTGGGGATTGGGGATTGGGGATTGGGGATTGGGCGCAATCCCCAATCCACA
>Ga0194116_10005852_pt1 | contig 13380 bp, 7 predicted proteins | sample TA2MahsurfametaG_4_FD_148617 | JGI IMG/M metagenome (GOLD analysis project Ga0194116, IMG submission 148617) | Freshwater microbial communities from Lake Tanganyika, Tanzania - TA2015008 Mahale S9 surface | ecosystem: Environmental > Aquatic > Freshwater > Lake | place: Tanzania: Lake Tanganyika... | reverse complement strand
TTACAATCAATTGCCAATGAAATGAAATTTAATATATTCTTTCGTATTAAACATAGTTTTTATAAATTTTTGACATTCAACAAATACTTAAAATAAAGATCAAACATTAAATTTTTGTTGATTCATAAAAAAATCGATTATTTATTAACTTATTTTAAATATTTATTTTTAGTAGTACTACAAATGATGCTATCCAGATTTTATTTATTTTCAATAGTCTTTTAAATTAAGTTAAAAGATAATATTTTTTATTAAATTCCTTACAGTTTAATCTTTATTGCATAAGATCAAAGGAAAAAAAATAGCATAAGAAATTAGTGGGAATTTTTTCTGAGTTAATTTAAAGAAAAATTATATAATTTTTCATTCCAATAATTTAAAAAACGTTTTTAATTATAAAAAAACACGATTAAAAATTAAGTTTTCAAGAAAGAAGACAAATGAATTTCTTTTAATATAAAGATGAATTTACCTATAGATAATTTAAAAAGTTTATATAATATTGATATTTCGTAGTATATTTTCATATATTAATCTTTTTTCGGTATTAAAATTATTTCTTTAATTAAGAAGATATTTTTGAAAAGGGAAAATTGAAAATTAAAAATTAAATTTACTGATGAATACTATCTACTTAACTATTGTTTAGTATTGGAAAATAATTTATAAACAATTATTTCTTAAATTTTAAAACAAAATATTTCACAAAAAATGTCTAAAGCTAAAACTCTCTGCTCTCATGAGAATAAAATTAAGATTATAGTAAAAAATAAAGATTATGATAAAATTGTATTTTGCAAAGAATGTCAAGGAATTATTTTAATAGGAAAAAATAAGGAGATTGCGAGAAGTGTAACTCATTTTACTAAAAAAGAAAATTTAGATTTTATAAATCCAATCATCTTATATGAAAAAATGCGAAATGTTGATAATAATTCATATATATATTTTGACAATTCTTTCAAAGAAGATAGGAAAGATATTATAACTTTTATAACGAAATTAGTTAATAAATACAAGACTTCTGAAGAAACTTTTTATCTTTCAATTTTATTTTTAGATATTATATTTTCAAAAATTATCAAAAATAATGCAGAACTAGACTTAATAGCAATAGGATCATTCTTTTTAGCAGGTGAATTAAGATAGATTTTTCATTTACTAATATTATCATTTCAATTTTTTTACTTAGAAATTAAGGTATTTAGTTTTAAAATAAACAGTTTTAAATAAAATATGTGTACCAATCTTTAAATTAAATATTTTTCATTTTTAAAAAATCTCATAGGAATTTGTATATTTAGTATTTTAAAGAAATTTTATTCAATATTTTTTATTATAAAATTTTCAGTCAAAATATCAAATAAAATCATAAATTAATAATTAATTCAAAACTCCCTTATTTAGAAGCTTTTCGATTAAAAAAAAATGTTCTAAAAATAGTAATTTTCTTTTATTTTTTCAAATATTAATAAATAGCGAAATTCATTGAAAATGACGCCTACTTAGGCAGCTTCACGAAATTAACATCAAATTTAAAATTAAATTTGTATTCCATAAGAGATCTAAGAGAAATAGAAGTATTTTGCCTAAAGACTTTAGATTTCAATTTGAGCAGATCAACAGCTAAAAAGTATTTTGATTTAATGTGTCAAATTGGCTTTTTTTTTGATGATGAAAAAATTTTTATGGAAAATGAAGATCCCAAAACATTATATAATTTCGGATATAAGCTATTAAAAGACTTTATTTCTAGCTTTGATTCTACATTTTTCACAAGCATAATAATCGCTTTTTCTATTTTGCTTTTTTTAAGAGAATTCTATATACTTTTTCAAATAACTCAAAATCATAATGATCAAAATAAAGACTTATTATTTTCAGAATGCAACACACTTGAATTAAAAAACTTTTTGACAATGAAAGCTCAAAGAAAAAATATTTTTGAAAGCATATATAAAATAGATGAAAAATCGTATATTAGATGTTATGAGAAGTTAAAAGAATTTAAAAATGTCAAAGAGATAAATTACGAAATTTACTTAAATAAAAGAGATAAAAATTATAACCAAACATTTAAAAACTCTTCTAATTATAATAGCCCTAATATAAAAAGTAATAACACCACAGCTGAATTTTCAAATGAATTAAAAAACATAAATTATTTATCCCCTGAAAAGAACACAGAGTTTAAATCAAACGAAAACTTAACTAATACAAATAATTATAAATCAAGAGTTGCTTTTCCTGGACATTCAAATAATGTATTTGTCAATAATAATAATTCTAGTAAGGCTTTTGATAAAAGTAGGAGCCAAAATCGAGAAACAAATTTTAATAATAGCAAAAATATTAATATTATAGAGTCTATAAAAGTTGAAAAATTAAATAACAGTGATAAAAAACCGATTAATTTTAATTTAAATAATACTAAACACAAAAATACTTTTTCATGCATTGACGCTTATTTCTTAAGCAAAATCAACAATGCTATTAATATCAACGAAGAATTATCTCCAGATAATTATGTTAATAATGACTTTATTAATTCTGATTTTAATGATAATTTTGATTTAAAACAACAAAGTCAGAAAGAAAATTTGAAAAACCTTAATATACAAATACAATTCAAAGCTAATACTTCAAAAAAATTGATCGATTTAAGCATATTACATAATTCGAAAAATAAAATAGCTCAATTTATGAACGATAATATTAAAAAAGATAAGTATAGAAATAAATTCAAAGATCCTAATGCATTGAATTTATCAGGCATAAAAAAAGAAAATTTCAACAATAAAACAAAAAATTTACTTAAGACTTTGGAAAAAGAAGAACGTAAAAGTAATGAAATTAGTAATGCAGGTATTGAATTTAACTTATGTCATTCAGCAAATAAAGAATATGAAACCGAAGAAAAAACTGAAAAATTAAATTCTTTGCAAATTTTAAATGCTAATAAATTCAAAAACAATCTAAAAAGTTTGGATTTACTAAATAATAAGGTTAATGCAAAAAATCCTATATATAATTTTGATAAGCACTCAAATCCACTTTTCAAAAGTGAAGAAAATAAATTCCAAAATAATATCAATATTTTAAATTATAAAAGTAAAGAAAGCATCAAAAATTTAGAAAATATTAATGGATCAACAAATGCATTTAATATTAATTCATTAAATAAAACTAATAAAACAAATATAAATACTAATTTCAATAACAATTTTCTTTATAGTTATAAAAATATTCAAAAAAAAGCCAGGAAATATAGTGATAACTATCCTAATCCATTGAGTAATCGAAAACAAGAAGTATTGAAAATATATTATAATAACAAGGAAGAAAATAAAATCATCGAAATTAAGGAGCAAAATAATTCAAATGCGAATATTTTTAAAGGAGAATACTGCAATGTGTTTTCACAAAACATCAAATTAAATTCAAATAATGAATTATCAGATAATTCAACAAATAACAATTCTATTAAAGAATACTATTTGGATAAAACCGACACAAAATTAAAAAAGACTTTTAATTCTCATAATAAAATAGCCACTGATTCTTTAAGTTTAGGGAAAAACTCAACAGGAAATAATAGAAAATATTCGCATAACATTAAAAATGATGATTCTTCAAAAAAGAAGATTAACATTTTTAACATAAATAAATTTAGAGATCTTATGTATAAAAAATAATAATATATAAATTTTACTTATTGTAAATAGAAAGCTTAAAATATTTTATTTTATTTTCCTTAATTTTTATATTAATAATAGGTTTAAGTGTTATTTTTATATATAAATTGAATTTGAATGATTATAAGAAAATAGAAAATTAAATGACTTTTTTAATTTTTAAATAAAATTTTTTAGAAAATAAATAACTACAAATTATATTAATTTTGATTCTTCCATAATAATTTTTCTTCTATTATTAATTGATAAATAAAAAAATAAAAATTTTAATTTTGTAGGAAATTAGGAAATTATTAATTATTTTTCATTATTTAAATAACTTTATTTTATTAAATCTACAATGAAAAAGAGCGAATATCTATCGAATAATTTACCATCAAATAAAGGTAATATAAAAGATTTTTTAACAGATGATAAAAACAGCTTTGAAGCTAATACAAATAAAGTAAATCTAAATTTTTTTGTTTTGTTTGATTTTTGTGTTTTTCAAAATTTAGAATTAATTTAATTTTTTTCATAACAAGGGAAAACAATCTCTATCAAATTTAAATCAAATTAACAATCAAAGCAATCCTCAATTTTCAAAGCTCTATGAAAGCGAGGAGACTTTTTATTATAATAATACTGATTTTGAATTAGGTAATTTGAAAATTTCGAAAAATTCTGTAACAACTAAAAATGAAGACAACAATAATAATAACAATAACATTTCAAACTCAAACAACAATAACAACACTAATAATCTTAATAGCTCGAATAATAATAATAATTCAGTTAATAAAAAAGATCAAATAAATGTATATATAAAATGCTTAGAACAAAAAGTTAGAGATCAAGCTGCTAGGCTCTCAGATGCTGAAATATACCGTTATCTATGTGAGAAAAAAATAAAACAACTAAATCCTCTTCAGAGTTTCCCTATAACAGAAAACCATCTAAAAGAAAATCACAATATCAATACAAACACTCCTGCTAAATCGAAAAATAATGAAAATCAAGTTAATAAAACAAATGATTCAAACAATTTCAATGAGAGTTCAAATAGCAATAGAGCCATAAAAATAAATAATCCTCTTATTCCTCTTCCGGTTACTCAATCAAATATCAATCAAGGATCTGAATACATTACTATTGAAAAATATCAAGAGTTAAAGGAAAAATATGAAAAGTTAAAATACGAAAAAGATTTTTTTAAAGAAAATAATTCAAATTTACTAAATAATATATATGATAAACTCAATGAGTATTCAGAAATAGAAGAAGAATATTACAACATAGATTCTTTCAGTGAGAACGAAACTAAGAAGAAATATAAAAAGTTATTCTTGTATTTTAAAAAAGTTGAAGTTGAAAAAAACAATTTTATTGAATTATTTCGTAAAGAAAAAGGCTATACAGAAGAATTGAAAAAGGAAAACATATTATTAAAAGAAAGCATTGAAAACGAGATTATCAAATTCGGTTACGAAAAGAATTTAATTACAAATGAAAATATGTTCGATTTGAATAAAATAAAAGCTGAGATTCATTTAAATAAAAAGGAATGTGCACATTTTAAAAGTCTTACAGAAGCTTACTTCCATGAAATTGAAAATCTTAAAAATATAAATCAGATGCTCCTTAAAAATAAAGAAAAAATTTTGCATAATTTCGAAGAGGGTTTAAAAGATTTAGAAACTATGAAGGAAAAAATAAAATATCTTGAAAATGAAAACTTGGCATTGATAAATCAGCTTCAAACTTTTAATCAAAATAATGACTGCATAAATTATAAATATAAAAATCAAGAATTTCAAAATCATAATAATACACGAAGGAATAATAGTTGTAGCCACCTCCAAACTGATGACCATTTGGTAGCTCATAATAAAAATGCCAATTTGTATAGTGATAATTTGGACAACATTGCTAATGGAAATTTTGAAAATATAAGAAATAATATTGTTTCTAATCATGGTAAAGTTCATATATCTAAGCATAACTTGAATCAAACAATTGATGATAATACTCTAAATAAAAAATCAAATTATGAAAATACCCAATCAAATATTCAAAATATAAAAAGCAAGCCTGATGTTTTTTATAATAATCAAAACACTGATTGTGAAATAGAACATAGGGAAAATAATTTCCATAAAGGAGCTGATTTGGATGTGACATGTAATCATAATATGAAAAGACCTTCGAGCTCAATGAGCCATGGAAAACTATTTGAAAGCAGCAGCAGCCGAAATAATTTTTATACTAGTAATAATAACTTTCATAGTTCCAACAGTAATGATATTTTACTAAATAGGCTGAATGAATACAAAAAGAATTATGAAAAATTAAATAATGAGTTTGAAGAACTTATAAAAGTAAAATCTTCTCTTGAAGTTGAAAATTCGAATTTAAAAAATCAAATTGTTTCTTTTAAAGAAAGGTATAATAACCTCGAAAATTTAATGGAAGAAAAAGCCCAACAATTAAAAGAACATAAAGTAGAAAAAGAAAAATGGAGTCAAGATTTTTCAAATATGATAAATAAAATAAACGAAATATCTTCAACCGGCAATTCAGAAAGCCATTTAATGATAAGCCTTAAAGAATATCGAAGATTATATGAAGAAACAAATTTAGAGTTGGAAGAATTTAAAAATTCAAATACAAAAAAAATTAAAAGTCAAGCAGCACAATTAAAAATTTATTCAAAAGAATTAAAGGAAAAAAATAAGCAAGTTGAAAAATTATATAACGAAAATCAAAGTTTAGTGAAAGAGAAAGAAGAGTATAGATCAAGTTATGAAAAAATAGACACTGAAAAGCAAATTCTAAATGACTATGAAAAAATAAAAGAAAAAGAACTAAATTTGGCATTTGAAGATGCTGAAAGACTAAAAAAGCATTTGGACAGTATTTCTCAAATTAATAAAAATTTGGAAAGAGAATTAGATGAATTGAAAACTCAAAGAATATTTGACAAACAAAAATTCGATAGTGAAATCAATATCAAAGATAGGGAATTGGATGAAATGAAATTACTATATGAAAATTCGAAAAAAGAAAATCAAAAATTCAAAGAATCAAAAAAAGACTCATCAAAATTAAATTATTCAACTTATATATCTCAAGAAATTGAAACTTTAAACAACCAGTTAAATGAATACATTTTAAAGGAAAAAGAATACAATTTAACTATTTTAAAATTAGAAAAATTAGAAAAAGAAAATGAAAAATTAAATTGCATAAATGAAGAAGGAAAAAAAAATAGAATATCTTTAGAACTTCAAATTTCTGAATTAGTCACTAAAAAGGAAAGTTTGGAAAAGGAAATAACATATTTAAAAAAAAACACTGAATTTTCCGATGATATATACAATGAAAAAAACAAAGAAATTGATAAGCTGAAAAAATTAATAACTGATTTGAAAAATGATTATACAGACTTGGAAAGCAAATTAAATAATCAATTAAAAGAAAAGGAAAAACTTGAAGAAAAAAATTATGAATTGCAAAATGATTTCAATAGAAAAAAAGACGCAATTGATAAGTTTTATATTGAAAATTTAAATTTGAATGATAAAATTGCGAATTATAAAGTAAATTTGAATTCTTTGTTTGGAGAATTAAAGGTTAATTTAAATAAATTAAATCAAAAAGCAAATGAAGATTTGGATTCTTTATTATCCAAAGAGTTTTCACAGAACATATTGAAATTAGTTTCTATTATAAATAATTTTATTCTTAATAATAATGAAGAAAAGAGCATTTTTGAGTTGACAAAAGATTTTATTAACGTAAGTTTAAATGAATTTGAATCGATATATGAAAGGCTTTTAGAAAACAATGTTTATATGCAAGAGTGCAATCAAAAGATAATTTTGTTAGAAGATAATTTGAATAACAGAAACCAAGAGTTTAATGAAGTTTTGCAGAATGAAAATAAATATAAAAATAAATATTTAAGTGTTCAAGGAGATTTTGACAAGTTGAATAATTTTATTAAAGAATTAAAGGATGAAAATACTAAGTTGAAAACTATAAGTTATTCAAATAACTCTATCAACCATAATAAAATGGCTTCTGAAAAAAAAAATTATGCGATACAAGATTTCAATAATATTAAAACCTCATTTGACGAAGAATGTACTTTTATTGAAAAATATAGAAACAATGAATCGATTAATGAAGATCTTAGAAAAGAAATAATTGTTTTGAAAAATGATTTGGAGAAATGCAATAAAGAAAAAATAAATTTTTTGGATTTCTTACAAGTGTAATTCAAATATTAACTATATTATATATTGTAAAATATTAAATTTTAATTTCTTGCTTCTAGCGGAATATTAGACTTTATGTTAATTAAATCTATTAAATTATTTAGTTTAGTAAGAAGCTTTCCTTGTAAAATCATTTCAAAAATGCTTCAAGACCTCCTTTCAGGAAAAGAGCAATTAAATAGATTTGAAAATGAAAAGCTTAAAATAGAACAAAAAATAGAATCATTGGACAATGAATATAGAAAACTAGAAAATGATGATTTAATAAACAAAAATCAAGATTTGATGAAAGTAATAAAAACAGAAAAAGAGAATCTTAGAACTCTTTTAAGAGATTATATAAATAAAATAAGTAATAATAAATATTTTTACTAATTTTCTAAATTTTTAGATGACAAGAAAGAATTATTGAAAAATGTAGAAAAAGACATTGGTATAAATATAATCAAAGTAAAAGATATTTTCGACAAAAGTAAAGAAAACCAAGACAACTATAAATTTCTTTATAGCGAATTAAACATTTTTAAAGAAAAGTTAGAAAAAATGAAAATAGAAAATCAAAGCAGAAATGAATTAAATTGTATCTTAAGAGATAGTTTAGGAAGAATTAACGAAATTATTCCTCCTCAAATATATTTTGATGAAACTAATGTAAAACCGAACTTCGACCTTCCAATGCAATACCATGCAAATGAGCAATTATATAAAAATAGAACTTTTAATCAAAATATAAACTTTAATCAAAATAATGACTTGTACTTAGTGAACAATAATAAAACGGATTTTCCTGTGAAAAGTACATTTTTAAATAATTCAAATTCAAAATTAAATTCTGTCGCTAATAATCATGATTATAATTCCAATCAAAATCTTTTATTAATTAAAAATCAATCAGATGCCAATAAGAAAAACCTAACAAAAAAAAATTCTTTCTTAGATAAAAATCCTTTGATAAAAGACAATTCCATAAACATGAACTCTCCAAATCAAGTGAAACTTTTTGGAAATATAAAAAGTAATGTAATTGATATTGCTTGTTTGGAATCAAATATTTTTTCAGATTTGAGTACAGAAAATTCAAAATTATTAGAATCAAGAAAAATAGACTTTCCGAGACAAAATATAAATTACAATCATACTACTAAAGCTTTCAATTATAACAAAGGAAAAACGTTATCCTCTGATAATCCAATTTTTAGTTATTTACATAATATAAATCAAAATAGAAATCATAATGATTTCAATCAAAGAAATTTACATCAAGAACAGATATTTTTTGATAGTTATAATAACAAAATAAATAATGAAAATTTGACATCTCTAGATTTGAATGATGTAACAAAGTATGAATCAATTCAATATGATTATTCAGCCAGTATCGATTTAAAAAAGATAGATTCTCGAGATTTTCAAAATTTGGAGCAGATAAACGAAGAAAGAAGTGAATACTCTATTCCAGAAAATATGAAAAATGTTAATTATTATAATTATAATGTTATACCGAAAGAAAATGAATATTATGTTAATTATGATAGCTCAAGAAAAAATGACAACGAGAATATAAAAAGTGTTTTTTCGAAAAATCGTAGAATGGAAGTAGAGAAATTTAATGAAAAATTAGCAAATAATTTTACTTATTCTAATAAAAGCAGCGTAAATAATCAGCATCTCTACAATAAAATCTATAACAATAATAATAGTGGTTTTTCTAATAATAATTAAAATTTTACCTTTTTGTTTATAAATTTTTTATTTTAAGAATTATATTTAATATTATAAAAGGATAAATATAAATATATCTATTCTACTAAAAATAATAATTTCAATATTTTTGTTTGATTAAAGATTAAAAAGTTGTATGAATCAGAAAAAATTAAGAATTGAATTAAAAAATGAATAATTTATTTCAGTTTTTATTTTATTTAATAACTTGAATTTCAAAAATTTTTTGAATTATAAAAATATAAGTGAATTTATAATAATATTTATCCATTTATAATAATTTTAAAAAATAATAAAAATAAAATGGAATTGCTGAAATTCAATGATTTTAAAAAGCAATTACAAAAACTTTATAATTTTAAAGCAAAAGAAGAAAGAGAAATCTTATATTCTTGCAAACTTAAAAAAGATCCATTAAATTTGATTCAATCATTTGCAGGAACATTAAAAATGAAAAAGCGTTTCTCTAATATTTTTTCTAATCAAATAAGTACAACTAATCTAATGATACAACAACTACAAGAAGAAAATACAATTGGAAATGAAATGATTGCCTTGACAAAATCTCGAAATAATTATTTTTTAGAAATTCTGTATGTTAACGGAGATAGCATAGCATTTCCATATGCTTCAAATTTAAATTTGATGATTACTCTTATTGCCAAAATAGAAGAAAGCATAATTGATAATAATATAAAACAAACAGAAAGTTCTATCAACAATACATCTTCAAGTAATTTAAGCGATACAACTATTACTAGTAAAAAAAAGCCTTATGAAGATTTAACCAAAAAAGCTCCTGGAAATATTAAGAATATTATTGGTCTTTCCTATAATAATTCTAATAATAATCCTATAAATAATGAGCAGATTTCAACAAACAAAAATCAAATTCACATCAAAGCCACTGGTGAAACCAAAATTAAATTAAATTCAGACTTTGAGAAAACATCTAATAAGGAAGTTCAAGGTCTGAATATTCTTAATGAAAATGAAATGAATAACATCATTTCAATTAAATTTTCTGATAAAAACATTGACTTAGAGTTTTATGATAGCTTGAATTTAAAAGAGTTTTTATGGTGTATAACTAAAATTATAGATATATTCATTACAAACGCTAATATCCAAATGAAAGGATTCAATTATAAGGATTTAGAGGATTTTGCAGATAAAAAGAAATTTAACACTTTTAATAAAATTTTTGAAATTGAAAAAAAAAAAGAAAAGTACGAAATTGATGTAACTGATGAAGAACTTGAGACCTTGCGACATACATTGAAATCAATAAACATCACAAGTATACTTGAATTTGATTTAGAAAATCTAAATACAAAAATCGAACAATTTAATATAAGAACAAAAGAAGACTTTTTGCAAAGTCTGCAAGGTAGCTTTGGAAAAGGGGTTTCACAAATAAAGGAAGGACAAGCAAATTTGGAGAATAAACTCAAAGAAATTTCTCATAATTTAATTTTAGATTCTGAAATGATTGAGCATGTTTGGAACTCAATACAAAAAATTGAAGAAGCAAATCATCGAGTTGAATTGCGTTGGGAAAATAAACGAAAATTAGAAGAATATATGCGATATCTTTTGGATCAGCTCATAATTTCACCTTCTAAGGAACAAACTCTCTTAAAATGTAAATATATAAGCAACTCTGATATAATTATTGTTTCTGAAATTTTAGAAAAATTCTTAAAGTTTTTTAAATCCCGAAAAAAGCAAGATGTTAAGCTAAGCATTTTAAGTGAAGGAAGGCAAAAAATTAAAAAACTTGTAGATTCCATGATAATTAATTTCTTCCAAAGCATAGCAGATTTTATAAGGAATAATTTTTTCTTAGAAACTTTTCTACTTAGTGAATTACCAATGTTCAACTCAAATAAATTAAATCTAATAATTTCCAGAAATATTGAAAAAAATAAAATGAGAAGAACTTTACTAGCAGAGTATTTATCAGATAGAAAATTTTTTATTCAAAAAATTAATATGCTCTTTAATAAATCAGAAATAGCAGTTGATGATATCACATTTAATGAAAAAGTTTACTTTGGAGATGCAATTGGAATGATAACTGAAAGTCTTGGAGATTTGTTAAATAATGAACTTGTAATATGGCAAGATTGCTGGAATAGCTTTTTAAGCAGCGAAATGAAAGTTGAATATATGGAATTGGATTTAGATCAAGACAGCCTTCTTAATTATGATGCATTTGAACACTTTAATAAAGACTCAATCTTTGAATGTGGAAGATATATGGGTTATGTTATTATGAATTCTTTTTTTGCTTTGGATAATTGCGCAGATATTCTTGTTAACTTTTTCAGCGAAAAGCCAAATTTTTTTTTAGATAAAAATTCTGCAATGTATCAATCTGCTGAAAATGAAATTTCAAAATCGCTTTTTGAAATCTTAACAAATTATTTCGATGATTATATAGAGAGATTCAATATTCTACTACCACTTATTTATTATGATATTCTAACTTCTATTCATGAGAAGATCTCAAAAAATTTAATGGAGGATGTCATTTATTTAACAATGGATGATATTATTGATACAAAAAACTTAAATGAAGAGGCTGTAAATAATAATTATTTATCGACAGAAACAAATGCAAACCGAAAATTCAATTTCGGCTTTGAAGATTTTGCAATAGGAAATAAAATATCATTACAAGTTACCAAAACCTTTATTAAAACAAATCTAAAAACCTTGAGTGTTTGTTTATCAAAATTTTTTTTAAATCAAAAATCTATTATAGAAAATTACATTGGAAAGCCCAGAAGGATAGGAATTATCCCTGTTATAAGAAAAGGCTGTAATTTCTTAAAATTAATTATTTCAATTACTTGTCATATTAAGCAAGATTATATTTATCAAGAAACTGAAAGCTTTATAACTAAAATGAAAGGTTGTATTGAAAAAATCTCAAAAATAGATCCTAAGTATACAACAATAATTTTATTGGAGAATTATTATTTTTTGCATAAATTCTTAAAGTCTTTCGATCTTTTAAATATCAATAATTCTAAAATAAACGAACTTGAAAAATATTGTTACACAATTTATGAAAAATTTAAGAACTCTTATATTGATGAAATTTTTACTTATCAATTTCGAGAATTTTGGGAATTCTATAGTAAAATAACCTTTGAATATCAACAGCAAGGAGAAAAGATAAAAACTCAGGCTGCATTTATTTTCAATAATTTCAGTAAAAAAACCCAAACTTTTTTAAAAGAACTTCCTAAGAATATGGAGAGATTTGCAGAAAGAGTTCATAAACATTTTTGTAAAGAAGAAAATTTAGCTCCTTTGATTTTTATCGATTTTCAAAACTTCTTAAAAGATATAATTAAAAAAATTGATGTTTTTTATGAAGAATGCTATAAAGCACCAACTCCTGTTGATTTGATAAAAAATGCAATTGATTCTGTCACTAGATTTAATTTTACTAATCTCAAATAAAATATATAAATAATATTAATGTAATTATTTATATTAATTTAATATATAGAATTATGTTAATTTTCCTATATTTTTAATAGGGTTATCTCAAGTTAATACTGATAAAATAATATTTAAAGAGTTATTTTATATTGATTTATTAAAAAAATAAAATATTAATAAATTAAAAATTAATCTATTTATTTCAAAAATTTATTATTAAAAATTTACCATTGAAATTATTAATT
>Ga0194116_10005851_pt1 | contig 13383 bp, 15 predicted proteins | sample TA2MahsurfametaG_4_FD_148617 | JGI IMG/M metagenome (GOLD analysis project Ga0194116, IMG submission 148617) | Freshwater microbial communities from Lake Tanganyika, Tanzania - TA2015008 Mahale S9 surface | ecosystem: Environmental > Aquatic > Freshwater > Lake | place: Tanzania: Lake... | reverse complement strand
TCCTCTAAATTTTCGAAGCTTTTTGATACTATCAATTAAACAAGAATATTCTTTCTATTATTATTTATATATTCATTCATCATCTGTCAATTATTCACAAATATAAATAATATTTTTAATATAATTTAATACTTGAAAATTATAACTTATTTAATAATTTTTCTATAAATAATTTGAAGATTTCAAAATTTTAAGCCCCATTTTTCAAATGTTCTGGAAAATTCTGAGATAAATCATCTATCAATGCAAATAGTGAAGAAGCTGATTCTGTTTTTATTTCAACTCCCTCAAAAAAAGCCTTATTATCATGCAAAATTAGACAATTGATAATATTTTTGCTAAATGCTAATTTTGTGATATTGCTCAAAGATACTTTATAAAGCAATTCGAATTTTTTATTGATGTAATTTAAAAAAACTAAATCTGTTTTAGTTATAATTAAGTCTGTAGTTTTAAATTTTTCCTTTTTTTTGTTCATATTTCTGAGTTTAATTGAAATATATTTATATATTAAAACCTTATCAGATATTTCTAAACCTGGAATTTTCGCTTCTATTATCTTCTGTTCGATAAATTGAGTTAAAAATTTGCTATTTTAAAATAATAAAAATTCCAGCAACTATAATTGAATATTCTTTAAGATTATTAAATGTTCTTTAAAATTTTGGCTGAATTAATAAATATTGAAATTTAATATATTTTGATTTATTAATGATTTATTCTATTAAAATTAATTTAATTCAGTAATTTTTAAATAATGTTTTAAAAATTAAAGTTATTACTTATATTCATCGAAATTTTTTATTTTTTCTAAATCATCAAAAATTTCAAAATTCTCATTGACAATAATAACTGATATGTGCCTATTTAAAAATTCTTTCTTAAGTCCGAAATCCTGCTTATCGTAAAAATATGTGGATGCAATGCATCCAACGACTTTTTCCAATTGCTTGTAATTTAATACAAAATTCCGAGTATTTGCAGTAGAATTAGAATTGTTATTGGAAAAATTATTATTGTTTTTTAAATTTTTGTTTAAGACACTAGAAACTAAATGTAAAATCATCTTATTTCCATTTCTAGTCAAAGTTACATAATCAATACTCGTAATTGCAATATTTCTTATCAAATTAAAAGCGTTATTTTCATAAACAAAATAAAAGATAAAAAACTCAGTTAATATAATCAACTCTTTATTTTTCTTTAAAAATAGAATCCCATCTATTCTATGAACAGGCATATTTTTAATTTCCTGTATACTCTTCAGTGACTGGGATAATTTAAGTTTTAAGTTTTCCAAACTATCATTATAAATTAAGCTCAAATTGAGCTTTTCATTATTTTCTTTGGATTTATTTTTTCCCAAAATTTTAATTTGTTCAATAGTCTTTGGCAATCGGTAATCCATTTTATAAAAGGTATCCTCTATAACAAATTTATTCGCATTTAAATCAAAACTAATATTATTAATATTTTCAACTTCAGTGTAATCGCGTTCATCATATTTTTGAACATCATTTATAAATGTCTCATCTTTATCTGAATTAACTTCGAAGTTTCTTTGTTCGATTATTGGGCAAAAGCTGACTTGTTTTTTGGGTTGAAATTGACTACTAGAAATTGAAATTATATCGCTTTGATCAATTGTACTGTATTGCTTTTGTTCTATTTGCTGTTTTAAAAAATATTAAATTACTATTGCGTAAGTTTGGATTGCTATCAAAATTGGATTTTTCAGTATTTTGCATTATTTCTTCATTTTTTATTTGATAGCATTTCGAAGATAATAATCCCATTTATATTAATTTATTAATATGGGTTGTTGTAATTCACGAATTAAAGACAGAAATGGAAAATCAGATTTTAACGATGATGATGAGAGCTGTGTAAATGGACAACGAACAATTAGTGATTTAATTACTAGTAATTTGAAGAAAAGGCAAAAGTCATTTATTTCAATAGCGAAGAAAAGGCTTGCGACAAATACTTCAGATTATAAATATGAGTATTTAAAATTCAATTATTTTTCATTTTTTAATTTTATTTATTATTTTAAATATAAATCCCTTATCTTTTAAATCATACTAAAAGCGAAACAAAAAAAATATTTTGTTTTATTTTAAATAAAAAAACAAACATTTATTCTAAAAGGTTTTGAAAAAATTTCTTTAGTTTATCGCTTATTTTGGAAGAATTTAAAAAATTGGCTATTTACAAAAAAACAAAAATTAAATTTTTCTAGTTTCGTTTTATTTGTTAATTAATAACGTTTTTGGTTAAAATTTAGATTAAATGAATATAATACAAATTTCAATTCGAGGAATAACACGCAAGAAATAAATATAGAATCTTCAAATATTAAAGGTACATTTGACAAGGAGATTTATAATGAGAAAAAAAATTCAAAGTATTCAATTTTTTTATTCAAAATAAATAAAATCTTCAATATGTTTCTTTTTCTACTAAAAATGATCATAATTTTAATGAATGTATCTTTATCTATCCTAATTTAATTATTTTTTTGAGTCTATAAATCAATTAATTTTAAATAAAATTATTATCTTTTATTTAAATAATAATTTTTATTTTTTGAATTTGGTTAAATTTTTAATTTAATATTTATACAATTTAATGTATTTATGTCATAAAACATAATTTTTTGTTAATTATTGAAATAAAATTTATTGTTCTATTTTTAAAAATTAAAATTTAAGTTTATTAATTTAAATACTATTTTTATTTTTTAATTAATAATTTATTAATTATTTTTTTAATATACTGTAAATTAATTCTTTATTTAATGAATAAAATTTCAAATCATTTAAAAATTAATTTAATCAATTTTTACGAAACAGAATAATTAAAATAATTTTTAAAAAATTTATTATTATTAAGTAATTTTAATAGCCATATCAACACTTTAACAAAGCAATTAGATATACCTACTATTAATTTTGATAATAATCCCAATCATATAAAAAAAAATAGAAATAATATTAACAATAATAATTTGCAGGTTAATTATCTTGCAAACAAACGTGCAATACTAGCAAACAACCTCAATACTGATTTGAACAATCAAAATCAGGTAAACAAAAATTTAGCTTTATCAAACACATCTCTTGTTAATAAAGGCTTGTTTATTCCAGAGGATTTAGACCATAATTATCTAACAAGTGATTTTGGAAATTTCAATTACGATCGTGAAAAAATAAATAAATTAAATTTAGATAAAAAATCCAAAAGGATTCTTGATAATAATCATTTAATACTCAAACTCACTGAAGGTTACTTAGATAACTCAATCAATTCAGATGTTAGCTCATCTAATAATAATAAATCAATACTAAACAGCAGTAATTACATGTCAATTTCGACTTTTAATAATGAAGAGAATAATTTAGTGGACAAAAATTTTAATGATGACGATGTCTCAGACGAATATTTAACTATTAAATCAAATATAATTAATGCTTGTAATGTCTCGAGATTATCAATAAAAAGTGAGGATGATTTAAATACCAAGAACGCAAATAATGATAGGTGTGATGAATTATTATTCGGGCTTCATAAAAAAGATTTTGAAAGTATAGTGATCCTATTTGAGATATTTTTCATTATGTTATGGTACAAAGAATTTTGCATTCAAAATAATCTTTTAGAAGAATGCTTGGTTTTAATTATAGAAATTAATGATGACAATACAAATAAAGAAAAAATATTTTTCAGACTTTCCGAAGAAGAGAATAATAAGTTTATTCCATTTAATAAAAAGAATAATGCCAATGATGTAAATTGAATATATTATTGTCTTATACTAATATATATTTGGGCTTTTTTAAAAATAAATTTCAATTAAACAAATAAAAAATAAACTATATTTATTTTAAGTAAAAATATTTATATTTAGTCGAGTTTCAAATTCATTCGAACAATTAAAAGACCAGAAACTCCGGATTTAGATAAATCAGTCCATAAAATATCGTTAAAAATAGGGTCTTACTCTAAAGATATTCTTACAATCATTTGCCAAGACGAAATTTTCTTAAACACAAGGCAAGAAGGTTTGGTTCATAAATACAAATTTTACAAAAATATGTATGGTTCAATTCAAGACAAAAAACTAGCCAATGTCCTTTTTAATATAACTTACAAAAAATCAGAATCTTACTGTACTAATAGCAACTTTAATCATCTTGACAGCATAAATTCAGAAAATCACACAAATATAAATTTTAGTTTAATTAATTTATCAAAAATCGAAAGATTTTCAAACTTTCATGAGGAATCGGTTCTGCCATTTATTTACTATGGTATTAAAAATCAAACGATTTTACTAAATGGCTCCAGCGAGAATTTAGATGATTCATTAAAATTTCAAAAAACGAATTTTTTTTCTATTCATGATATTCAAGAGCTTGAAATTTCTGGAGAGTTGAAAAGTGAGAAAATTCCGATTGACAGGCTAATTGAACTTTTAAGCATTTCTAAAAAAAGATTTGAGTTTTATGAGGTTCTTAAGAAGATCAATTCCTTTTTTAATAAGCAAGAAATCTCATTAGAGAAAATTGTTTTGATTATGCAGAAAATCACTTTGAGGCTTGAGGAAATTCAGTCAAAAGTTGAATTACATGATGAAGTTTTGGTTCCTTACATTTATTTTGTATTAAAAAATCTTTTATTAAAATCCAAAAAGATTTTAGATAATAATTGTGGAATTTATTTTAACACCCAAAGTTATGAGAAAAACTGCAATATGAATGAAAAAACTTTTAATGATAAAAATGATTTTATAGAAAATATCAAGATTGATTCAAATAAAATAAACTGTAACTTAAGCTGTAATAATGCAATCAACAATCATATTAAAAACAATTCAAATAATAATTTAAATAATTCTACATTTGTAAATGAAAAAGATTATAACATCAATGAAAATATTGTATATAAAAGTCAAGAAAATAAGAATTATGTATTTTTCAATTTTCTCAAAAATCGAATTTTCAAAAATAATTTCAAAAATTCTGCTTTTGATAATAACAATAATAATTTGAATGATTCTGAGAATAATATTAATTACAATTCTAAAGATAATGACCACAAGGACTATTTTCGTAGCAATTCAAAAAAGCAATCTAAAAATAATATTGATTTGATATTGTTAAAAGAAATAATTTTGAAAGAATTCTTATTAGCAATCGGAGTTCTAGAGCTACAAACCTATGAAAATTCAGTTGTTAATTCTAAAAAAAAAAAAATTTTTATTATTAATAAAGCAATCAATAAAACATCATTCATTAACGACGATACCTATTTTGGTTGGAATCGTAATAAAATAAATGCATCAATTTTTTTTCTTTCGATTTTATTTGAAGATTTTGTTTTATTATCAGTTGATAAATCAAAATTATGTCTTATACTTAAAATCATTTTCAAAGAATTTGAAGCACCAAAAAATAATCCAAAATTTAAAAATAATCATTCAATTGAATCAAATTCAAAATTTAAAGAAAATTCCGTGAAATATGAAATTGATCAAAATCGAATTTCTACATTTTTATTTAATTTAAATTCTTTATTAAATAACGTTTCTAAATGTTATGATAATGCTGATCTTGTAATGAACATTCTTAGTATTCAAATCAAAATCATGAAAACTAAAGAACTTGGAACTTTGGAAGACGTTAATTTTAAAAATGTCCTAACAGATGAAGTATTCTTTAAAATTTCCAAGAATTTCAGAAGCAATAGCAAAATTCTAATTAATTTATATCATTTGACGGCTATTTACATTCGATTTATAAAAAGCAATTACCCTGAATTTTCTATGGTATTATAGATTATAATTAAGAATTTTTCAAAAATAAGTTTTTTGTATAAATTTAAAGATTTTTAATTTTATATTAGTTTGGGATTGAAAGAGTAATTGATTTCAATGACTTATATGAATCCTTTACTTCATTTATTGCGAATGGCTTTCATCAAATTCATGAAACTATATTAAATCTGATCAAATCATTGTTTTCTACTCAAAAGAATCAAAATAACTGTAACACTATTAATGAAAACAATGACACAACTTTTGAAAATGGCTTGGAAACTAATACCAACAACCTAAACACCGGTATTAGCGAGCAAGAAAACCTAAACAAAAGTTGCAGCACACGAGTAAAAAGTGAAGATAAATTGCAAAATTTCTATAAAAAAGAAAAAGAGATCAAAGCAAATTTAGAATTTGTAGATTCTCTAGGAGAGAATGAATATGGAATAATTATCAATATTTTTACAGATTCTCTTAAATTGCTAATGGGAAAAATTTTAAGCTTTGACATGGAAAAACTCTTTAAATGGACGAAAAATATAATGACTTTGATATTCTCAATTTCAAATACTTCAAATAATCTTTTAAAAATACTTAAATGTACAAGCACCATTTCGAAAATTTTTGTAGAAAAAAAATTAAGTGAAGAAATAATTGAAATTTTAAGTCTTTTAAATGAAAAAGGCTTTTTCTCAAACTTCGATATTCTCTATGGAAAAATCGATGAATTTTCTTTAAATATAAAATCAACTGTTTTTAGATGTTTATATTCTTGCGTTATTCTGATAAAAGCGATAAGAGAAAATGACAAAAATTCAATTGTATTCATAATAGTTTTCTTTTTTTTATTAACATTTTTAACTTATCATGATTTTATAATAAAATCAAATAAGGGAATATAAAAAATTGATTAAATCTAAAAAAAATTTTATTTTTTAATATTTTAATTAAAAAATAAAATAGAATAAAAATTCTGCTGAAAAAATTTTCAAGCTGATTAAAGCGATTGAAGATAATGATGGTAAATTCAATCCATTAATATTGAAAGAAAGGATTCAAAAGGTATTTACACATTAAAATTATTTAATTAAAATTCGAAAAAAAAAATCAATTAATTAATAAATTTTACAGTATTGTGAAAAAAATTATAATTCTGAATCCAATTTCCAAAACTGCCTATTAGCCTTTCCTAGTCATAAAATCTTGATGGATTATTATACTAGATATAAATCAATTTTAAAAGACTTTTTGAGAGATATAATAATTATAATAAAGCAATCTCAAAGGAAAGTTATTTAAAAAATCTAAACATATCACAATAAAAAATTCTTGAATATTTAAGTGTTTTTTCTATTGTTATTAATTTGAAAAACTTGCGATTTTCTCTTGATAATTCACCAATAGAAAGTATTAAATGATTTGTAAATAGAGAAACAAAGATCTAATAACTAAATTTTAAAAATATCTTTAATATCATATTATTTATTTAATTCTGTGGTCATATTTAAAGAAAAAAACCATTAATATTATTAATAATGTAGAAAATTAAATAGTTTAAGCAAAATTCCTATATATAAATTTAAAATTAGAGATTGAATATAAAAATTTTCATTTAAAGATTTTTTCGATATTAATTATAAAAATTCACGTATATTAATAAATTCTAATAACAAACATATTATAATATTTTTTCTACAATTATATAATATTTATAAAATGAAGAATACTATAATAATAAAAAATCGAGTAAAAATTTGTCTTATTTTATTTTTGATAATTATAAGCTTTGTTATTTCTTGCTCTAATAAAATCGCTGAGAAAAATTACAAAAAATTTTTTTCAAAATTTGAAAAAAGAAGAAAATCTAGAGCTCATAAAACAAAAAGTAGAAATAGAAATATGAATAAAGAAATGAATTCATACCAATTTGAAATGGCATTGCGTAAATTTAATACAGTAAATTCAGAATCGCAATCAGAAAAACAAGACAATTTATATAAATTTCTTTTAGGATTCGGTTTTGGATTTGGACTAAAAGTAGATGCCACTGAAGATTTAAAAGAATGTTTTTATAAAAAAAAAGAAGAAAATAATAATTCTATTGAAATATTTATTTCTTCTGCTCAAAATTCTGAATCAGAATATATCATAGAGAAAAAAAAAGAAGAACAAAAAACTTTAGCAACATCTTTCACGAAATCTGCTTTAGAGCTTTTCACTAAATTCAAAGAATGTAAGGCTTTTCAAGAGACTTTTTTTACTTTTGTGAAAAATAAAATTATTAATTTTGGAGTTAAAGGGCTCGCTTATATAATCGCTGGACCTCTAGGGTTAGCTATAAAAGGAACATATGACATTTATAAAATAATAAGCGAGATAAATAATTTCCATTCAATAAAAAAGAAAATTCCATTAGATTATTATAACCTTGGGTCTTCTGTTGGAAAAATAGTTTACTATACACAAAATATCTTACTTAGAAAAAGAAGGAGGTTCTAATTAATATATTTATAAAAATTTTAATATTTAAAATAATTATGCTTCTCCATTCATAAACATCTAAAATAAATTACTGTATAATTGAAATATCAGATTATCTGGTTTCTTTGAAATATAAATCATTAGATTTAAAGCTTTTAAAAATATGAAACATTATCAAAATATAAGGTTTTTAATTCAATTTTCAATCTTTCGTTATCCAAAAATTATAATCATTAATTGATATAAAAATTTATTTATTTGTAATTCGGAAAATTTGTATATTAAAAATAATAAATTTTGTTGTTAAGCTAAAGCTATTATTTTATTATAATTCATATAATAAACTAAAATTTATAATAAACACAAAATGGAAGATAGAAATCCCAAAGAAATAACTGTTTCGAAATACGTTTGGAAGCAAAAGTATGAAATAAGTTTTTGATAATATTGCTACTGCTTTTATAAATCGAATTTAAAACTTAAATATTTTAATATTGAATTATTCATTTAGAATGTTAATTACAGGACATTATGAATTTGAAATCATTTTAAGATATTCTTCTGAAAATATCAATGAAGACAAAATTATTTATAGGAGATACAGCGATATGGAATGGTTACATAATGAACTTCTCGAAAATAACCCAGGATGCAAAATTATCGATATACCTGAAAAATCTTTTTGGACGAATTTAAAAGCAAATAACAGTGATTTACTTGAGAATAGAAAAAAGCTAATTGAACAATATTTGAATTATATTAATAAACATTTATATTTGAAAAAGAATAAAAGCTTTAAAGAATTTCTTTCCAGTAATTTCAATAGTGATACAAACAAAAAGAAATCTTTGTATGATAATCTAATGACATTAACTAATCAAATTCCTGCAATCTTTCAAGCCAAGAAAACTATTGGAGTAAATATAATTGAAGATGATCAGAATTTGGATAAAGAAAGAGAAAATCTTGTGAGATTGCTTAATTCTACAGAAAAAATTTCGAATACAATTGTAATTAAATTTTAAGTGAATTTTTAGAGATATTATAATATAAGATAAAGCGAAATAATTATTGAAAAAAATAAATTTTCCAATTCAAATTATCATGTTATTATTTATAAATCTTTCTCCCAAATAAAATTTAAACGTTTATAGAATGAATTTTTCAAAATACAAGAAGAGAAAATTGAAGCGATTAAAAGCTTGAATAATTCGGTTCAAAATATAAAGTATATGTATTTGAACTATGATAAATATTCACAAAATTTTGAATGTGATGAAAATATTGGAGATATTCAAGAGCAAATCCTAAATAAAAAAAATTCAAAAGAAGACCAAAATGATAAAATTTTAAAAAGTAATTTGGATTTTACTAAGAGATACTATGAAAAAAACAGAATGCTACTGAATAAATTTTCTTTAGAATTTCAGGATGAAATAAATGTAATAATTGATTAATTAATTAATTAAATTTTGGTTGATGTTCATTAATTATTATATTTAGAATTACAAATATAACTTGACAAAATTGATAGAGATTTTTGATAGAAAAGTCTTTGTAGAGCAAAAGTTAAAAAATTTGCAAATGGAGAATAGAGATGAATTTATTCAAGAATCAATAAGAGAAAAAATTGAAAATCTAAAGCAAGAATTAAAACATGAGATATCTCTATTCAAAGAAGAAAAAGAAAACGAGCTAATTAATATTCTAAAAAATTTTTTCAAAAGCTTGTATGAAAATAATTCTGAAATTTTAAATAAAGTTTGATAATAAATAAATCCTAAATAGATATATATATATTTAATAATAACATAAAAATTAATAGGCTTTTTAAGCAACTGTATATTAACTAGTTTTTTTAATTATTTATGCAAATAAATATGTTATGAAAAATTACTCATGTGAATTTTTATTATTATTTTGAAGTTTCTTGTTTAAAATGGCATTTTCTTTATTTTAATAAGAGGAAACAATTTTCAAAGTAATAATATCCGAAGAAGAGTTTAAAAGAACAAAATCTTTGGCTTTATTTATCATTTTCAATTTAGTAGTTGAATTTTATTTTAAATTAAATTTTACTAAAATATTTAATTATTGTTAAAAATGAAGCATTTTAATATATTTTTCGCAATTCCTCTGTTTTTTATATTTAACATCTTCTTACAAGTTCATGCTGTTCAAGAAACTTACAACATGATGTATGGTAAATTTATTCAAATTAATTAATTAGGTTCAAAGCTTAAAAATAAAAATAATTTGAGTTCTAATTCTCTAAAAATAAAGAAAATGAAATCTAAAAAGGTTACAAGAAGATATTTGAATCAATTCTCTGATGTTCAGAATACTATTGATAATAATGCGAAACAGTTTATTTCTAATCAAGAAAATGAAATAAAAAATTATGGAGCGATTTATTTATCCAATGATGGTGGTAAATATCATCTAACAAACGATAAAAACTTCAATCATGGAAAAAAAGTTGTAGAACTTAATTTTCAAAAAACTGTATCTGAAAAAGGGTAAATAATAACAATATATAAATTAAAATGTTATTACTATAAATAAATAATTAAAACAATAAAAAAATTTAATTTTATAATTAATTTAATTTTTAAATTTTTTGAAAAGAAAAAAATTTCTTTAATCAAATATCCAATATATTGCCAGTGATAAATGAGAATTATTCATCATTTATTTTTGATATAATTAAATTTATTTCAAGAATCTTAATTTGTTCATTATCATTTATTTTTATTTAAATTTTACAATTATTCATATTGCAGCTGGGATAAGCTCTCTATTACAACTTATAAACCTGCAAATTCCTATATTCAATCTTACTTAGCAGGTTATCTTGAAGGGAGAGCAACAGCCATGGATATATACAATTTCTATAATAATATGAGACAAAATACGAAAGAAAAATATCAATGGAATCAAATGCGTAATTTCTTTAAAGAAGTTGTGGCATCAATGCAAAATAAAATAAAAAATATCGACAAAGTCCAAAACGAAGATACTCTAATGTGGTCTAGAATGCTCCTTGGCTATACTCAGTTAGAAGGTTTAATTAATGGATACACATATGAAATGAAAAGAATTAACAAATATTCTGATGATCAATATAAATTAGACTTAGCTGATTTTTTAATTTTACAAGCTGATGGAGAAGTTCCGGAATTAATTAGATACTTTAGATCCATAAATGTAAAAACAAAAATTGGAGAAAAAGACTATTTTAAAGATGCTTTTGGTATTGATACTCAAGATCCAAAAGAATTTTGGACCAAGTTAATGTGGCAATCAAAATGCTCTGCTTTCATCAAATTAACTAAAGATAATAAAGGTAATTGGAAAGATTTATTAGTGGGACATACAACTTGGAGTGAATATTACGAAATGTTGAGGAGTTATAAACAGTAATTATTAAATTATAGATACTCATTATATATTTTTATTAAGTATTTTTCTAAAACAATGGATAATTTTAAAAAAGGCGACTTAGAAGTAATTCTATATTAAAAACCTTTCTATATAAATTTTATTATAATCAAAAAATTTCAAATTTATGAATATTCTTTTATTATTCTATTATAAAGCTACAAATTCCAATTTGAAGGCGATGCTGATTTACCTTCTTCAGAAATGACTTTCTCTTCTTATCCTGGATGCTTAAGCTCAACTGATGACTTTTATATTACAAATAATAATATTGTTATAACAGAAACTACATTAGAAGTTATTGACATTAATCATTATAAACACGTAAAACCATCTAATACTTATATTCCAAATTACATGAGGGTTTTATCTGCTAGTAGATTTGCTAAATCTGCTTTAGAATGGTGTAAAATGTTTGCAGTATTTAATTCAGGGACTTATTCTTCACAATGGATGATATTAGATTTCAATCACTTTAAAGAAATAAAAGGAACAAATAAAAGCCCTCATCAAATGGTTTATATGATGGAGCAAACACCTGAGAAATTAGTTTATCATGATATATCACATTATATGGAAAAAGTAATATTTCAATGAATATTCAAAAATGCTTATAAGAATTTCTTAATAAGGATTATTTTTAATTAGTTGTAATTTTTTATTGATTTTCTATATAAAAATCTAAAACAATTTTAACAATTTTTTAAATATTAAAGTTCCTAAAACCACTATTAATAAAACAATTATTTTAGTAAAAAATTAAATTCTAAAGCATTCTTATTTCGGTTCATACAACCGAGCCTTCCTAAGGAGAACGAAAGAAAATCTTGATGATGCTCTAATTCGAAATTTATATGGAAGCACTTTTACTTACAGAGGAGCTGCAAGAAGAAAAATAATTAACCACTTTGCTAATAATGTTAATGATTTAAAATCTTTAAAAGACATTCTCCGTTACAACGGATACAGAAAGCAAAGTGGTTTTGACGATCCTAGTAGCTATGATGCATCAAAAGGAATATCTTCCAGAAGTGATTTAGGAAATTTTGTTAATTTATCAGGAGGAATTGATACTAAAGTCACCAATGAGGAAATGGTTTTTAGTATGAGTGCAATAGCTATATCAGGACCAACTACAGAGAACAATGAAAAATTGAATGTTTTTGAATGGAAGAAAGCAGATCCTCACAACTACGTTAAAAGAGAAGGATTGCCTGAGAAATATCAATATCCTTATATTTTAGTAAACCCAAAAACACTTTGTACAAATGATGAGAGCGATATTTATGAGTTTGTATTAAAAAAGAAAAAATAAAACCACCTAATTGATTATTTTAGAAAATAGCTAAAATTTATTATTTAAACAAGAAAAAATTAAAATAAATCAATATTGATTTACGTGTTTCAAGCATCCATTTATATCTTCATAATTTTTTTATTATGAAATTTTTATAATTTTTGTTTTTTGCTTTGATCTTGCCATTTTGAGTCTCTTTCTATATTGAATATAATATAAAAATCCTTATTTATTCAATTAAAAGATTTAATCATTTAATCTAATTTCACTTTCTAATTATATGTAAAAAAAAACGGAATATTTCCTATAAAAAATAGATTAACAAATAAATAACTTGGGGATT
>Ga0194116_10005848_pt1 | contig 13385 bp, 16 predicted proteins | sample TA2MahsurfametaG_4_FD_148617 | JGI IMG/M metagenome (GOLD analysis project Ga0194116, IMG submission 148617) | Freshwater microbial communities from Lake Tanganyika, Tanzania - TA2015008 Mahale S9 surface | ecosystem: Environmental > Aquatic > Freshwater > Lake | place: Tanzania: Lake... | reverse complement strand
TAAAAGAATTCTTATAAATATAAATATAAATGATAATTTGTTGAAATGAATCATGTATTTATATTATTAATGATTAATTTAATCTAAATTAAAACTCAAATTTCGAAGAATATTTTGAAAATTAAAAAAAATAATTAAAAAAATTATTAAATCTTCATCTGTTAATTCTTATAAATGAATTTTTTTTTCTTATCATAATTATAATTATTACTATAAAAAATGGATAAAACTAGTGATAAGAATAAAAAAGAAAAAAGTGAAATAAGTTTCGACGAACCTAGTAATAAAGCATTATATAAATATTTTAAAAGAATAATCTTTTTGTTTATTGACTAATAACCCGATTTTAATCAGTTTTATGTTTAGAACATAAAATTTGCTTAATGGTCAAATACACACTAATATTTAAATTTAAATCTGTTCTTATTATTTTATGGAAAACAATAAATTAAATAGATGCGGTAGATAACAAGGATAAGAGCTCAAATAATATTAATGTAAAAGATAAAGAAAATAAAGCTTTTGAAGAAACTAAAGAGTCTTTAGCGAAATTAAATCATGAATTCGAAGAACTTTCATCAAAAATAACATTTTTAATCGGAGAAGAAAAAAAGAAAAAATTCACGGATGAAAAATTAAAAAATTTAGATGCTGAAATAAACAAGTTTCTAATAGCTGAAGATTTTATAGGAGTTGAAAAAATAAAAAACCTTGAATTTTTCCGAGATGCTAAAAATTCAGAAACATTTAAAGAAATAATAAAAATTTGCTCTATTTATAATTCGAAAGAAGCTATAGAAAAATATTTAAATTTTTTAATAGAAGCTTCAAGAAAAGATATTAATGAAGAAAATTTAGAAAGCTTTAGAAAAATAAATTCAACTGTAAGAATGCTCACATTTGAAAATGCTAAAATCTCTTATATCGGAGAAACCATAAAAAACAAAGAAGATTCAAAACCCACATTAATGGAAGGCTTTGGTTTTTATAAGAATGAAGATTTAAATGAATTCTTTTTGGGAAATATGAAAAATGATAATTTTCATAAAGGACTTTTGAAAAAAAAAGATCAAAATTATTTAATTGGAGAATTCAGTTATAAAAATGAAATTGGTGATAAGCAAGAGATAAATGATAAAACTGATTTTTCAGGAGTATTAATAAATATAACAGATGAAAATACAATAAATTTCTTTTTAGGAAGCTATAACTCTGCGAATTCAGTTTTTGAAGGAATTGCAATTAATAACAATATCAAAGAAAAAGAAATCAAATTAGAAGCTGGTGTTTTTAAAGAAGGCAAAAAGAATTCAAAAGATTTTTTTACAGTGATTTTGTATCTTGATGAAAAAAGCGAGTTAATTAGTAATTTCAAGATTGTCTACGCAGATTATGAAAATGACGAACCTTGTAGTGAAACCTATATTGAAGATCAATTTTCTCTATTAAAAATAGACTCTAAAACAAATAAAAATATTTCTGAATTTTTCTATGATGAAGCATTTGTTTACAAAGGTGAATTTAAATTCGATGATATTAAAGAATTAAATATGATATTCGATGGTAAGGGAATCTTCCTGGACCTCGAATCAGGAATTAAATATTCAGGAAATTTTAAAGATGGTAAAATGAATGGAGAGGGAGTTTTGTATTTGGGACTTTCTAATGAAAAAGAAGAAGACAAAAAAAATTTATCTCAAAAAACCTTTGAGGGAGTATTTGAAAATGATAATTTTATTAAAGGAGTGGTTAAAGAAAATGGGACTATCATAATTGAAAATGCGGAATTCGAAGAAAATTTTGAACTTAAAAAAGGAAAAGTTGTATATGATAATAAAGAATTTTATAATGGAGAATTTAAAGAATTAAAAAGAAATGGAAAAGGAATTTACAAATACCAGAATAATTATGAATATGATGGGGAATGGAAAAATGGGGTCAGAGAAGGAAATGGAACAGTTTATATGGAAGATAATACAAAGAAAGTTATAGGAGAATGGGTCGCCGATAAATTAATAAAAATAACAGAAAGCAATATTGGAAACAAGCAAAATTAAATTGAAACATAATTAATAATTTAGATTCTAGAGAAATAGAATTTATTTTAGATAATTAGATAACATAGAAAAAATTATAATTTAAAATTCTATAAAAATTTTTTTCACTCATTCAAATAATTAAATTAAATCATAAATATAAGCATATATGATAGATTACTATATAAAATTCTGTAAATGTATACTATAATTTATTTTAAGCTAAAATTTATGAAAAATAGTAATAAGAAGTTGGAAATTTATTCTTTTATAAATAAGGTTTTTTAAATTGATTGATTAGTAATTATTAAGTCTTAATAAATTTTACATTATTTACATTTGAAATAGAAAATTATTGAAAGTTAGTAATTTTACAAGAATTAAAAAATTTTAAAATAAATTGAATTTCTTCTTCATTTCTTAACCTAGTTTATTGTTTAATCATGTGAAAACCTTTACTTTAAAAAATGTTTGAGTTGAAAATTCCACTTATTGAATTTCAAAAAAAATTTGAAACACTTAAAAATTAATATTTTGACAAATTAGTTCAAGTCATTAAAAGACAATCTGTCTTAAAAATTGCTACTTCCTATTTACCTAGTGACCCTTATATTTCGAAGTAATCCATTAAGAGTAAATCCAATTTTTCAAATTCATAAATTTACTTGAATTTTAAAATTTCATAATTAATAAATAGTATAATTAATAATTAATTAAAAAATATTAGTTCAATATAAACTTTAATAATATTGCTGCTGATTTTAATATATCATTAAAAATTGTAAATGAGTATCTTTGGCAAAGAAAAATTTCCCAAAACTATAAATAAATTTCAGAAAAAATTTAATAATTAATCCTTTAAAATGTCAAAGTCAGATTTGGATACAGATACTTCAAATTTTTCAGATCAAGTCGATTTTTTTATTAATACTCAAAAATTATTTGGAGTAGATTTCAAGTAAAATAATATAATAAATTTTTAGTTGTAATTTTAAGGAAAAAAATAGTTACGAAGATAAGATTTACTATCCTTTACCCTCTGAAAATACCTACGAAGATTTTCTAAAGAAAAGGAAATCTGAACAATGTAATGATTATTTAAAACTTTCTTTTTTAAAATTTAAAAAATTTATTTTTATAGAATGTTCTTACAATTTCCATATATTTAAATTGCATATAAAAATCAAATATAATATGAGCTGAGTTAATATTTTAATGATAATTCTTTTAGTTATTACCCAATCTGAATATTTTTATTGTTTTAAAGGTTTTTAACAAAATTTGAAAATGCTTTTATTTCTTTTTGTTCATCTTTGAAACTTTATGGAATTTTTGAAAAATAACGATCAAAATTTAAGATTTTAATATTTAATAATTAAATTTTTAAAATAAATTAAAACAAGATTCAATTATTAAAATTTTAATTTTCTTTTAAGATTCAAAAACTCAATATTCAATTCCTTATTTGCTTTCTTTAAAGAAAAAATACAACGAAAAGCCTGAAAATTTACAAGACATTAAAATTCCACTAAAAAATGAAATAAGATCAAGAGCTAGAATTCTCACTGATGAAGCTTTCAGAGAAACAAGAAATTATCTAAACCTCGATAGCGAAATTTTAGATAATTCTAATAATTTGAATAGTTTTAAATTTATCTCTAAAGATAAGCAAAATTTGGCTGAATGTAATGCAATTGATAAATTCACAATGGAAATTAGGGAAATTTTGAATAAAATATCAATTGATAATTTTGATTCTTGTCGAAATAATATCTTGAAAATCAACTATGATCAATTTTCATTGGAAAAACTTAAAGTAATTAATAAAAATTTTAAATTTTTAGGAAATCTTGTTTTCGAAGATAGTTAATGAAAGAATTTATTCTCAATTATATCTTAACATAGCAATGGAAATGTTCAAAATTTACAATAAAAAAACTTTTCCACAAAATCCTGAAATGGTAAATTTTTACCTTTAACAATCGATTTATTTATATTAAATTTTAGAATTTTAAAAGTTTGTTCCTTAAAAAATGCCAAGAAGAGTTCTACGAGCTAAATAAAACAACATTAATGCTAAATTCTTTAAGTTGTTGTAGTTTTGAGAGTATAGAAGAAAAAGAAGCATTAAAGAAAATAAAAATTGGCAATATAAATTTAATTGCTGATCTTTATTTAAATAATCTCATTCCTATAAAAATTATACAAGAATGTCTTGATTATTTGCTAAAAAACATAAACGAAGAAAAGGTTTTGTTTTTATGTGAATTAGTGAAAAAATCTTTTACTCGTTTAGAATTTGATGATGAAACTACATTGAAGAAAATATGTGAAAAACTTGAAACATTTTTGTAAAATAAAAAATTCAATATTATTTTATTATCTCTTTCGCTTGTCTTACGTATAAATCATTTATCACATTACTACTTTATAAACTTGTGCAACCCTTTTTATTTAAATATTTAATCTTATTTGATAATTAACAAAAGAAACGAAGAAAGATATCAGATAAAAAAAAGAAGAAATTTTTTCAAAAATCAATTTGATGAAAGCTATTATAAAAGAAAAAATGAGAAAATAAAAAATAGAACAAAATATGCAATTTTAGATATTTTAGAAAAAAGGTCTGGTAATTATATCAAAACAGAAATTAACAAAATTAATGAATTCTCTAATGAAGAATCTTATGAATCTTCTTCTATAAAAAGATCCGCATCTGGTAATGCGAAAATTCAAGAAGACTCCGATTTGTTTATCATTGAAAAAAATTTAAATGAATTCAAAATTAAAAGTGATTGTAAAAATCAGCAAATCAACAGAGAAGAAAATATAAAAGAACTTGGTTTCCTTGAGCAACTATTAAAAGAAATGGAGACTGATATTGAATTTTATAAGTGCTTTAGATTGAGTGAAGATAAATGTGTAAAAAATTCCAAATAATTTATTTATTATTTAAATTTAGAATGTAATAAAGGAATCTTTAAAACATATATTGAAAATAATCAATGAAAATCAATGTGCTGATAACTCCCAAATAGAATTTTACTTTTATGAAATTCAACATCTAACACAAAGTGAAAACTTTATTTTGATTGGAAGTATAATTGAAAGCTTTTTTGGATTTGATTGCCAACATACAAATGAAATATTAAATGTTATTTTAAATTTATTTGCGAATAACATAATAAATTCAGAAGATATTAAACATGGGTAAAATATTATTTTTTAATTAAAATTTAGATTAATTTACGGGTTTATTGGATTAAAAGATAATTTAATCGATTATCCTGTTTGCAAACAAAACTTCGTGGATTTTCTAAATAAAATAAAGGAAAATAATGTTATTGATGATAGATTATATGAATTGTATTTAGGTTGTTTTGAGTGTATGTAAAATATATGAAGAGTCAAAAAAATCTCGTATAACTGATTTTATATAAATTGTTATTTAAATTTATTTAGCTTGATTATTTTATTTAACTAAACAGAACATTATGTAAATTAAATTTAATTTGGTTTGTTTTGACATATATATAAATAAAAATATAGAAATTGAATTATGCATATTAAAATATAAATATAAAGAATTATTAATTGATTTTATAGTCTAATTTAATTTTAATCATTTGCAATTGTTGAATTTGACTTATTCTGAGGTAAGTTTAAAAATAGATCTTCAGTAATTTATTATTTTAGATAGATAAGCATAATAATAGAGCTCTTTCTTGTAGATTATTAAATTTTGTTTGATATAAGCTGTGAAATAATCCGAAATAATAAGGAAACATTAATTTTAAAAAATTTTAAATCATTTATTGTTGGATAAGAAGAATCTTGAATTTTATATAATCATCAATTAATTTTTTTTTTTTTTTTTAAAAATAAAGAAAAAATGTTTATTAAATTTGATTCATAATTTACATGGAATTCGCTTATAACTTAATTGATAAAGTAAATAAATTATTAAATTAATTAATTTAATGTTCTCTCTAAGGAATATTATATGCATTAATAAAAGCCCATCAATAAATATTAAAAATAATTTATTCAAAAATAAAGATTTATTTCAAAAATTAATTTTTTCATCATTTTCAACATATAAAATGGAAGACAGCTTTTTAACTAATTTGAAAAACTTAGGTAGAATTACAATTTAAAGTTTCTAGGACTCGGTGATAAGACAGTTGAAGAAATCAAAACTAAAAAAAAAATTGGAGAAAGACTGAAATATCTTTTAGATGTAGGAAAGATTGATAATTGCGATAAAGAAGTCGGACATGCTTTATTTGTACTTGCTTCTAAATTGAATGCTGCATATAATCACAGAGTTCCTTTATTATTAAAATATGCTATGTCCAAACAATTGGTTGATGCTCATCAAATAGACAAAGCTATTGAATTCATTAAAGAAAAAGGAGATCTAAACTTAACAGAACAAGAATTTGAAACTAATGTTGGGGTAAATATTATTTTATATTAGATATTACTCTTAAATGAAGAGTTTTTATAATAAAATTTTGAATTTTTTTCATATAATAGTCATAGTGTAAATTTGATTTAAATCGCTTTATTTCTATTATTTTGAGAAATTTTAATATAACATTTAAAAGAAATTTTATTTTCTGAAAAAATATAATAATTTCGCTTAAAATAAAATTATTAAAATTAATTCAATTCGCATAGATTGGAGTCACTATTACAGAAGAAGATATCAGAAAAGCCGCTAACGAATTAATTGAAAAAAACAAAACTCAAATTGAGCGCGAAAGATATAAGTATCCAATCCTAAACCAAATTCCAACCTTAAAAAAGAGCTTCGCCTACTGCGATCCAAAAGCTGCAAAAACAATTCTTGAAGAATGTTTTAACAAATTTCTTGGTGGTAAAAATGCCAATGAATTAAAAGAAGAAAAAATGCGACAAGAATTTGACGATTTAAAAAAGAAAAGCAAAGATAAAAAAAACTTTGCTGAAGCCGATAATAAACGTATGGAAGAATTAAGACTCTCACTGAAGCAAATAGATGATGATTTCCAAAAGCTAAAAGAATGTGAAGAAGAAAAAGCAGAAAAAGACAAACTCTCAACATTAATTGGTAGAGATTTAAAATCTGCAATGAATCCTCCTAATATCTTAGAAAAACATTTAAAAGAAACTGGGGGAAAAGTACTTACAAGATTCCCACCAGAACCAAATGGTTATTTACATATTGGCCATGCAAAAGCAATGCGATTTTCTTTTACTTCAGCTGCACAAGCAGGTGGCCACTGCTATCTTAGATTTGATGATACAAACCCAGAAAAAGAAACTAAAGAGTTTATTGATAATATCAAAGAAAACGTAGAATGGTTGGGCTACAAGCCTTGGAAAATAACTTACGCCTCTGATTATTTTGAAAACTTATATGAATTAGCAAGAGAATTGATAAAAAAAGGAAAAGCTTATGTTTGCCATCAAAACAAAGCTGATATGAATGAATATCGTGATAAGAAATTAGATTCTCCTTTTAGAAATAGATCAGTTGAAGAAAATTTGAAATTATTCGAAATGATGAGACAAGGAAGATTTGAAGAAAAAGAATGTTGTTTAAGAATGAAGATTGACATGAAACACAGCAACCCTTGTATGAGAGATCCAGTTGCTTATAGAATTAAATATGCACCTCATCCCCATGCTGGAGATAAATGGTGTATTTATCCTACTTATGATTATACTCATTGTTTAAATGATTCTTTAGAAAACATTACTCATTCTCTTTGTACTTTGGAATTTGAAATTAGAAGAGATTCATATTACTGGCTTCTTGAAGCTTTAGATATGTATAGACCATTTGTTTGGGAATATTCTAGACTCAATTTAACAAAAATAGCTATGTCAAAAAGAAAGCTAACTGATTTAGTCACAAAAAATCTAGTAAGAGGATGGGATGATCCAAGATTACCAACAATCAATGGATTAAGAAGAAGAGGATACACTGCAGAAGCAATAAATAATTTCGTTGATACAGTTGGTGTTACTAGAAGAGGAAATGATAATTTCCTTTCAATCAAGCTTTTGGAACATTGCATAAGAACAGATTTAGATAAAAAGGCAAATAGAACACTTGCTGTTTTAGATCCTTTAAAAGTTACAATTGTAAATGTTCCTGACAATTATAAATTGGAATTAGAAACTCCATTAATTCCAAAAAATAAAGAAGCAGGTAACAGAAAAATCCATCTGCAAAAAGTTTTTTATATTGAAAGATCAGATTTCTCATCTAATAATAATGAGGATTACTTTGGTTTAACTCCAAATCAAGAAGTTGGGCTTAAATACACTGGAATAATCAAATTCAAAGATGCTGTGAAAAACGAGCAAGGAGAGATTACTGAATTACTCTGCGAATTCGATCCTGAAAGCAAAAAAACAAAAGGAAGAATTCACTGGATATCTGCTAATGAAGCTGTTAGAGCTGAAATTAGATTGTACGATTATCTATTCAAAAGTGATAATCCAATGGCTTTAAAAGAACCATTAGAAGATTTGAATCCTAAATCTCTTGTTACTAGAAACGAGTCTTTAGTTAATAGATGCATTCTTAATGGAATTAAGCCTTTAACTCACTTCCAATTTGAGAGATTGGGATATTTTGTAAGCGATTTGGATACTGATGCAACTGCAGGAAAATATGTTTTCAATCTTACTGTTGATTTAGGAGATGAAAAGTTAAAATTAATAAAGTAGAAATAAGATATTTATATTAATAAATCGATCAGATAAAGGATTAAAATTATAATTAATATTATTAATTTATTTTTAAAACAAATTTTGAAAGCTTTAAATGGAATTTATAATTTATTTAATTCATTATAAGACATATTTTTATTGAAGTGTTTTTTTAATAACCAAATAATGTGACATTGAATATTAATTTATTGATTTAGCCTAAAAAGCGAAATAAGTCTAATAATATTTAATTTTATTAATTTTAATTAAAATAAAGTTCTAATAACATAAATTAAAATTTGAGTAAAATTTAAAATATTTTTTTAATGTCTGCATTTTTATTTTTTTATATTTATTGGCCAGAAGGTGTGTTTTGTCCATTATCATTAGATCTTTTGATTTTAACAATTCTTCTTGGAACACTAAAGGATGCTTTATCTTCTACGTTTAAATTAATTCTTCTTGTATGAATCAATTCATTCCAAAAATTCTTTTGGTTTTCATCAAGTGATTGTTCCCAATTTAAGTATTGTTCGTTTTGACAGGATCTGAATTTATTAGCTAACATCGCAAATATTTCGTATTCGTCGAATTTCATTATTGGATTATTTGCATTGATGAGTATGCTATTGTATTTTTTCTTTAAATTTTTATTGAAAAATTAAATATTAAAATAAGAAAACAATCTGTTAATTTTAACTATAAATGATAATTATAAAATAATTATATAAACACAAAAATTAATTAAAAAAACATTATTACAGCAGTATCATAGAAACCTAGTTGATTATAAATCTTTTCTTTTTCGCTTTTCATTTTTTTTTCTGATTTTTTGCTATAAATTAATAGATATTTATCAATTTTAGATTACTATTCCATTAAATTAGCCTCTGAAAAATCTTCTTCACCTTCAGAATTCTCTCCATTTTCTTCTTCGTCTGAATCAACAAAATTACAATCAAACTCTTTATTTAGCATTAGTTTCATTTTCTTAGATTCTTCATTTTTTTGACGGAACAAAAGAGTAAATAATTGAGCAAGAATTTTATTGAAAAAGTTTTTTGTTTGTATTAATATTGATTCATTGGATAAAATTGCACAAATGCCGAGAATAATTATCTATATTTTTTATTGATATAAATGTGAATTTGTTATTTTATTCATTTATTAAAGTTTAAATGAAATTTATACCTTAGATTGATTTGTTGAATAATATTTAAAGTAACAAATCAAGTCAGTCAATTGAATAATTGATTCGAAAGCATTTTTATCAACACAAATTTTAAATGTAATTTCTGGATATTTTATAAAATAAGAATAAATGGTTGATAAATAAGAAATCATAAGATGCATGTCTATTGTGCCATTCATTGCATTGTATTGGTTAACGTATTCTTGATTTAATTCATTCATTCCTTCAATAATTGTTAATACTATCTCAGAAATAAATTTTTCAGGTAACAAAACATTCAATTTATTCTAAATAACATTATTAAATAAGTATTTCAAAATCTATTTATATTATAAAATTGAAATTGCCAATTAATAAATTTTTAAGATAGTCATTAAATACATTTGGGAGAATTTGTAAAAGAATACATGCAGAAATAGGTGAAAAATCAATGTCTTCTTCCGGTTCGAGTGCTTTTAAAATTATTTCAAGCAAGTATTTCATGTTGTCTTCATTATTTAATAAAAATCCATCATCCTTTATTATATATAAATCAAATATACTAAAAAGTAAAACATCTATTCCTCCAATCTTCTCTACAGATTTACTCAAATGTCCAAATAATTCTTTGGAAAGAGGAGTAACGCTTTTACTATTGCTTAAAATAATTTTCAGTATATCCAATAAATCTTCTTCAAATTTTATTTTATCTGGATTTTTTAAATAATTCATTAAAGGGAATAAGCAATTCTCTAAGTCATCTAAATCAAGTGTGTTTCCAACTATCGGGATAATTACATCATTTTCAATTTGTTCTTTTTGTAGCAGTGAGTTTTCTTGGATAATTGTTTTAATAATGTTTATGCATTTCGAATAAATAACTGTATTAGATTTATCATCAAATTTTGGAGATTTTATATCTTTCAAAATCCTTCTTGTCGTGAAAGATATTGCTTGGATAATATTTTCTTCAATTCTACAAAATTCTATTATATTAATAATAACATCAAAAAATATTGCGATTTCGATATTTTCAATATGAAAGATTAATTGTGAAAAAATATTAGAAATGAATTTGGGTTCCAAAATATCTTTCTTTATCCTTACTAAAATATTTGTTATTGCTTTGGCTGCTTGAGATGATGTGCCTGGATTTTTTTCATAATTCAATAAGCAGATAAATAAGTAATCTAATCTTTTATTTAGAATTTCTACATCGTTCGTTTTATCTTCTGCTTCTTCTAGAAAGGTAAGAAGAAATAGATCATACATTAAGCAAAGATCAAATTTCATTAAATCTGAAGCTGCCATATGAAGTTTGTTCATGTAAAAATCGAATATATTCTTCAATTTTATACTTAAAGATTTAGTTTTAGATATGTAAGTTTTCAAAGAGCAAAGAAGTATTATCGAAACATCAATGAGTGATTCTTGATTAAAAATATTAAGAATACTTTTGAAACCAAATTCTGGATTATTTAATAAATCATAAGCTTCTGGAATCATTGTATTATTATCAAGATTAACATCTGAGCAATTAATTGCAAAATCAATTATTTGAATAAAGAAATTTACAAGGAAAAATGCTAAACCATCATATCTATCACATATCCTAACGATTAGAAAATCGACTGATGTACGAGAATGTCTGCTTTTATGATCTCCTATTATGTCTAAGATGTATGATTGATATTCTTCCCCATCAGTTTTCATATTTATTTTTTCTTTCTCAGAAGCAATCATATAAGGGAGAAGAGTATGAACAACAAACCTAAATTTTAATTAATTTTTTATTTAAATTAATTATAGGAAAATGTATGAAACTTTGGTTATTCATTTGAGATTATTTAATTTACTATTTTTTATTTCTATTATAAAAATTTTCATTTTATTAATCAAACTTAAAAATTTATTTCAACTTACTTTTTGACATGAGGAATGAAGTTGGATAAAATAGGCTCTCTGTTTAGGCATCTAGAAAGGAACAAAAATATATGATAAAATAATATATCCAAATTTTTATCATAATTCTCCAAGTTAAATAAATTATTATCCACCAAAAAATTAAGGTTTTTAATAATCAAATCTATTAAATTATAACAGATTTGCTTAACTTTGGAGTCTTTAATATCTACACTTCCGTATTGGATAATCGAGCTGAGGAATTGAAAGCTTTTGGCTTTAACTAAATTCAAAATTTTGTCTAATTCATCGTTTTCAGTAATGTAAATTATCAAATCATTATTTGGAATGATTTTATCAAGTATAAAGTGTAAACAAGTATTAGCATATCTGTTAATCAAGATTTCTATCTTTTGATAAGAATTTTCGTAGTCTTTTATTTTGATTGTTATGAGGAATAATAAATCTAATAATTGTCTGTTAATATCCAAGCTAAATATTTTTTATAAATTAAAAAAAATATATCAATTAATTTTATTCTAGCGAATTTAAGCATAAAAACTTAAAATGTTAATTTTATTTAAGAAAAAGCTTTTTACTTTTGAATAATAACATTTGCATTTGATATTTTAGGTATAAGAAAAGTTATAATTTTTTGATTTTTTAGTAAAACCATATCAATTATAACCAAAGTCAAATCTAATATTTCGTTTAAGTTTTTCTCATTTACTGATTTTGTAGCATAAATCATTTGCATCAGGGAAATTAACCTTTTGAAGTTTCCTATATTAAAGCTTTCATCATCATTTGGGTTTTGATCTATATGATTTTTCATATAATTTCCGATCATTCTGCATAGTTCTACAGTCGCAACAAAGTCTTTCACGATATTTTTCCAATTGAAAAGATTTTGTAAAAGGTTGTTTATTGCACTGATTATTTTATCTGATAGATCAGAGTAAATAAGAAAGTCAATTAAAATTTTTATAATTATCCAAATTTGCTCTTCATTTAAACTTTTTCTTTTTATCTTTCCATCGATGGAATTCTTCAAAAATATTATTGCGGAAAGCTTTAAATTTTCACTGTATTTATCTTTAATAGAAATTCCTTCTAAGAATAACTTTATATTTTCCAATAAAAATAAATCATATTGCATTAGTTTATTTTGAGCTTGATTTATTTCTTCACCTTTTGAAGTTTTGCTGTAGGTAACTTCTAGACATCTGAAGGCTTCTTCAATTGAAAAAGTTTGAGGTTCAATTGTATTTGACATATTTTTTTTTCGACAAATATAATCAAATTAATTAATTAAAATTTTTTATTCGAATTTTCTTATATTCATTATAAAATAGCTTTTTAAGTAAAATCATTGACTTAAAATTTTTTATTTTATGAATAAATTATTTTAATTTTTTTTAATTACTTTATAAGTTTGGATGATGGAGAATTATTATGAATTCTTTAGATCATATCTAAACTTATTGGGGATTGGGGATTGGGGATTGGGGATTGGGGATTGGGGATTGGGGATTGGGCCCAATCTCCAATCCCCAATTCCCAATCCC
>Ga0194116_10005841_pt1 | contig 13399 bp, 3 predicted proteins | sample TA2MahsurfametaG_4_FD_148617 | JGI IMG/M metagenome (GOLD analysis project Ga0194116, IMG submission 148617) | Freshwater microbial communities from Lake Tanganyika, Tanzania - TA2015008 Mahale S9 surface | ecosystem: Environmental > Aquatic > Freshwater > Lake | place: Tanzania: Lake Tanganyika... | reverse complement strand
CCCAAAAATTTAAAAGATATTTATTTAAATTTGAGTGATATTTAGAATAATTAAGAAAATCTATTGATTATTAATAAATAATTTTTTATATTCTTAAAGTAATAATTTTTAATTTAATTATATAAATCAAATAACCGAAATTTGTTCAATATATTTTTAATTTGAAACAAAAAATTATTTTTAAAGGAAAAATAAATAATTAAACAATGTCTAGAAATTTGTCTTTAAACATGACTAGAAGCGGTAGGTGAGAATTAAGCTAATAATAAATTTAGCACACCAAGATTAATTACATTTTCTATATCTAAATCTCCAAGAAAATTTGATTTTCAAGAAAAAAACTCATATAAATCAAAATTGGAATTAACAGGAAATTTAAGTAAAAAGACAAATGAACCTAGATTTCATGAATATACGCAATTTAGAAAAATAAATTTATTTCAAATTCCAGATTCTAAAAGAACATTGTTTCCTGAATTTTCAGTATTTAAATTAAAAACACAATTATCATTCATATTTTAACTGAAATGAATAAACTTTTAAAAACATTTGTTTTCTAAATTAAATTTCAAAGCCAGAAATAAAAAAAAATGAAAGAAATAAAGTTCAAGGTAATTTAATAAGGAACCATAGTCTCGGAAACTTTACTTCTTTAATTTCTAAAACTGAAAGAGAAGTCTATATAACTAATTGTAGAAAAGCACCTAATTCGAAGGTTTATAATTCATTTAACATCGCCACTTTAAAAGATCAAACCATAGTTCCTTATAGAAGAGAGCTAAAGTATTTATTTATAATATACATAATTGTTTGAAAAGTAAAAATATTAATTAACCCTTCAAAAAAAGAATACATCTAAATTATTTAGTATTTTAAAGATTTCATTAATAAAAAATGATGCCTTGTCTAAAAAAATTTTTAAATATTCTATAAAGCTGGAATTATTAGATGAATAATTATATCAATTGAAAAAATCACTAATTTTAATAGATTTATGAATGTATATGAATAAAAATAAAATTATGGAAAAAATCTTATCATAATTAAATTCTTTTTTAGAAAAGCTGAATTTAAAAAATACGATCTATCTTCTCAAATAATTTTATTACCAGGAACTATTAAAAGAGACCTATTTGAAATTAAGGACGACAACAAACCTTTTATAAAAAAAAGAAGTCAATCATTTTCTTCTAAAATAAATAATGATTATAATTCTAAAATTTCTTGTTTACCAGGAAAACTCTTAAATGTTGAAGTTTCTCAAAAACATAGAATGATTTCTGAAAAAAGATATGAAGATAATGATATTTTCAATATAAAAAAAATTAAAGACAAAGAAAATAAAAAGAGAACCTATAAACATAATAGTTTCAAGCTTTCGAATTCAAATACAGGAATAAGTTGTCAAAATTCAAATAAAGCTATATTTGAAATAGATAAAGGATTAAAAAATATATTTGAATCTAATAGATTTATAAGACCCGAGAACATGAGAAATTCATTATCCAGTAAAATTTCAATAATATAATTTAAATATTCTTAGGAATTTTTTGCAAATAGTAATGCACTATTAAATATATTATCATAGGTGCAAATTTTTAAATTAAATCATATTTTTTTTTAATTTGTGTAATTTAATGATAAAATTCATATCAAAAATCCCTTTTTAAAATCTTTATTTATTATTAAAATATGATTTTGGAATTTAATGAAAACTTAAGGTCCGTAAAAAGGGCTTATATTGAATATAATTTATTTTTCCAAAAATAAGAAAATGTAGTTTCATAATTTTCAATGAGTTATCTTTTTTTCAACCTAAATTTTTTTTTCAAAACAACTTAGCTTCGAAAAATTAAATATTATGAATTCCTCAAGATTATTAATTAAAAAAATCATTTACTTTTTACAATACTAAAGATAATGCCCAGGATGAATTTTAAAAAGAAGAATTTCAATATAATTCATTTATTAAATGTTAAAATTTTCGATGAATTATTCTGATTTAGGAGGAAATATATATTTAGAATTAATTTATGATTCGAGAGGTTTAATAAAATTTATATTAATTTTATGGAAATATTTTTATAATCTTAAGAAACTCATAGTATTAACCTTTCATTCGTTATATATCTAAAAAATAAATTTTTAGAAAAATATATGAATGCTATTTTACTAAAATGAAGTCTCGAGTGAAATTAATATTTTAATGACTAAGTACTCTTATAATCATTAAAGGACTATTTATAAAAAGCTTTATTTACTTAAGACTCTAAACATTTAGAGTTAAATAATTCTAATGGTTGATTCAAATTTCTAACTCTTTTAACTTTTTGACCTAGAAAGCCTCACCAATTTTATAAAAATAAAAATTAATTTATACTGATAATGAAAATGTTTAAATTATGAACTAAAAAAGCTTTTTAAAAATTCTATTTACTAATAAAAATACATTTTAAGAATTAATAAAAAAATTATTATAATATTTTCACAAAAAGGTAAATCATAGTTATGATTTGAAATTTAATCATTTAATAAAATAATTTTTTAATAAATTAATTATTTATTATTTTTAAAAAATTGCTTTGTGAAAATTTACTAATATATTAATTGATAAAATAAATATTTAATGTTGATTAAATAATTTTATTTAATTAATTAAAAAATGAGCTCTACATATGAATTAATAAAAAATATTCTTGATATACAAGGAAAAATAAAAATTGGTTTAGTTAAAGCTCAGTTTTCTGATGATAAAATTGAAAAACACTTTCTAAATTTCAATGATAAGATAATCGAGAAAAATTTTTTATTAGTGTCATATTCAATAATTTTTCTAAATGCAATGAAATTTATATGCGAAGTTCAAACTTTGGGGTTTATTATAAATATTTTACTTTCGATTCTGGTTTGTTGTGTTGATTTTTGCCTGAAATTACTTTCCATTTATTATATTAGAAAAAAAGACTATAATTTGAATTACACCATAAATAAAATAACATATTTTAGATTTGTTATGATGTTCCTAAATTATATTTTTACACTTTTTATTTTTTTCTTCTCCAATAAAGAATCGGTAAAATATTCATTCACAAAGCTAGTATATTTAGTTATTGTTATAAAAAGTCTTTCTTATATATTTATTATCCCAGAAAATTTTTACTATGCACTAATATTAAATTTAGTGACTTTATTGGTATTTCTATTTTTCATATTTTATTCTAATTTCAATTACAATCAAAATTCATTAGAAATAAACGAAATTCAATTTCTAAAGAAAGTATCCTCAGAAAGTATAGAATATTTTAATCAAACAAGCTTCAATTCTCTCTCTAAGAAATCAAGTTTATTGAGAAAATCAATTCGAAGTTTAACTAAAAATTTGGATGAGAACAATAATTTATTTTTTTTCAAAAACACTATCTCTTATTTCGAAATATTAATAGAAATATTATTTTTTATCCTATCGATCCTTATTAAAAAATTAATAAATTTTACTAGCAGATCATCTTATTTAGAGAAATATAAATTTAAAAAATTCTTAAATTATTGTGATCAATTAGTTAGTGGTCTAAACGGGTTTTATATTTCATATTTAAATAAAGAAATAATTTTTATCAATAAAAATTTAAGAACTCTTTTAAAAGTAAATGAGAAAATTTTACTTTCGGATGTTGAATGGCCATTAAATATAACCAATAAATCAAAGGAAAATATTCAAAAATATGTTTACGAAAGTACAAATAAAAATTTGATTAAAAATAATACTAATAAAGAATTATTTGATGAAAATCATCATTTGACATTTCAAATTGCAAATTTTCCTTCTTCCGACTATTCGTATAATTACAAAGATTCATACTCTGATCGAATAGATGCAAAAAATAGAAGATCTACTATCATTGATGAAAGAATTAAGTTGTGTTTAGACTTATTTTCTAGAAAACTTTATTCATGTAAAAATGAAAATAAAACATTATATGATAAATTAGAATCATTAAAAAATGATAAAGAAAAAATTATCTCTAAGAATATTCCTCGTGAAAATATAAAACATGATTCAAATTCTTATAATAATTTTAATATTAACTTTAAAAGTGATTCAGATAAGGGCAATTTATGTTACAGGAATAATGAAAAAAACAAATCTTCAGGCTTATCACAAAATAATGCTAATAATAAACCTACAAGGAGTCTAACAAAAATTAATGAAATATTCGATAACAGTAATTTACCAGAATTTTATAATGAATTCAAAAAATTTAAATCTCGATCTCATCATTCTGATAAGAATTTAATGGATCCTTTGAATAAATTAATTGAAAAACCCAATATAGAAGACTATCCTAGGAATTTTAACAGAAATACTATGAAACCTCTCAAAAATTTAAATAGAAATATATTCAATAACTCTTATTCGAAACATCTTTCTTTAAATAATATAAATCAAAGTAACAATCTTCATTTTAAAAAACGTAAAAGTTTAGCTATAAAATCAATAAATATTCCAATCTTTTTAAACAATTTAGAAAAAGATAAATTTAAAAAAAGTAAAACCATTCGATCGATTTCGAACAATAATCTAATCACAGAAATTAATGACAAACCAAAAAATCTGATGAATAATATCACAATAAATAGTAACAATCCAAGAGATTTAATTAATAAAAATCTTCTCAATCTAAATCGTTTCAGTAAAAACTATAATTGTAATAACTTAAATAGCAGTCGGAATAGCTTCAATAGGATGATTTATTTTACTGATGAAGAAAATAAGAATGATTTTAAAAGTATTAATTCAAATATATTAAGTAAAATATCAAATAAATCAAATAAAATGACTAATTTTGAAAAAGAAAATTCAGATATAAATAATAACCTAATGATGAATTCAAATTCAGAAAGTAATTTAATAAATATTGAAAATATTATAATTGAAAGTAATAATTTTAATTCACAATATAATATAGGATTAATAGATTCGGGAAAAATAAAAGAAAATAAAATTGAAAAAAATTTGAGTAATGAATTAGGGCAGAACTACTTAAATTCAAAAGCAACAGAAAAAATTGGAAAATATTATAAAAATAATTTAACTTTTAAAAAAAATAAAAATGAGATGAGAAACACTCTAAATTCTTATCAAACTGAACAAAAGAACATTGATACATGTACTAATTTATTAATAGAAAAATCAGGAAATAAATATAATAGTACAAATTTTAATTTATTGGGTGTTGAAAAATATCAAGGAGAAAATATTCTCTCTAACTTAAACAATTGTAGAAAAAATCTTATAAATCAGAAATATAATGAAAAAAGTAATCCTAATCCAAATATCAAAAATCATATTAAAGATATTAAAGATTTTAATCCAGAAAATAATCAATTACTAAATAAAAATAAAATATCTGAAAATAGGATCGAAAATAGGATCAAAAAACAAAGTAGAGAAAAAAACTTTATTTTAATAGGGCAATATTATATTGAAATTAATGGAGAAAGGAAATATTTTTTAGTTTATTATAGAAAAATAAACAATATTTTGGATATTTTATTCTATGATTACACAAAAATCAAACTTGCTGAAACAATATCTTCAGAAAATAAGCTAAAACATAAACTTTTATCTAAAATTGCTCATGAATTTAAAACTCCTTTGAATTCAATTATTGGGCTTGTAAATAATTTAAAAAACACTGTTTTTAAAAACATGAGGATTGAAAAAGATTTAAATATAATACAATCACTCTCTCATTATACGATATTTTTAATAAGTGATGTAATTCAATATGCTTCAAATGATAATTACTCAAGTAATGTTGCTTATTCAAGCTCAAATACATATCTGAGTGGGATTACAAATAAACTCTCAGATGAAAATTTTAAGTTTAATACAAACTCAAATTTAAATAATTCTTTTTTTAATTCGACAATAACAAAAAAAAACAAAACGAATATAAATATATTTTTAAGACAAGTTGATATTAAAAAATCCTTATTTTTTTGTTATGATATTTTAAATGCGCTTCTAAGTTGCAATGAAATTAAAAAGAAATCTATTTTTACAGAGCTACTTGTAGATGAAAGAATTAATTTAGTCAGTCTAATTAGTGATGAAATTAGGATAAATCAAATTCTGATTAACTTCATTTCAAATTCTATAAAATTCACTAAACATGGAAAGATCCTATTACTTGCAATGTTAGTTGAAAAGAACAACATCAAAAGTTATAACAAAAATATTTTGAATCCTATATCAAGTTTGAATTACTTTTTAAAAATTTCTGTTGTTGATAGTGGTATAGGTATCAGTTATGAAAATCAAAAAAACTTATTTAATGATAAGATGATAATTAATACGAAACATGAATTTAACCATCAAGGAAGTGGACTTGGATTATCGATTTGCTTGAATTTAATAAAACTTTTAAATATTAGAATCGAATTTAGTTCAAAAGAAAATTTGGGATCTGCTTTTTCATTGGTGCTTCCAGTAAAGCTAATAAATGATAGTGGAAATAGTTATAATTTTAATATAATGGAGAGATTCAATCATCAAAACCACAGTAATTTTCAATTAATCAATCAATCAGAAAGATCAACAACGAGAATGTCAAATTTAAACAACAAATGCAACTTCATACATAAATACATTAACAAAATTAACTCAAATAAGAATATAAATCAAGTTGAATATAGAAGAGTTAACAGTGAATTCATTAATGATGAGAAAAGCTTTAGTGAATACCCAAGAAAAATTTTTAATTTACAAACTCTTAAAAACAGTACAAAAAGTATTTTAAGTATTGATGATTCTGAGAGATATGATAAAATAGACAATTTGCAAATTGATGAAACAGAAAATAATTTAGAATATTTTATCAATAGTAATAGAAATAAAAATCCATTTAAAAAATTTAAGAGAAGTTTTAGCGATAATAAATTGAACTTTGATGATGTTTTTTATAAGAGAAAAAGCAAATTATTAAAATTTTTGGAAAATAATTTTACAACTTCAAATAATGATAATGATTACAAACAAATTTATAGAAAATTATTATTCAAATCAAATACAAAGTTCGATGAAAGAATGGTATCAAAAATTTCTAAATTTAAAAATTCAAACTATAAATTGAATAGAAAAATTTCAACTCCTGTTACCCAAAATGAAAAAAATTATTTTTATAATAGACAAATAAATTCTGAAAATATTATAAAAAGATTTAAAACTAGAAATTCCGTTGGTAAATACCCTTCCCATCCAAATTATAAACGCAATAAAAAATCAGATTATTATACAAATTTTATTAATCCAAGTAATTTTTCACCGAAGGAGTTTTTGCAACCCAATTTCAAAAAATGTAAATCAATTATGGATAATGAATCTCATAAATTTAACATTAAAGTTCTTCTTGCAGATCAAGATAAAAATCCAACAGAAATAAATGAAATAAAAAATTCAAATTTCAAGAAAAATTATTCAAAAAAGTTTTTTCTCACTAAAACTTTCAATGAAGAAATTGATAAATCAATGGGATCAACAGTTAATAATGAGGATTTATTTATTAATTCTTTTAAACATACAAATTCTTTTTCTCATATAAAAAATAATGGTCCTTATTTAAATCGCAAAAGAAAAACTGATTCTTTTAACAATAGATTTTCTATGTTTAATTCTGCAAACAAATTGGATAAAATAAATTCAAATAGAGAATCAGCTATTAATTTTCCATTAAATTTAAATTCAAACTCCAATAGAGGATCTTATTATAATAATGTTCTAAATAAAGATATGAGCAGTATTAATAATCTTAACAATATTTACCCAAATAAAAATACTTATAACAATATAGGTAATTATTCAGACAAAAATTTTAGCCTTTCTCCAAAAAATGAAGTTTTGAAAAGAAATATCATTCAAAATAAAAAATGTAATAAAATCAATAATAAAGAAAATGAAAGTTTATTGAGATTCATTCCTACAAGAAAAATTTCTTCTTCTGTACAAGAAAATACTCTACCAATTGTTAACAATAATTTTCTCATCAATAAGTTTACTAAAAACAAGATAAATCAAGATTTAGCAAATGAATCTTCAATCAAAAACAACTTATTTTTAAATGATTACAATTATTTAATAAAAAATAATAAACATGCAAATAGTTATTTAAATAATTTAAAAAAAGAATTTTCATACATAAATCCTTTAGATGATAATAGGAAAAACTCCTATAGAGCTATACAAAATACTAACATTAATAAAAATAAAACAGAAATAGATGCAAATTCTATAAATATAAAAAAAACGAATAATTTTCAAAATATTAATAATTTAAACCTTAATACAAGTAATTACAATGATAAAGAGAGCATCAGATTTAAGCCTAAAAGTTCAAATTTAGAGATGATTAAATATAACTCGGAAAATTTTCCTTTAAATAAAATCTATCATAATAAAAATAAAAATGTGAGTAATAGAAATAATTTGAATATTCAAAATACAGGAATTAATAATATTTTTGATAGCAACCAAATTAAAGGAGAACTTAAAAGCACCGAAAATTCACGATATGAAAATTATTTCAAAGGAATTATAATAAATACATTCGATTATGAACTTATAAATAGTATAAAACTTCAAAACTTTGAATACAAAAATATAAATTTTCTTATTTATAGGGAAGATGATAACATTTATTTTAATTCAATGAAATCCAATACTTTTTATTCCAATACTGTAAATAATACATTAACAAATACCTTACTCGGATTTAATTCACCTAATGTTGATAATATGATAAATAGCTATAATAGTAATTATAATACAAATTTTTTAAAATCCAAAAATTATGATAAAAACAGTAATAATTACAATGATCAAGTAGAAAAAAATATAAATCATGTTTTAAAAAGTGGAAATACGTTTGAATCTAATGATGAAGATTTTATGCTGATAAATAATTTTTCAAAGAGTATGAGTAATTCAATAAATTATTTAAATTTGGATTCGAAGAATTTAAAATCAAAAGAACTAAGAAGCCCGACTGGAATTGAAAATTATAACCATATGTATGATCCCTCAAAAATAAGCAATCGATCACGTTTTAGTCGTTTTGAAGATTTTGATGAAATTAATAATATTGACGAAACCACTATAACAAAAAAAATTGACGATTTAGTCTTGATGTTTAAATATCCTGAGATATTTAAAACTTATAGTAAAACAAACAGAGATTTTTCTCCAAAATCTTTTGACACTAGAAATTTTACAAACAATAAATTTAGTAAAAAATATCATGCAAAATTTTTGAAAAAAAAAAATTACTTAGGCAAACTGAATAATGAAACTAATCCCATTTTACCCAATAATAGTAATCAAATAAAATTTACAAATATTGATAAAAATATAGTTAAAATTAATACGACAAAAAATCCAGATATAACGTTTAAAAATGATAAATTAAATTTACAAGGAACAGAAATACAAAATACTTTTTTGTATAATTTAAAAGATCATATTGATAAAAATTTTTACAAAGGAGATTATAATCTCAATTATTCAATTAATTCAGATATTTCTCAAACAGATAAAAATATAAAAATTATAGATTTTAATAAAAATGAAAATAGGATCGATTATAAAAATAAAGCAGTCAATAATTCAGGTTTTAATATAAATTTAAAAAAATTTTCAAGCTGTCATAATTATAATACAAACCAGCAACAAAATACTGGATACGATATTAATTTAAATAAATCAAGTTCAAATAATATTAATCATAAATCTTTGTTCAAAGAGAGAAAAAATAAAGATGAACTATTTAATAATGAAAATTTTCAATCAACTTCTAATAATAAATTATGTGAATACGAAAATTTATCGAATAGATCAAGATTTGAAAGACTTGATAGAAATTATAATATAAATTATTTTAACAAAATTAAATTGAATAATAAAATTTCAAATTATGATTTTGATTTGAATAATAATATTAAAAGCCAAAATCAATATAATAAATTTCAAGTTCATAAAAAATCTAAAAATAAGATTAACCTTTTAAATTTGGAAAAAGAAAATAATAACGAATTGATCCAATTTAGTTTTAATGAAGAAAATAGCAGATTCGTTTCACATCTTAAAGACACTATCAATTCACAAAAGCTTAAAAAATTAGATGTTATTAAGAATGAAACAATTAATACTACACCAAAAAGTGAAAATTTGAATTATCTCAAATTAAAACATTTTGAAGAAAATGATATTGCGGATGAAAATAAAATTTTTATTTATGTAAATAATAAATTTAAACCTCAGAGTTTGATAATAGAAAAACCATGTGGTTTAAGTTTTATCATTTCCAATCAGGGAAAAGTAGATAAAAAAAATGAGAAGAACAAAGATAATCAAATTATAAAAAAAAATTCTATTAGTTTTATAGAAAAATCTGACAGTTCAGAAAAAAAAATTGACTTGTTGAAATTATATTCCTATAAGAAAAAACAATTTGAAATAGTTTTAAAAGGAAATCTTAATAAAAAATATACAAATAAAGTAAGTATTAAAAGTAATGAAACTATAAAAGACAATGAGTTAAATAGTAATCATTTAGATAAAGAGAATTTATTTAAAATGGAATCAAGATATCAAACAAGTCCCCAGAAAAAGAAGGATTTATATAGAAATAATGATAAACGTAAAATTAGTTCAAATAATAATGCTTATCAAAACAAAAGAATACTCTCACCAAATAAAAAAAAAATAGGTGAAAATAATATAAATTCTGGTAAAGCCAATCTGGAAAAAGAAGAAAATATAAAAATAAATTCAAATAAACAGCTTTTCAAATTAAGAAATAATTCGGAATTGTCTGGTGAAAAAGATATAAAAAATGAAAATAAGATAAAGAACGTAAAATCTAAGGAAAATTTAAATAATAAAAAAAATAATAAAAAAGACAATTTAAAAACTATTGATATTAAAGATTCATTGGATAGTCACGGTTATAACTCTTCAAGTAGCGATAGTATAAGTTATTCTATTGAAAAATCAATTAAAGAAAATATTAGCCCTAAAAAAATTGATGAAAGAGGGAAAAAATGTTCGAAAGTTAACAACATAAATATTTATTCTAACGTTACTTGTTGTTTAAATAATAAAAAAGAAAAAAGTGAAGAATTTGATTTAAATTCTAATAAAAATGTCATATTAGTTATCGAAGATAATCTTCATATTAGAAAATCCATTGCAAATTTGATTAATACAACAATAGTTAATTTACGTAAAACACATAAGTTCACTAATGAATTTGAAATTATCGAAGGAGGAGATGGTATAGATGCATTAAAGTATGTTATAGATGCAAAGATAGGAAGTAGAATAAAAGCTATTTTTATAGATGAAAATATGGAATATTTGAATGGGTCTGAGGCAGTTAAACATATAAGAAAATTTCAAAATATGAACAAAATCAACAAGTTTTTTATTGCTTCTGTAACATCATTTGAAGATAATATTACTAAGCAAAATATATTAAATGCAGGTGTTAATGAAATATATCAGAAACCCTTAAACAAAAGCAATTTAGAAGAATTTTTTCAAAAATTTCAGTTATTTATTGGATGATTAAATTGAATTCATTACCTATTCGAATTCAGTGTGTTATGATTTTTGCTTTTTGAAAATATGGCAAAATATTTAATAATTATTTATAATATATTTATATTATGCAGGTAATGTTTTATTGATGATCTAAACATTTCATAAAAGTAATTTCAATATTTTAACAAAATAATTCAAAGTATAGTAGTCAAAAACTTAATAAATTGGAGTTGATTTTCGAGGTTAATAAAAAACTAGTTAAATCTAAAAATCGAGGATTTAAATTTTATTCTTTATTAATTTTTATTTTATTTTTAAATTAATATTTTTTTTTCTATTTTTAAAATTTAATAATTTTTTGCTAATATTATCCTAACTAAATAAGAATAGAGTCTTTTATAAATTTTTGAAAATTTTTTTGGAAAAATTTTTTTTAATCTCCAATTTATAAATAAATTTGTCAAATTGATGAAATAATAGAAAGCTACATTTTACCTTAAAAACATTTTTTAAATTAAATTACTTTGGAAATTTTAAAAATGTTTTATTCATAATTTATAAATACTTTTTATTATCATAATTTTTCCAAGTTAAAAATGAAAAATAATATTTAATATTATTTAATAAAATGCAAAATTTAATATATCAAGTAAAAAAGGAGTTTGAAAATTTAATTAATCATAAAGTTCTTTCTAAATTAAGAAACTCAGAATTTGGTGAACGAATGATAACCAATTTTTCTATGAGATTTAAAACAGAAAAATCTTACAGATTTTATTTAAAATTTAATAAAAATTTAAAGATAAATGTTGGCTACTTATTTAATTTTATGACCACTAATCAAAAAAATAATATTCCATATCAAAATATGAATTTTACATTATTTAATAAAAAAGGGTTATTTATATTTACTAAACATTATTTCTCAGAGTTCTATATTAATAAAAAGGCTTTAAATAAAAAGAAATATGAAGTGGAAATTAAAGCAGAATCAACCAAAACCAGATATTTTATTCAGAAAAAATTAAATAGATTATTGGCTTTAACAATAATAAGTTTCTTAATTTTTTGGGGGTTGAATGGAATTGATCTTTTTAGAAAATTAGAATTTGATAAAAAATATTTGAAAAAAATTAAAGAAATTGAAAAAGAAAATAATATAGATATAAATTACAATAATAAAATTATAGAAGATTTCGATCAAAAATATGGAATTAATAAAGCTTTAAATGATTATATCAATAAACTCCAATATGGAAATAAAGATTTTAATACAATTGATGAATCAGTGGAACAAAATATTAATGAAGAAAATATAAGAGAAGGAAAAAACCTCTTAAATACAATTGATTTAGCAAGTCCAATTGTTGAAAATGACTTCTTAGGAGAAGAAAATAAAGATTTTAGAATAAGAGAAGACATTCCTGATTATAACAAATTAGAAATAGAAGAAAAAGAATTATTATTAGATGGAGAAGATAAAAGAAATGTTAGAAAAATAAAAGCTGATGGGTACGAACAGATATCAGTATATCAAAAAAATTTTAATAATCCTGATCCTAGGATACTTGGATCTACAATAGTATTTGATTCCAGATTAGATAAAAAATAATTGAAAATTTTTAAATTCATTTATTTAAGTTTACCAACAAATTTTTTATCATAATGAATAAAATTTCATAAACTTAATATTTTATTTAAATTTAGATGAAAAAGACATCTTTTTATATCCTAATAATAAATTTTTAATAATAATTATAATAATAACAATCAATTTTTTTAAACTTTTTGTTATTGGGG
>Ga0194116_10005840_pt1 | contig 13399 bp, 9 predicted proteins | sample TA2MahsurfametaG_4_FD_148617 | JGI IMG/M metagenome (GOLD analysis project Ga0194116, IMG submission 148617) | Freshwater microbial communities from Lake Tanganyika, Tanzania - TA2015008 Mahale S9 surface | ecosystem: Environmental > Aquatic > Freshwater > Lake | place: Tanzania: Lake Tanganyika... | reverse complement strand
CGGCTGCGCGCCCGCCGCCGCCCATCCCACCCTGTACACGCCGCTTGTTTCCAATCGAATCGAGGATCGGCGTCTGACGGTCGCCCGAACCAACGAACTTGGCGCGCTGGCGGTGGCGGTACCGGGCGCGCTGGCTGGCTGGTGCCAGCTGCTGAACCATTACGGGCGCCTCACGCTTTCCGATGTCCTGCAACCGGCGATCCGGCTGGCGCGACGCGGTTTTCAGGTCACGCCCTATCTGGCCACCAACATCGCTGAACAGGCGGCTGCACTGGCCCGCAGCCCAGAGCTTGCCGCCCTGTTCCTGCCCCAGGGCCAACCGCTTCGGGCCGGAAGCATGCTTCGGCAGCCGAATTGCGCAGAAACGCTGAGCCTGATTGCGCGCGAAGGGCCGGATACGCTGTATCGGGGGTCGCTGGGACAGCAGCTGGTGCACACACTGGGGCGCGCCGGAGGCTTGATGACCGCCACCGACCTTGAGCGCTATTCGGTTTGCGAACGGAGTCCCGTGCGCGGGCACTACCGCGACCATGAAGTGGTCGGCCCGCCGCCCCCGGCCTCATCGGGCGTACACATCGTGCAGATGCTCAATGTGCTCGAGCACTTCGATCTTCATGAAGCAGGATTCGGATCGGCTGACGCAACGCATTGGTTGGCCGAGGCCATGGCGATTGCATTCGCTGATCGTTCCGCCGCGACCGCCGATCCAGCGTTCGTGAAGGTGCCGGTGGCGCACCTCACGTCCAAACGCTACGCGAGTGCGCGCGCATCGCTGATCAAGCCGCAGCAAAGAAGCACCTGGCAGAGCGGCGTGGCAGGCACTACCGAATCGTCGGACACCACCCATCTCACGATTGCCGACGCCGACGGCATGGTGATCGCAAGCACGCAAACACTCAACGGCGCATTCGGCGCGGCAATGATGATCGAAGGTACGGGTCTTCTTGCCAACAACTACATGTACAACTTTGATCCACACCCGGGCAACGCGTTATCGGTAGCCCCGGGAAAACGCGTCTTCACCTCGATGGCGCCCATGATGCTGCTTCGCGAGGGCCGGCTTCGCGTCGCCCTGGGCCTGCCCGGTGGACTGCGGATTTTCCCCTCTGCGATGCAGACCATCGTCAATCTGATCGATCACCGCATGACGCTGCAGGAAGCTGTTGAGGCGCCGCGCGTTTTCACTGAAGGTGGCGACCTTGAGCTCGAAGACATGCTCCACGAAGCGCTTGGCGAACAGCTCGCGCAGCGGGGGCATCCTGTTCGCCGCGTGCCCCGGGTGGCGGGAGGCATGAACGCGATCGGGTTTGACGAAGACGGCATGATGACGGGTGCCGCCTGCTGGCGGGCCGACGGTACGCCAGTGGCTATTTCTGGCGGACTCGCTCGTGCCGGCACCGGATTTTCGCTCTCCTGACTCACCCAAGATCGCAAGCACCATGCCTCCTTTGATCCGCCGCCGCATCGTTATCCTCGACACACTCACCGAAGTCAGCCATCGACGGTTCGCAGAACTCGTTGACCCCGGATTCGATCTGGTCGTGGCGAGCAGCGCCGATCATGAACACCTTGAACAGCTGATCGCTGAGGCGGACTACGCCATCAGCGGGCAGACCGCGGTGCCAGACACCCTGTTCAGGGCGGCAAAACGGTTGCGGCTGCTGCACAAATGGGGCGTGGGAGTCGACAACATCGACCTGGCCGCTGCAAGGTCCCTGGGAATCCCGGTGGCGCGGGTCACCGGCGGCAACGCGACGCCCGTTGCCGAATACACCATTGGGTTGATGATCGCCGCACTTCGACATCTCGCCTGGGGCCACACCGAGCTCAAGAAAGGACGTTGGGGCACGCGTCACCTTCCCTACGATTCGATGATGCTCCATGGTCGAATCGTGGGGCTGGTTGGATTTGGTGCGATCGGGCGCCGCGTTGCCGCGCTGTTGCAGGCCTTTGGCTGCACGGTCCTCTACACGCGCCCCTCAGGGCCCGATGCCTCGGCCAACGCCGTGGCAACCTTCATGCCGCTCGATCAACTTCTGGCTGAATCCGATGTTGTATCGCTGCATTGTCCGCTCAGCGCAGACACCGCAGGCATGATTAACCGTGAGGCACTCACGCGAATGAAGCGCCATGCGGTGCTTATCAACGTTGCCCGAGGCGGGGTGGTCAGCGACGCCGATCTGTATTGGGCGCTGAAAGAGCGGGTCATTCGTGGGGCCGCTGTGGATGTATTCGACATCGAACCCCTGCCACCCGACTCGCCGCTGCTCGCACTCGACAATCTGGTGATGACGCCTCACCTGGCGGGCATCGCCGCTGACAACTTTGCACCGACTGTTATCCGCATGCTTGACAACATCGCCCGAATCGAGCGCGGCGAGGCAATCCCCGAGCATGAGCGGGTGGTGCCCTAAAGCCCGCCATTGCCATGACTTTGCCTGATGATCGGCAGGCCCGCGAGATTCTGCGGGGTATCGGCCTGGTGGGCGTTGCGGTGTTTCTGTTTGCACTGACCGATGCCATCTCCAAGTACATGACGCAGTTCTACCCGATCGGCTTCATCCTGTGGATCCGGTTTTTCTTCCACACCCTGGTGCTCCTGGCAGTGGTCGGCGGCCGGCAGGGCCTGGGGTTTGTACGAACCCGACGCCCAGGCATTCAACTGACCCGAGGACTGCTGCTGCCGCTTGCAGCCCTGATGTTCGTCAGCGCGATCAGCCAGATGCCACTGGCAGAGACCGTCGCAATCACCTTTGTATCGCCGTTGATCGTCACGCTGCTGGCGGTTGTCGTTCTGAAGGAGCACGTCAGCGTCGGTCACTGGATTGCAATCAGTTGCAGCTTTGCCGGCGTGCTGGTCATCATCCGGCCCGGCGGCGATGCGCTTGGCTGGGCGGCGCTGTTGCCGCTTGGCACCGCGTTTTCGATGGCGATCTATCAGGTGTTGACGCGTCGAATCGCCGGACTGGAAAGCACCTATACCTCCATCTTCTACCCAGGGCTGGTGGGCGTTCTGCTGTTCAGCCTTGCACTGCCTTTCACTTGGACGACGCCGCATGCCTGGTGGCATCTGGCGCTGATGATTGGGGGCGGTCTGGTCAACGCGGCCAGTCATCTCACGCTGATTCGCGCGTTTGAACATGCGCCCGCGTCCAAGCTTGCGCCATTTAGTTACACCCAGATCGTCTGGTCGACGCTGGTGGCGTATGTGGTGTTTGGCGATTTCCCAGACAGCTGGTCGATCACCGGCATTGCCGTGATCGTTGCCTCTGGAATTTACGTTGCGGTGAAAGTGCGCAGGCATTAGTAGATGGCGTCATCCACCATGCGCAAAAAAACGCCAACTGAAGTGGCGTCCCGTAGGGGATTCGAACCCCTGTTACAACCGTGAAAGGGTCGTGTCCTAGGCCTCTAGACGAACGGGACCTGCAAACATCTTTCCGTGGTGGAGGTAAGCGGGATCGAACCGCTGACCTCTTGCATGCCATGCAAGCGCTCTCCCAGCTGAGCTATACCCCCAACGAAGCCCTCGATTCTATCGTGGGCTGAACGCGCGCGCAAGTTGGGCTGCAACGCGTGCTAAATTGGGGCTGGTCAATCTCTCGGTGCACTCATGACAGCCACATTGATCGATGGCGCAGCGCTGGCAAAGCGCCTGCGCGTGCAGGTTGCCGAGCGCGCGCATGCGCTCTCCGCAAAAGGACGCCCGCCGGGGCTCGCGGTGATCCTGGTGGGAGACGATGCAGCTTCCGCGGTTTACGTTCGCAATAAGGTGAAAGATTGCGAAGAGTCAGGTATCCGATCTGTCCTGCAGAGACTGCCCGCCGACACGTCCGAGCATGACCTGCTCGCGCGCATCGACGCGCTCAATGCCGACCCCGCCATCCATGGCATTCTGGTTCAGCTGCCTCTACCGCCGCACATCGATGCGCGCCGGGTCATCGAAACCATCTCGCCCGACAAAGATGTTGATGGGTTCCATGTCGCAAGTGCCGGCGCGCTGATGACGGGTCAACCTGGGTTTTTGCCCTGCACACCCTACGGCGTGATGAAGCTGCTCGAACACGCGGGTGCAAAGCTGGCTGGCGCCGAGGCAGTGGTCATCGGACGCAGTAATATCGTGGGTAAGCCCCAGGCACTGCTGCTGTTGCAGGCCGATGCAACGGTTACCATTTGCCATAGCCGCACACGCGATATCGCTTTCCACACCCGACGCGCCGACATTCTGATCGCGGCAGTCGGTCGCGCGAGAATAATTACCGGCGACATGATCAAACCTGGTGCCATCGTGATCGATGTCGGAATGAACCGGGACGCTGATGGCAAACTCTGCGGCGATGTTGATTTCGAGTCCGCCGCCCGGGTAGCGGGCGCGATCACACCCGTCCCCGGTGGCGTAGGCCCCATGACGCGCGCAATGCTGCTCGTCAATACCCTGGAAGCCGCTGAGCGACGGCCCTAGTCGCCGCCCACTGCTGATTCAATACCCTCTCCACTTCTTTGCAGCACACCACGATGACCGAACCGATCCGCGACAACCCCCTTCTCGACTTCTCCGGCCTGCCCCGGTTTGCTGATTTCAAGCCCGATTGGGTCGAGCCCGCCCTTGACGCCCTGCTCGCCGAGGCTCGCGCGGCGCTGGAGGCCGTCTGCCTACCGGCGACGCCGGTCCGCTGGGACACCATCGTCGTGCCGCTCGAGGCCGCCACCGAGCGGCTGTCGCGTGCCTGGGGCATCGTCGGCCATTTGAATGCCGTTGACGATTCACCCGCTCTGCGCGAGGTCTACAACGCGCAACTCCCGCGCATCACCCAGTTCTGGACCGAGCTGGGGCAGGACACGCGCCTTCACGGGCGTTACAAGGCGCTTCGAGCAAGCGCCGAGTTCGCTGCGCTCTCGCCTGAGCGTCAACGAATCATCGATAACGCGCTGCGCGATTTTCGACTTGGTGGAGCCGAACTCGTGTCGCCCGCGCGCGAGCGGTATGCCGAGATCCAGGAGCGGCAGGCTGCCTTGTCGCAGAAGTTCTCCGAGAATCTGCTCGATGCCACCAATGGTTTCTCGTTGTTCATTGAAGACGAGTCGCGGCTCGCCGGTCTTCCGCAGGACGTGCGCGAGGCGGCGCGCGCTGAAGCGCAGGCTGATGGACGCAGCGGCTGGAAATTTACGCTGCGCATGCCGTCCTATCTGCCCGTCATGCAATACGCGGAAGACCGCGCATTCCGAGAGCAGATGTATCGCGCCTATGTCACGCGTGCTTCCGACCTCAGCAATTCAGCCCTAGACAATGCGCCCCTCATCACCGAAACACTCGGCTTCAGGCACGAGGAGGCCGGGCTGCTGGGTTACTCGAATTTTGCGCAGGTGTCGCTTGAGCCCAAGATGGCCCGGACCCCTGACGAAGTCATCGGTTTCCTTCGCGATCTCGCACGGCGCGCCCGAAAGTTCGCCGAGCGTGACCTGTCTGAGCTGCGCAGTTTCGCAGCCGACAAGCTTGGGCTGGCAACGCTCCAGGCCTGGGACACCGCGTGGGCAAGTGAACTGCTCAAGGAAGCGCGCTATTCATTTTCAGAGCAGCAGGTCAAGCAGTACTTCCAGGCGCCGCGCGTTCTCGCCGGCATGTTCGCACTGGTTGAGCGGCTGTTCTCGCTTCGAATCTCCGAAGAGGCCGCCCAGACCTGGCACCCGGATGTTCGCTTCTACCGGGTCGAGCGCGGCGGCCAGCTGGTCGGTCAGTTCTATGTCGATCTCTACGCTCGCGCCAGCAAACGCGGCGGCGCATGGATGGATGACGCGCGCGGTCGCAAGCGTGCCGGCAACCGCCTGCAAACACCTGTGGCCTATCTCAACTGCAATTTTCAGCCGCCGGTTGGCGACCGCCCGGCCACGCTTGCACATGACGATGTCATCACGCTCTTCCACGAGTTCGGCCATGGACTTCACCACGTTCTCACGCGTATTGACGAACTGGGTGTGTCGGGCATAAACGGGGTCGAATGGGATGCCGTCGAACTGCCCAGCCAGTTCATGGAAAATTTCTGCTGGGAGTGGGAGGTGGTTCGCGACATGAGTGCTCATGTCGATACGGGCGAACCGCTTCTGCGCGATTTGTTCAACCGGATGCTGGCGGCGCGAAACTTTCAGGCAGGCATGCAAACGCTGCGACAGGTCGAGTTCGCGCTGTTCGACATGCTGCTGCACGCGCAGAACCAGGCCGTGCCAGACGCTGCCGCGGTTCAAACCTTGCTTGACGCAGTACGCCAAGAGGTTGCCGTGCTGATTCCGCCCGCCTGGAATCGGTTCCAGAACAGCTTCTCGCACATCTTCGCAGGCGGCTATGCCGCGGGCTATTACAGCTACAAGTGGGCTGAGGTGCTGTCAGCCGACTGCTATGGCGCCTTCGAGGAAGCGGCCACCGATCCTGAGGCCCTGGATCGCGTCGGTCAGCGTTTCCTCGAAGAAATCCTGTCGGTGGGTGGCAGCCGCCCGGCACTTGAATCATTCAAGGCTTTTCGGGGTCGCGAGCCCAGCCCTGAAGCGCTGCTTCGTCACAGCGGCATGGTCGAAACGGTCTGACACGCGGATGTCGTGATGCACATTGCAACCTGGAACGTGAACTCGCTGAAGGTCCGACTGCCGCAGGTGCTGACCTGGCTGGCGGCCCACCCTATTGACGTGTTGTGTCTGCAGGAAACCAAGCTGATCGACGAGCGGTTTCCTGAGGCCGAACTGTCTGCAGCAGGCTATGTCTCTGCGTTCAGTGGCCAGCCCACTTACAATGGTGTGGCAATCCTGTGTCGCCGCGATACCGTCGGCATCCCAACCGAGGTCGTTCACGGAAACCCGCTGTTTGCCGACGAGCAGAAGCGCCTGATCAGTGCCACGGTGGCCGGCATACGCGTGGTCTGCGCCTACTTTCCGAACGGACAGGCAGTCGGTAGTGACAAGTACGACTACAAGCTTCGCTGGATCGATGCGCTCATCGACTGGGTCAGCCCGCAGGTTGCCACGCAGCCGATCGCACTACTGGGCGATTTCAACATCGCTCCAGCGGCTGAAGACGTTCATGATCCAGCCGCCTGGGAGGGCCAGGTGCTGTGTTCGGAACCCGAGCGCGAACGCTTTAGAAAGCTCGCAGCAGCTGGGTTGATTGACGCGTTCCGCCAGTTTCCGCAAGCCGAGCGCAGTTTCAGCTGGTGGGATTATCGTCAGCTTGGATTTCGACGAAATGCAGGTCTCAGAATCGACCACATCATGGTTGACCAGACCACCGCTACGCGGCTGGTCGGCTGTCGCATAGACCGCGAGCCGCGCAAGCTCCCACAACCCTCGGACCATGCGCCGGTACTGGCCGAGCTGAGGTCTGCATAGGGCAGAAGCATGCTCCTCGAAGGCGCGCCTTCAGAGCAGATCAGATCCTTCTTCGAGCTTCAGTTCCTGCACCTTGCGCGTAATGGTGTTGCGGCCTATGCCGAGCCTCAGTGCTGCATCGATACGCCGCCCACGCGTGTGTCGAAGCGCGGTGCGAATGACGACTGCCTCAAACTGCCGCGTCAGATAATCCATCAGCTCGCTATCGCCCTGCATTCGTTCCTCGACGGACTGCGTGCTCAACCGCAGTGAAACTTCCTTCTCGAGCAGCGCCACCCAGGCCGGGGCGGTATCAGCGCTGGTGCGCTCAACAGGCGCGGCATCGCTGTCAGGCGGCAGCGCCGGCAACCGGGCAGAGGGCGACGGGCCAGGCCCTGTTGCCGCAGGAAAGCCGTAGGCAGCATCGGTTCGGCTGCCTGCCTGCGTAAACGGCATCGCTTCGGAGAGGAACGCGGAAACGCTTGAGTCTTGAATCGTTCCGGCGGCAGGCTGCGCGGCCCCCGCCATCGCCTGGCCCGCGCCTGCCGACGCCGCCATTGCAGAAAAGGCCGCGGCCATTGCCGTGGAACCTGCGCCCTCAGATGCGACGCTACCCCGAACTTCGGGCGGCAGATCCTTCATCTCGATCACCTGCGCGGGAGCCATCACAGTCAGCCAACGACAGACATTTTCGAGTTGGCGGACATTACCTGGCCACGGGAACCCGCTCATGACACGCATCGCATCGTCACTGGCTCGCTTCGGCTCACCGCCCAGTTCCTGCGCACTGCGCGACAGGAAGTGCCGTATTAACAGCGGGATATCTTCTGAGCGCTCTCGAAGTGCCGGCAGGCGAAGCCGGATGACGTTGAGCCGATGGAACAGGTCTTCGCGAAACAACCCCTGCCGGACGCGGTCCTCAAGATGCTGGTGGGTGGCCGCAATCACTCGCACATTCGCCTTCAAAGGCTGGTGCCCGCCCACCCGATAGAAGTGACCGTCCGACAAGACGCGAAGCAGACGCGTCTGCAATTCGGCAGGCATGTCGCCGATCTCATCCAGAAAGAGTGTGCCGCCCTCAGCCTGTTCAAAGCGACCCCGACGCATCTGCTGGGCGCCGGTGAACGCACCGCGTTCATGACCGAAAAGCTCCGACTCGAGCAGGTCGCGGGGAATCGCCGCCGTGTTGAGCGCGACAAAAATACGATCTGCACGAGGACTGTGCCGGTGCAAAGCGCGGGCGACCAATTCCTTCCCGGTTCCCGACTCTCCCGTGATCAGCACCGTGACATTCGACTGAGACAGGCGGCCAATCGCTCGAAACACTTCCTGCATTGCCGGCGCCTGACCGAGGATATCGACGCCAGGTTCCACCGGATCAGCGCCGGATTGGTCGCGCTGCGATTCCTCAACCGCGCGACGAATCAAGTCAACAGCCTTCGGCACATCAAACGGCTTGGGCAGATACTCGAAAGCTCCCCCCTGAAAAGCAGACACCGCACTTTCAAGATCGGAGAACGCGGTCATGATGATGACTGGTACGCCCGGGTGATCCACCTTCACCTGCTGCAGCAGCTCGATGCCCGACTCTCCGGGCATGCGGATGTCGGAGACCAGCACATCGGGCTCATCGACTGCCAGCGCTCTCAGGCACTCCCGCGCGCTTGAAAAAGCACGCACCTCGAACCCATCACGCCCAAGCGCTTTCTCAAGCACCCAGCGAATCGACTGATCATCGTCCACCACCCAGACTGCGCTCATCTTTGGACACTCACTGCAAAGGCAGAAGGATGCAGAAATCGGTTCGGCCGGGCCGACTGTCGCACTCAATCAGGCCCCCGTGCTGCTGCACGAAGGTTTGCGCAAGTGTCAGTCCCAGACCTGTACCCCCTTCACGGCCCGATACCAACGGGAAGAAGATTCGGTCGCGAATATCTTCCGGGATGCCCGGACCATCATCGACAACATGCAATTCGAGTGCCAGCTTCCAGCGCTGCTTGGCGATGACAACCTGGCGTACCACACGGGTTCGCAGTTCGATTCGACCCCGCCCATGAAGCGCCTGCGCTGCATTTCGCACCAGATTGAGCAGCACCTGCACCAGTTGCTCGCGATCGCCGGTCAGCGCCGGAATGCTGACGTCGTAATCGCGGACGATCCGAAGTCCGCGCGGGTACTCCGCCAGCAGCAGTGAGCGAACATGTTCGCAGACTTCATGAATATTGAGTTCGGCCAGCATCCTCGCCTTGCGATGCGGCGCCAGCAGACGATCGACCAGATCCTGAAGGCGATCGGCCTCTTTGATGATCACTTCGGTGTATTCGCGCAGATCCGCTGAATCGAGCTCGGACTGAAGCAGTTGCGCAGCGCCACGGATTCCGCCCAGCGGATTCTTGATCTCATGAGCCAGATTTCTCACCAGTTCCCGGTTCGCCTGGGCCGAGTCAATCAGCCGTTCTTCGCGATCCACGCGCCAACGCTTGTCCTGCTCCCGAAATTCAAGCAGCAGCGCACCTGGGAAACCGTCCAGACGGCTGGCCATGGTCCAGAGCGCAAGCGGCTCCCGTGCCGCGCGTTCAAGCAGCAGATCGACCCGCTTCTGCTCGTAGCCCCCATCCAGTGCGTCGCGAAGCAGCGCTTCGATCACATGGCCGTTCGCAAACAGTTTGGGAAATGACTGCCCGATCACCATCCGGCTCGAAATGTCGAACAGGGCTTCAGCCGATGCGTTGACCCGCACAACGCGCGCCTGCGGATCGAGCACCACCACCGAAGTCGCCAGTAGATCGAGCGAGTCCTGCGCCGAAGCCGAGACCATCCCGTTCACGCCTATGCCGGTTGGCCTCTCAGTCTGATCATTCGAAACAACATTCATTGGCGCATTCCGAACGACGGGCGCGCGAGAGGTAACAGGCGATCTCCCGCGCAAAAGCGACGGGGCGGATAACCGCCCCGATTCCATGTCTAGATCGTGCTGCATGCGCTGCGCTCCCGACCCGGCGAACCGCAGCGCTTTGCTCGATCAGAGCGAGTAGTACATATCGAACTCGACCGGATGCGTGGTCATCCGGAACCGGGTCACCTCTTCCATCTTGAGCGCAATGTACGCATCGAGCATGTCGTTACTGAACACGCCGCCGCGGGTCAGGAACTCGCGATCCTTATCGAGGTAGTCCAGTGCCTGATCAAGCGACGAGCACACGGTCGGGATCTTCGCGTCTTCTTCGGGCGGCAGGTCATAGAGATTCTTGTCGGCGGCTTCACCGGGATGAATCTTGTTCTGCACACCATCAAGACCCGCCATCAGCATGGCTGCGAACGCGAAGTACGAGTTTGCAGTGGGGTCCGGGAAGCGAACCTCGATGCGGCGCCCTTTCGGATTGGCCACATACGGGATGCGGATCGACGCCGAGCGGTTACGGGCAGAGTAAGCCAGTTTGACCGGAGCCTCGAAGCCGGGAACCAGTCGCTTGTACGAATTGGTGCCGGGGTTGGTGATTGCGTTCAACGCGCGCGCATGCTTGATGATGCCGCCGATGTAGTAGAGCGCAAAGTCGGACAGGCCGGCGTACTTGTCGCCTGCGAACAGGTTCACGCCGTCTTTCCAGACCGACTGGTGCACGTGCATGCCTGAGCCGTTGTCACCCACCACAGGCTTTGGCATGAAGGTAGCTGTCTTGCCGTAGCTGTGTGCCACGTTCAGCACCACGTACTTCAGAACTTGGGTCCAGTCAGCTCGCCTGACAAGCGTGGAGAACTTGGTGCCGATTTCGCACTGACCCGCGCCGGCAACCTCGTGATGATGAACCTCAACCGGTACGCCCATCTGCTCGAGAATCAGACACATTTCCGAGCGCATGTCCTGTAACGAATCAACCGGGGGCACCGGGAAGTAGCCGCCCTTGACTGCCGGACGGTGCGCCAGATTGCCGCCTTCATATTCGCGACCAGACGACCATGCCGCTTCCTCGGAGTTAACCTTGGCGAAGCACCCGGACATGTCAACGTTCCAGGTTACCGAGTCGAAAATGAAGAATTCGGGCTCAGGACCAAAGAAGGCCGTGTCGCCGATGCCGGTGGACTTCAGATAGGCCTCAGCGCGCTTGGCAATCGAGCGGGGATCGCGCGAATAGCCTTTTCCGTCTGACGGCTCGATCACGTCACACGTCAGGATCAGGGTCGGCTCCTCGCGAAACGGATCCATCTGGGCGGTTTCGGCATCCGGCATCAGCAGCATGTCTGACGCCTCAATTCCTTTCCAGCCCGCAATCGATGAGCCGTCAAACGCGTGGCCTGACGTGAACTTGTCTTCATCAAACGCAGACTTGGGCACTGAGACGTGCTGCTCCTTGCCGCGGGTGTCCGTGAAGCGGAAATCAACGAATTTGACCTCGTTGTCCGCAATCATCTTCATCACGTCTTTGGCCGATGCCATGCTGAATCGCTCCTGTCTGCAGGTTGGAATGACCGCCCGGATCAAGTCAGATCGGGCGGAAAACGGTGACGTCTACGGATAGCAGCATCTATGCCACTTGTTGGACCATCGCGACGCACATTTTTGGGGCGTTTTTATGCGCTCCGACCTTGATTATGATTGATTTCGGTGCGCACCGCGCCCGCAGCACCACTCTAGGGCAGAAACAGCTGCTGACAGTCGTTCAAGTAGCGCAGGCCCATCGGGGTGGGCCGAATCCAGCCAGAGTCGGCTGCAAGCAGCCTACGGGATACGGCGCGGTCGATCGCGCCCGCAATGGCCGCAAACGGAAGCCCGGTGCGTTCCAAAAACAACGGAACAGGTACGCCCTCGGTCAGACGCAGGGCATTCAGCATGAACTCGAACGGCAGTTCGGCTGCACTTACCTCGCGGACCTCATCCAGCCATGCCGCTGTCTCTGTCGCCGCATCGGCCGGGTCGGCTGGCAGGCACTGCATAGCCTGCGTTGCATCACCAGACAGGGCAGCAAGGTAGCGTGCCGGCTGGCGTAGCCGCGACTGGCGAACAATACGGGTTGCAAACGACAGCTTGCTGTGCGCGCCGGCGCCGAGCCCCAGATAATCGCCAAACTGCCAGTAGTTGAGGTTGTGGCGGCAGCGGTGGCCCGAGCGGGCGAAGGCCGATACTTCGTACCGCTCCAGGCCCGCCTCACCGCAGGCGGATTCGACGGCATCCTGCATATCGGCCGCCAGATCATCATCGGGAAGCTCAGGGGGGCGGCGCGCAAACGGCGTTCCCGGCTCAAGCGTCAGGTGGTAGCAGGACAGGTGTGGCGCACCCCGACCCAGCGCCTCATCCAGATCCTTCCTCAGGTCATCCAGTGACTGCCCGGGCAGCGCATACATCAGATCGACGTTGAAGGTTTCGAACACCGTCGCGGCCAGGTCAACCGCTGCGCGCGCCTGGGCACTGTTGTGCACACGGCCAATTGCTTCCAGCGCGCGATCATCGAAACTTTGAACCCCAATCGACAGCCGGTTGATGCCTGCTGCTGCAAAACCGCGGAACCGCTCCGCTTCGAACGTGCCCGGATTCGCCTCCAGCGTGATTTCAGCACCCGCCGCGAACCGCAAATGCGCCCTGAGCATGCCAAGCAGACGTTCAATCGCCCTGGGTGAAAACAGGCTGGGCGTTCCGCCGCCGATGAACAGCGTCTGAACCGTGCGTCCCCAGACGAAGGGCAGCGCCCGCTCGAGGTCATGCTGCAGCGCTGTCAGGTACTCGTCCTCTGGAATGTCACCCGAGCCCCGCCAGGTATGCGAGTTGAAATCGCAGTAGGGGCATTTTTTCAGGCACCAGGGCAGATGCACATAAAGCGATAGCGGCAGGGGCGCAGCGACACCGGAGCCTGACGAAGCGCTTGCAGGTCGCACCAGCCTGATCGGGATACCGCTCACTTTGCCTCAGGCGACCAGCGGCCTTCCTGCGATCGCAGCCGGTCAACCAGTTGCCGTAGCGCCAAGCCCCGATGACTGATCTGATTCTTGCGCTCCGGGGCGAGTTCCGCCGCCGTGCAGCCCTCATCAGGCAACCAGAAAAACGGGTCATAGCCAA
>Ga0194116_10005839_pt1 | contig 13399 bp, 22 predicted proteins | sample TA2MahsurfametaG_4_FD_148617 | JGI IMG/M metagenome (GOLD analysis project Ga0194116, IMG submission 148617) | Freshwater microbial communities from Lake Tanganyika, Tanzania - TA2015008 Mahale S9 surface | ecosystem: Environmental > Aquatic > Freshwater > Lake | place: Tanzania: Lake... | reverse complement strand
TTAAAAATTTTGTGATTCATTTTATTTAATTTTTTTAGTAGATAATTTTTTTATTAAAATCTATAGAAAAATGAATGAATATTAAAATCTTTTTTGAAAACGGTAGATATATTTAAATATAAATAGATGCTAAATACCTATTTATATAAAATATTGATCAACTATGCAAGGAAAATTATTATTGATATTATTGATATTTTCACTTTATTTCTCTACATTGACTACCTTAGATAATCAAGTAATCATAATAATAATCTATTTATATCATTTTTGTAAATCATTCAATTTTATATTTGGATATATCAATTATAGAAAATAATTAATAATAAAAGAATAGAAGCAAAAAAAGATAACAAATTAGGTGAGAATGCAAATTTTTTAAAAATTATTTATTAATAAAAGAAGATGATGGTGATTTAATGAATAAAGATTATAATCAACAAATATCGAAGACATGTTCTAAAAAAAAAAGTATATTTGATAATATAGAGCCAGTTAGAGACAGAACATGGAAAAATCCTAATCTCCCAATATGGTCTAAGGTCAAATATGGTGGAGACAAAAATCCTCCTGATCAAAGTTTTAAAATTTTAAGGTCTTATCCAATGGATAATTTTGAAATAAATGACAAAAATGAAATTGTTATAAAAGGAACTAACATTGTAATTGAAGGTAATAACCCTTATTTTTATAAATTTTAATTAAAATAGATTCTTATAAACAACAAATTTACAAAATTGATATTTTTTTCAAATTTTTCATAATAAATTCACATATAAATTTTTTATTAATGAAAAATTTAAATTTTTAATTTTCTATCTAAAAATTAATTAGGAATTGAGCTTCTTACTATTTTTCTCATCTATTCAGTTATGTCAATTATAATATTTTATATATTTTTTAATAAAATTTAAGAAATTCAACTATAAAAAAATTTTCGAATTTTTAATATTGTTCTCTTTTTATTCAAAAAATAATATTTAGATTTAAAAATTTACCATCCCAAAAATATCGACTTCTATTTAGAACTAAAAAAAATGCAAAATCATTTAAAAAAAAGCGAACAGATTCGGAAATACAAAATATGTACAACTGGAATAATTGGCTTGATATTATATTTGAGCCAATTTTCAAATCTCTGTTTGAAGCTTATGAAGTACCTATAGGAAAATTGGTTCGAATTAAAAAACAATTTTATTCTTTATACTTTGATTCTAGTGTTATTTTAACATTCTTTAAAGCTCTATATGAAATTCCTAGAGCAATACAATTAGATGAAAATTTGAAAACTTATGTATGCACTGACAAATCCCCTTCTTATCCAGGCGGTCAAGCTATGGTAACTGCCACAGTAGTTGAATGGCTATCATTATTGTTTCCTAAAGAAAAAGAAGAGTTTGATGAATTATATCAGGATTGTATTGATGCACGATATTTATCAGGAGTACATTATGAAATTGAGAATTATTACGGTGGAATATTAGGCAGAAAAATTGGCAAATATTTTTATAATCTTCATAAAGATGAAAAAGACGAAAATGGAATTTTAATTGATAAATTTGAAAATAGTATAAAAAAGCCTCAAATAAAAGTAAAAAATAGATTAGATAATTATATGCTTAAATGTCCTTCCAATATTGATAAAAGATCAATTTTATATTTAAAGAAAATAATAGCCAGCAAAAATGAAAGAAATTAAACAAAATGTAGATTTTAAAATATAGATTCTTCTATAAAAACAGATTAAATATAAAAAATTTTAAATTAAATAATGGTTTATAAGTTAAATAAATTAAAGTTTTTATAAAATATAATAATTTATTTAAAAATTAATCTCAATAATTGTTTTCCAATAAGTTAAATATAAATATTGACTTTATTAATTAATATTAAATAAAACCATTTTATATTAATTTTCAATTTTATTAAAATTATCAATTTATTTATAAATTTAAATGGATGAATATTATTCTGATAACAGTTTTGAAACCAAAATGAATAATTATAGAGATCATAATAAACAAAACGGGACCACAAAAAATAGAATACCTAACAGAGACCAATTTGATAATGCTCAAATAAATGAAATGTATTTTTATTCGATTATATTTTATATTATAAATAATTTTTAGTAACCATTATAAAATGCGTTGTGAAGATTTAAACAAAGAGTTAGTAGAAAAAATGAGCATAATTTCTAATTTACAAGATAAAATAAAAAGTCATGAAAATCAAATAAAAAACTTTAAAAAAAGCTTGCAATTTCTAAGCGATAAAAATGCGACTCAAGACACTCTTGCTATTGAGTTGAATGCAAAATCCAAAAAAGTTGAAGATTTAGAAGAAGAAATCAGAAATTTACAAGTAGAAATCATGTAGTTAATAAAAAAATGTTTATTTAATTTTTTATTTATGAATCAATTAAAACTCATAATTTTTTTCTAGAAACTATCAAGAAAATATTGCAAATAAGAAAAATGTAATTGATGAGTTTCAAAATTTAGTTGGTTTATCAACAAATAAATTCAAAATTTTTGAAGAGACAAATGCAGAAATTGTTAAAGAAAATAACAATCTTAAAATGAAATTAGATGAATTAAATGAGCATCTGAATAAAGAGATTCATAGAAATAATATTTTAACTTCTGAAAATGAAAAGCTTAAAAATATTTTAGACAATAAAGAATCTGATTTATCTAAATTAAAAGAAGATTTTAAAAGGCTTGAGGACAAATATCATAGAAAAATTGAAGATACTGAAAAATCCTATAAAGAAAAATTAAATAATAACACTCAAAATATAAGAGAAGATTATGTAAATAATATTGCAAAATTAAATTCAGAAGTAGAAGCTCTCATTTTAGAAACAGAAAAACTTAAATTAGATAAAAGCAACTTATATGTAAAATTAGAGGAATATGATCAAGTTTCTAAAGAAAAAGAATCTGAATTCAAAAAAATTTTAACATTTAAAGATGAAGAATACGATAATTTAGCCAAAACTATTCGTTCTCTCCAAATGGAATTAAGAGATCTGGATTCAAATTACAGATCCAAATCTGAAGAATTTAAATTGCAAATAAATCAACTTCAAAATGATGATGAGAAAAAACTAATAATAATCAACGCTAAAGAAAAGCAAATTTCTGATTGTAAAAATGAGGTTAACAGATTGCACTCCACAATTGAAGATTTAAATTCAGAAATAAATAATTTGAAAAATGAAATTCATAACAAAGATAATATAAATACAAAATTAAATAATGATCTCAATAATTTTTTAAATGATTTGAAATTATATGAATACAAATTAAGATCAAATGATGAAACATTTGAAAAATCCAGAGAAGAATATGATCAAAAGTTTAGAACATTAGAAAATGAAAAAGACAAATTAATCACAGAAAAGAAATCATTAAAAGAGGAAGTTCAAATGTTAAGAAAAAGAATTAATGATATGGAAATATTCTATATGAATAAAAAAAAAGACATTGAGTTAGAGACAAATGATATTATAGAAAGAAATAACCAGGATATAATGAAATCATATAAATTAAAAGAAGAAGATTATATCATGGAAATAAAAAATCTTCAAAATTTATTGGATGAAAGAGATAGACAAAAAGATGATATATGTTTCAAATTAGATAATAAAATACACAAAGTATGTAATTAAATTATTAATAAAAATTTTAGTTACAATTGAAAATAAGTGAATTGGAAGCAAGAAATAATAATTTAATAAGAAGTCTTTCGAGTTTGAAGGATATGACATTGCAAATAGAAAAGAATTTCTTAAATAAAATCGATTTTATAAACTCTATAAGGAGCAATGTTAGAAATAATTCAATGGAAGTTGATGATTATAAATTTTTAAAAATAAAAGAGAACCTCAAAGATGTAAATTTTTTTAATCCTATATAAAAAAATTAAAAACAGATGCTTAATAAACTTGACTACAATTTAAGAAGTTTTAGTGATGTACCTAATTTAAATGAAAGCTATCTTTCAAATCCATATTTTAAAAGTAAAGGAAATATCAATGAGAGCTACATGACTTATAATAGAAATGAAAGAAATGAAGGATGAATATAATTTGAAGTGTTAAAATTGTTATTAATTTACAATTATTATTAACAAATATTATTAGCAATTATTATTAATATTTAAAATAAACTAATTATTTAAAACTAATAATAGAGTTAAGAGATTTAATTTTCAGAAGCATTTTTACTAGATTTTACTAATATAATTTCTTAAAAAGAATTAATTATTAAAATTTTAAGGTAAAAAATTATTAAATTAATTATATTTGAATTAGATTCTAATTTTTTTATTTCCAGATGAAAGGGTTATAGATATAGTTTTTCAATATCACTTCCATTCACAATAATTAAGTTTTCGGACTTTGGTTTAATTTTTTCAAATGAAAATTTGAGATCTATGAATATAAAAAAATTAATTAATTAAACTTCAAATTTAATCATATGAATAAAATTTACCTTCTTTATCAGACTTTTTCAGAAATTTTTTCAGCAAATGAAAATTTTTAGTTTTACTAATTGCTTCTAACAAATTCATACTAAAATTGATATCTTCATCTGATGTGATTCCATAATTTTTTATTGCTTGAATAATACCTGCTAGTAAATTATAAGGAATTTCATTGCTTTTATATAATTCAGGAATCATTTTAAATCCAATATATTTTAAATAAGAATAATAAACATCAATTCTTTTTTTGAAAGAATTAAATGCTTTTTCAAAACCATAAGCGGACTTAGGGAAATCATCAAATTTAAAGTCTTCCTCAGCAATTTTAGTTGCATTTTCTCTCGATTCTTCAGAAAATATTTTTGTTTTATAATATTTTTTATCTTCTGGCACATTCGGTTTCTCCTCTAAAGTATTCAGTAAATCATTAAGTTCATTAATAGAATTTTCGATATCAGAATGATGTTTTGTATTCTGTTTAAATAATTTAATAAAATTTTGACAATCTTTCAAACAATTTCTTGTAATCTCTTCAGCTTCTTTTTTATTATTTTTTGCAATCAGATGATTTAATTTCTCTTTAACTTGTAGTCCTGATTTCATAAACAAATCGAATTTTTTTCCTAAATACATTATGATTAAATTTTCTTTTAATAAAAATATAAAAGTCATTCAAATTTGTCAAATTTTTTACTTAATTCATCATCTATATCGTTATCAGTCTTATATTCTTTTTTACTTTCTGAGGATTCTGAATGTTGAACATTATCTTCGGGAATTTCTTCTTCAAGAATTTTAATTTTTTTAAAACCCTTTTTAGAATTCTGGTCATTATTGATTTTTGGGGTTTGATGTTCATTTAATTTTTCTGTTGTTTTAGCATCTTTTTCAAAGTGATTTTGCTCCTTTGGTAAGATAGGTTTGTTTTCATCATTTTTATTTATAATTGTTTTATCACTCTTTACATATGCTTTTGCTTCCTCAAATTCGTTGTTTATTTCTAGTTCTATTTTAGAAAATTCTTCTTTTCCCAATTCAATTTTCCATTTTTCCATAACAGATTTTATTTCTGATAATATTTCCTGGCTGGTAGGAGATTCTTTTAAAATATATATTAAATCATTCCATGATTTTCTAAAATCTCTCATATTTAAATAACAAACAGCTCTTCTATAATAGGCTTTCGAATAGTCTCTTTTTATATTTATAGCAGCTTCACAATCTTCTAAGGCTCTTTGATATTCTAAATGAATTTAGTTAATAAGATTTTCATAATTACTAAATATCTTTTATTTGAAAATATTTATATACTCTTAGTTTTAATTAAAGCAAGTGCTCGATTACAATAAGTTGTTGGTTCAGAAGAATTTAATCTTATTGAATTATCATAATGTTTTATGGCTTCTTCAAATTCTTTTGTTTTCATTAATTCGTTTCCTTTGAATTTTTCGTTTTCTGCTTCTTTTTCATTTTGTATCTTAGTCAAATTCTCATCTTTTTGATTTGGTTTTTTGAACTAATATTTAATTTTTTAATCAATAAATCAATTCATACATTGTTAGAATAACCGATCATTTTTTCAGTTCGATTAATACTTTCTTCCCAATTAAGTAAATCAGCTTTTTGCCTTTCTATTTCTTCTTTTGGGATATTCTTATTACTTTCTAATATCACCCTTATTTTAAGAACAAAATTAAATTAAAAAATATGAATAGAATATTCTTTATCAAATTACTTGAATTTTTTATCTATATTTTTCAACTTTTCTTCAATTTCTTTTTCAAGTTCAGGAAAAAAACCTCCATCATCTTTTAATAATTTTAATCCTTTTTTTAGTAATTTAGCATCATTTGTATTATCAACCCATTTGAAATCGATTTGCTCTATTTTTAATTCTTTGCTATTTTCAAACATTTTTCTTAGAAATATTAATTTTTATTATAATTTATTTAAAATTAATTCATATTTTTGAAACAACCAAACAATTTTTAACTCTCTTAAATATTTAAACTGTATATTTTTTTAGCTTTAAAGGATTATGTATATTGTATCAATACATACCTTAAAAAATATTAATAAAAATTTTTGATTGAAAAATATTTATTTTTAATTTTTTCCTGTTAATAAAATGTATTTTTTCTTAAATAAGCTTTATTTAAAAGATTTTTAAAAAAAAATTGTTTTGATATTTTTTATTAAAGATTGTTGTGTTTTTTCTTAATTTCCAACTCTAAGTTTTTGATTCTTTCATTCAATTCATCAATTTCATTTGATTTCTTTTTATTTTTAACGATTAGATCATTTATTTTTAGTTCTTTTTCTTCTGTAGTTTGTATTAAAGTTTCCTTTTGTTTAATAATATTTTGTTTCTTTTTTTCCATTTCTTCTAAAGTATTTAAATATTGCTCTTCTTTCTGCTTGTTATCATTCTCTAATTTAGAAATATATTTTTCCAAAATTTCGGGATAATTATCAGACAAGAAATTAATTAATGTTTTTAATTTCAGAGGACCTTTGGTGTTATTATTGTAAGAATTGAGAAAACTAAGAGTAAAATATGTTCAATTTTTTATTAAAAAAAACATTACTTTTCAAAATCTTTTATATATTCTTCTGTGGTTTTTAAGTTATAGAAATCATTACTTAATTTTTTCTTCATCGTCTCGAAACATTTTTGAACTTGAACTTCGCAAATTTTAAGAGATTTATTAGAGTTTTCATCGCAAATTTTTGATTCTCTTTGAGAAATTTCCGATTCTAAATTCCTTAAAAAGCTATTAAATAATGAAGAATAAGTAGTGTTATTGAATGTGTCTTGATTTAGATTGAATAATTTATTAAATATAATTAGAGCGTCTAATTTAAATTCGTATAAAAGTTTTATTAATTCATCTTGTTCAAAAACATCAGTCAGTTTTTCCAAATTATTTTTATAGGAATCTAAAGCTTTATTATAATAAAACTCTACATCTTTTTTAATTATGTTATCCCATCTAAATATTTTGTTTATTCATCAAAATAATATTTAAGATAAGCAAAAATAAAAAGGAAAAATCTCTACATTAAATTAATTTCTGGAATTTGATTATTATTAACTTTATCTAAAAATTCTTCAATGAAATTTGCAATCGCAAACCCATTTAATTTTTTCCCTTTTATTTTTTTTGTGTTTAAATCTCGAAATATCTTTTTCCTAAAAACTTCGAATTCATCTTTAAAATCATTCATTAAATTATCTAATTTCAGAGATTTTAATAGATCAGCATCAATTCCATTTTTCAAAGGGGTCACAAATGTATGAGAATCTCTCTCCGGAAAATATTTTATAATATTGTCTTTTGTTTTAGTTGAATCATTAGAAAACTAAATCACAATAAATTAATTAATGTACTTTTCCTCTAAGACAAAAATCTAAATATTCTTTTGAAGACATCTCTTTTTTACTTTCTGGATCTAATTTGTCTCCTGTAAAATCACGCAAAGTCCAAATTAATTTAGGAGCAGATTCAACCAAAAAGGCATTTTTATCTGTTTTTCCCTGATTTTTTTAAATAAAAAAATTAATACTTTAATTGTAAATGCATCGCTAATGCTATTAATTAAATTCATTTCTGTAATTCCGTTTTCATTTATATAAGAATCGGTATTAAAAATAAAACCAGATGCAATAAAAAATAATAAAAATAGAATATGATTGTTAGAATAGAGAGATGGTTGATTGAATCCATATAAAGCTTCACAATCAAATAGCAAAATTTTTGCGTTCGAATTTTCTTTCTTTTTTAATTCTGGCCAAATCCAAATTCCTTTAGTACATTGAGAGACTCCATTTCCAACTTCAAACTTATTTTAAAATAAATAACTTATATTATTATAGATGAGATAGTAATTAAAATATTCAAATTACTCCGTCTTTATGTTGATTAGTTGAGTTTATCAATAGATTCATTAAAAAACTTTTTCCACTTTTACATTTTCCAGTCATAATAACGATTATTAATTCTTCATCGATTGATCTTATCAATTCCAAAATTTCTTTATTTAAACTATAAATGCCATTTTCATATCTCAATAAATGTGCTGGCTTAGTAATACTTTTTTTAAATTCTGCATAAGTATTATGACCATTCTGCACTATGATTTCTTCTTCAGGAAAATCCACTTCAATATTTTCTTCTTCTAAATAATTACTATTGTCCATTTTTTATTTTTAATAAAATTTCGGCAAGCAATAAAGTACCAATTAAAATAATTTAGTTATTAGAATAATTAATCCTCTCATAATTTAATTTGTAAAAAATCCTATTAAACATAAAAGAGATTAGAGAATTACTTTTATTAATTTCTTAATTTACTATAAATAATTAATAATTGTTAATTTTGGAAATTGAATATTAATGAAATTTTTAATTATTTTTTTATATTTTTATTTTTTATCAACAGATTTAATTAATTTGAGTTTAAAATTAAAATTTAATTTTCTTAAAAATTTTGTTGGTAATTTTTGAAAATTTTTTATACAATTAGAGTTTTATTTAAAATTATAATTGGTGGATTTAGTCGGATCTCATTCTATGGAACAAACGATACAAATTGAGTCAGGGGATATAACAAATGAAACAATATCAATCGATGAATCAATCATTAGTTTTCCGAAACACGAAATAGCTGTGAGTTTTGCAAATAAATTAATTAAAGAATTGATTCCTGCAGATTCAGATGAGGAAATTTTATGTATTCTAGAAGAGAGACATGGTGTTAAGATGATTCAAATCATTGAAAAATCAATAAAAGAAATAAAAAAAAAAATTAAAAATAATAAATATATTTCAAATTTAGAATTAATAATTGGATTTATTTACGCTATATCTTTCGAAGATTATTGGTTAAGAATTGGAAATATTGATATAGTGTGTAAAGTTTGTAAGAAAATTGGTACTTTACTAGATAATTTTTTTAATAAAAAATTGAAGAAAGTTATTAAAACTTTAAGCAGACAGCTGAAAATTAAAATAATAGAGTTTTTAAAAGAATGTATATTATTTGCTGCAAAAATTAAAGATGAAGGTGTGCAAATTTTTAATCTGAATTTTGATGATACTATAAGTATTTTAAGGAATGAGATTGATGAAAAATAATAAATAATCAAGAAAAAAAATTTTCTAAATTTTAATAAAAAAAAAAGAATGCTTTTTTATAATTTATGAACTAAGGGAGAATATTTAAAGATTTGGCTAAAAAATTCATAATTTACAAAAACCAATATGATAATGAAATATTTTGTATAAAAAGGTAACAAAGGAACTATTAAAAATTTATAAGGTAAATTGAAATTTAGATTGTAACATTATAATACTAAAAACCAAATAAAGTTAATTTTATGTCATTTCTTAATAATAGTGTAGGAATATTAAATTAATTTTATGTTTTAATATGAGAAAAATTGAGTTAGAATCCTAAATTTTAGTAAAATCAAAATTTATAAAAAGCAAAATTTTTTTTAATAAGCAATAAATACTAAAATTTTCAAATCAATTTAAATAAATTAAATTAATTTTTAATTTGAATATAATGACATTTTTAGCAACCAGAGTTTAAAAGATTCGTATTATTACTTGTATTAATTTTTTTCTTTAAATAATTCGTCGTCTCATGTTTTAGTTCATTTAATTTTTTTTCCTTTTGTAAATTTAAATAAGGTTCAATTTTAGAAAGATAATTTTTTTTTTTATATTTTAAATTCATATTGTAATTTACCTTTTCTAAAAGCTTCTCGTATAATCTTTCACCTAATTTATTAATTTCACTTATTTTTGTGTCCATGTGTCCTTCTCCATTTCTGTTTGAAGAGGACTTAATGATAGAAGATTCTTGTAATTTACTTTCATCAAAATCTTGATGTTTCATATTTTCAGTAGAAGGAAGACTATTGCCAATTTTAGTTTTTAAATCATTTATATTCATTTTTAAATTATTTTCTAAAGACTGTATTGATGGTTTAAGAAAATTATTAAGCATCCTCAACTCTATATTTGAAGCCATAGATTCAAATTTTTCTTCAATTTTCTTTAATAGTTCTAAATGATATTTTTAAATCATATATTTAATTTTAACATCACAATTGTGACATTATAAATGTTACTGGAATTTTAAAATATAAAATTACTATTTTCAAAATTTAAATTTTTTGTATAATTATTATATTCTTCTTCATTTTGAAAGGAATTATCAATTAATTTATTATTTCTTCTAAAGTTTGTATTTATTAAATTTTTCCTGTTTGGAATATCATTATAAGGCAAATTCATTGAATTATTATTCATTAAAATTTCATTTCTATAATTTCTCGGACTTTCAAAATAATTGACTTCTTGGCTATCATAATTTGAATTGATGAGATTGCCATTAAAATTATTATTATAATAATTATCTTGTTGATAATCTCTATTATAAAGATTTAAATTTTTTAATTTATTGCATTCAGCAAGGATGAAATTTAAGGCATCATTATTTGAATTCGTAACGCTGTTTGTGCTTTGAACAAAATTATTATTTTGAACTTGATTTTGTAAAGGATTTGCTTGGTTAGAAGACATTTTTGAATTCTGTGTATTTAATCTCTGACTATTATTTGCATCATTATTATTATTTAAATTATTTGGATTTAAATTTAAATACTCTCTTGTTCCAATATTTGACGGATCATTTTGATTATAATAGTTTTCATTTTTATTTAAATTCATATTTGGAGCCCCAAATTGATTTGGATAATTATTCATGCTATTTTTAGAGTAAGCACAATCTATTAATTTAATAATCGATTCGTATAATTTATTGAAATTTCCTTTCATTTCGCTAATATCATTTTCCATTCTTTCTAATTTTTCTTCTATATTTTGAATCTTATTTTTATTAGTATTTTCATTTTCGTTTTCAGTTATTTGAATATTTTTTTGCAATTTTTGTTCATTCAAATTCACATTTGAACAAATATAACTTATTGAATTTAATTCCTTCCTATTGCTATTTTGATTATTTTCAGGGCCAGGTCTTTTTTCAATGATTGGAGTTGAGACAATATTATTATTAAGATTTTCTCTTAAAATATTTTCAGTAATTTTAATATTCGCATCATCCTTTTTGTAATTGGCTATTTGAGAAGAATCAGGAATTTCGTTTTTATTTAAATTATCTATAAATGGGTTAATATAATTTGAATTAGTTTTTTCTAAAGTATTTTTTCCATTAAATAGCAATCCAAAGCTTTTAGATGTCAAGCATCTATTTATAGTAAAATCTGTGTTCATACTATTAATTTGATTTTGCATTTCTTTGATTTGTTTATCTAATTTCATATAATCATTATCATAATGTGGAGATTGACTTCTATTTTGTTCTTTTTTTAAAGGAGTAAGAGTGTTTTTTAAATTAAGAAAATTATTGGATCTAAATTCTCTTTCATGTTCACTTATAGATCCTTCATGATAATCTATTTTATTATATTTATGGCATTCTTTGTTTGTTAAATTTTCCTTTTGTTTATCAAGGACGCTTTTTGGAGTAGGAATTTCAGAATAACAATCATTATTTTTTATATTCTTATCTTTATTCCTAAACTTTTCATTATTTTTTCTCGCATTTAAAATTTTATGATGAAAAGTCTCTGATTCTGTTCTTTTCTTTAGATCGAGTGATTTTGCTAAATATTTAATTTTTAAAAAAATAATTGTAATCATTGTAAATAGTGTATTTAATGATTTTACAATCATATTCAGAGAGTTTGTTTTTTTCGTTTCTATAATCTATTTCACTATGAAAATTTCTATCATTAAGATTGGATATTTCATTTTCATAATGGTAGTTGATTCCATGTACCTTTTGTTTTTTATTTGCATTTCTATAAGAATCTTCTTCTTCTAGATTTTCCATATAAGAATACTTTTTTTCATCAAATTTAGGTAAGACATTATTTGTTTCCTCATCTTCCAAATAATTATCTCCTTTGTTGTCAGATAAATTAGAAATCATTAAATTAGGAGAATCAGATCTTAAATTATCTTTATAATTGTTTTTTAATTTTTTATTGGTTATTGGATCGCTTATGTGTGAAATTTCCTCTAACAAATAAAGCTGATTGAAATAAGTTCTATTCCCTCCAAATGTTTCTTTAACTACTAGTTTAAAGAATCTGAAAAAATCGTTTTCAATCATTTTATTGTTTTTAATCTCTACAAATTGAGTACCTGGTTTCTAAATTATTTTAATTTTCTATTGTATTTGATTTTTATTTAATTTTAATACTTACCAGTTTAAAATCGTATTTCCCAAAAAATTGAAAATGTTTGTTATCTCTTGAGAAATATAATTCAATTGTTTTAGGGTTCGTCGCATAAGCATGCCAACAGTAAAATCCGAAATACTTAAAATTATTTTTAGGTTTATTATTCAAAAAACCTAAATCGTAAATTATAGTTTGTGGCAATGAAGGTTCTGAAAGCCAAATGCTCTGATTTAAATAAATAATTTACTTTACGTTCTTCATTTAAAGTATTAGTTGAGCTACATCCTTTAGTTTGAGAGGTGCAACTAATAATTTTTGCATTATTCGAATTTGTTAAAAAATTGAAATCTGTTTCTTTATCAAAAAACATTTTATTCTTTATTTTTTTATATATTATATAATAATTGATATATTTTATCAATAAATTCAATTTTTCAATTCATCTTAATTTATTTAGTAAATAAGCTTCTTATGTTTTAACATAATCATTTAACTCGTTTTAATAGCTTCAGAACTGTATTCAAATGGGGATTGGGGATTGGGGATTGGGGATTGGGGATTGGGGAGTGGGCCCAATCCCCAATCCCCAATCCCCAAACCCCCATACCCAATCCCCAAAATCCC
>Ga0194116_10005837_pt1 | contig 13403 bp, 10 predicted proteins | sample TA2MahsurfametaG_4_FD_148617 | JGI IMG/M metagenome (GOLD analysis project Ga0194116, IMG submission 148617) | Freshwater microbial communities from Lake Tanganyika, Tanzania - TA2015008 Mahale S9 surface | ecosystem: Environmental > Aquatic > Freshwater > Lake | place: Tanzania: Lake... | reverse complement strand
TAGTTTTGTACTATGCCTATTGTACTGAGCATACTCCGATTTTAACTAAAGTTTACAACCTTAAGTCAAACATATCTGCATTATGGTTAGGATCTTTTTTTAGATTACTCCTTTTAAACGTATCAACCAAGTTGTATATCGGTGATATAAGTCTATACATGTTTAATCAATTAAATGTTTTTAATTTTTTTTTTTTTAGTTGAAGCTTTGTGTGTAGGCTTATACTAGTTTTATATGTGATTTTAATTTTGTTTTAAAATTTTGTGTTACAATGAGATCAAAAATTAATGTTAAACCTATTTGTTTTGCAACAGCAACTGTTTCCAGTTTAAAGTTATCTATGTTAAAGCTTAGATCTAAAAATAAATTATCTGTTTTTAACAAAAATTATTTTTTAAATAAAAATAATTTTAATAACCAAAGTATGATTAAATTAGAAGCTCTAAACTTAAAAAGTTTAACAGGTAAGATATTATCTGCCACTCAAACACACAAAACTCTTAGCCTTGATACTCATCAAAACCTCAAAGTAGAGGGTAATGTCACCCTTAACCCAAGCAATCGACTCTTTAAGCTAAAAGACCTATTTGTGAGGGCATTGCTTCATAGATTTTTAGTTTCACTGCTCGGTTCTAATGTGATACTTTGTTTTTTTCGTAATTTACAGCAGGATTTAGATTCGAGAGAAAGCATGTTAGTGAAGGTACAACAATACCGTATTTTTTTATTAAGCCCGGCTCCCCTACGTACACAAAACCAACGAGATAAATATCAATGAAAAAATTGTTTTATGCAAGTTTACTTGTCTGTAAAGTACAGAGATCCTCTGTTGTTATTAAACTGGTTGCACGATCGTTTAAAATATATGACCATGTTTGCTCATTTACGTTTTTTTCGAATTTTAGGTTTAATCTTAAAGCTTACAATCACCGACATGTTTAGTTCTTTTAAACTAAAAGGTTATAGCTTTTACCTTGTCGGTAAAATATCTGTGACAGGTAACGCCATGTCTCGCTCATATAGAGCTTTTGCTGGAAAGCGTAGTAATTCGAGTTTAGCTTTAAAGTTAGCTTCGCAGTTTTTCTTGGTAAGAACAGTAACGGGTTGTTTGGGGTTTTCTTTATCTTATTTTTTTTAATAAAGGTTGGTCCTTGGTATAAAATGTTTGTTTGATTTTTCTCTTTTTTTAAAAAATTTGTAGGAGTTTATCTTCTCTCATTACGCCCTAACCTAGGCTTTACGTTTAGTTTAGTCATAACTAGTTGGCTAATACACTTATGTGCTCTTTTTATAAAATTTTCGACAGGTACCTACCGTACCTGATTAATAGAGCATGGAGGCTATGAGGTAGCTTACCCTAGTCACGTTAACCTTGATATTACACAATACAGCTTATCCACAATATTATGATATTCCTTTCTCTCTTTGTCTGGTTCTAAGTTTATAGTTTTTTTATTTTCTATGAGAGGAAAAACATCTCAAAGCTTAGAGCGTTTTTTTAGAAATGCTAAGTGACTAGAGAAAGAAACAGGGGAAATGCATGATTGATATTTTTCTCTAAAAAGAGATCGACGGGCTCTTTTCTTAATGCCTCTTTTGTACTGAGCTCCTTTAAGAAAAGTTTTTCCTGCCTCCGGTTTTTATGAGTTACGGTTAAACTCTAAAGATGGCACACTATATCCAGTGCACATATCATGACTAGACTAATCTCATATATGATTAAACCCTAGCAGTGTTACTAGTTAGTGCCCTTTTATGCAATTAAAAAAAAATTCAGTAGCGTCCTCATCAAGCATTTTTTATGCTTTAAGGCGAGAACCTTTGTATCACAAGTTACAGTATTCAAAGGTACCAAAGTTTGATGTGGCTGCTGCTATTTTAGGTGTCATTGTCGGTGCATTTGTAGTTTATCTTAGCCTTTGTACGGTTGGTAGCGCAGGTGCTGATCTAAGTGATTTGACTGTTTTAGCTTGGTATGTAATAGTTTGGGTTAATATTTTATATTTTTATTTTTTAAGGCTTAGGGTTTCGTCTAATCTTTATGGAGGTTATCTTGCCCCACTGCTTTGATTAAAAGAAATGACTCTTTCTTTTTTTTTTTACCTTAAATTTAATTTTTTTAAAAAAAAGTAAGCGTTTTAGTGCTTGTGTTTTTTAATGTTTGTTCCAAGAAAACATACCCCCGTAAAACCACAGAAGCGTCGATCTTGGGTAGCTACATCATTGAAAGTCTTTAAAGTGCAAGGTTTTAAGTTTTGGCCTGGAATATTTACTTTAAATTCAGGATACATGGCTTTAAGGTTGATAGAGTACATTTATATTTGATTGAAAAAAGCCACCAAGTACCCAACCAGCTTTGTTCGTTTTTGAGTTAATTTGCAAGCAAATATTGAAGTTACTCGTAAGCCTGAAAACGTCAGGATGGGTAAGGGTAAGGGTACTCGAAAAGGTATGCGTGCTTTTGTCCATGCGGGTACTTTTTTATTCAGAGTTACCTCATTGCGTAAGGGTGCTATGCTTTTTTTTTTAAAAAAGTTGCAAGCTCGACTTCCTCTTAAATTAAGGCTATACTCTAGCATAGAAAATCTAGGGTTTTGTGGGCAAGCTTATACGTGAGTACAACACCATATGGTACAAAGAAAATACATTGTTAGTCAGTTAGATACATATAAGGGTCTTTTAAAAAAAATGCACCGTCCTTTAATACTGGGTTACATCTTGCGTATCTTTTGATGGAGATATATAGTGCCACACGCCGTGTGATCTCCAGTAAAGTCTACCGTATTTAAATTACGAGTTAGACGTAAGTACTTACGTCGAAGAAAAATTTTATTATTTATAAAGCCACAAAGTTTAGGATTTTTACGTCAACTACGTACTAAGTATAAGCAATACCTTTTGTATAAACAAAATTTTAAAAAAAATATTTGACAAAAATTACAGGTACGTTGAATATATCCTGTAAGAAATGTAAACTTATTTAGATTTTCTCCCTTTTTACCTTGAGATGTACTTTTACGCGCTAAGCGCTTTAAAAGAATTTTATTTTATTTAAACTTTATCTCCTTTTCTCCCCTTGTTCAGATTTATTCTCAAAAAAAAGATAGAATTTGATTTCCCTTGGGGGTTAATGAGGGTTTTAACTTACCTACCAGGTTGCATAAAGTTACAAAAGCTCAGCTTAGAGTTGCGACTATGCTGGTACATTGGCGTTACCTTATATCTAGACCATTTAATTTTTTTACTTTGTTTTAAGATAAACCTTACGTTGATTTTTTTTAATGCAGTAATTAAAAATTTACTTACAGTGCAAGGTAATCTTTCTCACAGAGAAAGTAAAATCTCAGGTGTCAATGATCTAGTATCTTTAGCTAAGATTTCGTTTAACACTAAACCTAGGTTTTTCTTAGGTTCTAGAGAATGTAGTTTAATTTTTCCCAATACATTAAAAAAAAAATCATTAGTATCTTTTATAGCTTCAACCTTTACTTTTTTACTAAACTCCTCACAGCAGTATTTTTATAATGACCTAACCCAACAAATAAATAAAAAAATTAAGGTGCTTAACCCTATACTTAAATTTAATCCAAATTACTCAATGCCGTATATGTGGCACTCGTGGTTAAACTTTACATCTACCTTAGCGTCTTTAGCTAAACGAGGTTGTTTTATTTTTACCATAACTTCACAAAGGTTACAAAGCTTAGCTCAAGCTGTTAGCTGGCATACCTTTTCTGGATCACACTTACATTGAAGGTTGTTTTTAAAAACTATAACCAACCCAGCTACTAAAGATATAACTGTGTGTCCTACCCTAGATAAGACAGAGAGTGTATTATTATTATTACGACCTGTAACCTCATACGTATCTTACTCACTTTATAGAAAATTACGTATGCCCGTGTTAGGCTACGGTAGTACTTTGTCTACTGATAGGATTCTATGACAAAATGCAAATTTTTTTTCTATAGATCTAAACTTTCAGTATGCAACCTTAACCGTATATTGGGCCTTATTAAAACGTAATTCTTTTGTCTTTTAAAAAAAAAGTAAAAGTGTGCCTAACCGTGTGTTTATATGAACACAGATGTATTGTTTTTATTTATACTTGGTGTATTTCTACTTTTACTTTGCTGTCTAAGTAATTGACTTTACGTATGTATGATCGCAATAGTAGAGGTTATGTGAGCATTGGTTATATGTATGTACACGAAGTTAGCTTTAGACTTTTTTGAAGTAACGCTTTATTTCTGAGGCTTTAGTTGGCTTTTTGTAGCAACAGTAGAGTCTATTGCTGGTATATTTACATTTATAGCATATAGCCAACTAACTGGCCAAGCGTATCTATAGCTATCATGATTTTTTTTAAAGCAATATTGGTGCAGAATTTAAATTGATTGATATCAAAAGCGCAAGCGTCAAATACCGTAAGTGCAATCAAGATAAATTCTTTTATTTTTTTTTGAAACTTACGTAGGGAATTAGCCATGTCTGTTTCCAGAGTTGGTATTTTTTTATCAGATTGAATCTTTACCACCAACCATAGAAGATTGGCTATACTATATTTTTGATTTATAGCTATAACAGGTTTTACTGGTCTGATATTAGCAACAATAATTCGTCTAGAGTTGGCATACCCAGGTAAATTTTTTTTGGCTAATAACGCAGAACGTTATTTAACGGTTATATCTCTACACGGTATAGTTATGGTTTTTTTTGTTGTTATACCTGTATTATTTGGTGCATTTGGAAATTTTTTACTACCTACTCAGTTAGGTATACGCGATGTTGCATTCCCCCGTTTAAATAGCTTTATGTTTTGAGTAACACCTTCAGGTTTTGTCTTATTGTTGCACATACTTCTTTTTGATAAGGCGTACAACGTAACATACTGGGTCAATTACTCTGAGCTAAGAGCTAAGTTGAGAAGGAGATACCATGACGTTGAACCCCAATCAACACGTTTTCACGAGAGAGCTGAAGATTCACTATTAGCTTTACGTTTAATGTCTGATGTCTCTACAAAACAAAAAGTAAAAAGCTTTATACTTTTTGAAGAAGCACCCTCACTTACAAATAAAAACGTTGATGCATGAGTATTGTTAAAAGACACACATGTGTCTGTTTTAATCTTGACCTCAGTTAATTCCGTACGTATATGGTTTATTGATTGATTTTCTTTTTTAAGAGTAAGCCTGCTAAGTTGTATAGAAAACTTTAATTTTTTTTTTAAAAATTGCACCCTTAACTCTCTTACCTCTTCTTACTCTAATGTAGATGTTAAAACTTTTTTTTCAAAAATTTTTCACACCGCAATTTTTGTTAAGCACGACTCCATGCTTGTAGACATCTACCCCAACTCTAATGAGAAAGTTTATTTTAGTGCAAGTTTTGATAAGAATTTCCAACCACTGTACCCTGAGTCTAATGCTTATCTAGCCATCTCTGATTTCTTAGGTTGAAACTATGGTAAGATTGCTATCTTACATAGAATGGGTGTGGCGTCACCGGCTTTTTTAGTAGAAAATATTTTTCAAAAAGTATGCCCCTCTTATAACTACACCCACATTAATACTTTATGAGAAACCCCAGACGCTTACTTTGAGTTACAAACAAACTTAACCGTAAATAAGCATAAATTCTTTAGTCGCGTCTTTAATAAAATGTTAAGTACCTTTGTGCTTATAAATGAAGCTTTATTTTTTTTTACCTGTAAAGCATACCCCACCTCTTTCTTAAAAGAGTACACCAAAGTTGAACCTTGACTCTCACTGAAGAGTGACTTTTGTAAATTACAGGAGTCTTTCCTTAAGGACTCTAAACTTACTTTTTTTTTACCTTGATCAAAAAAATTTAAAGACTTTAAGTTGAATCAAGATATTAGCATCTTTAGCTTCGATTATTTTTTGGATTGACGGGAGTTAAAGCTTGAACGAGAGGTATGACGGTCTTTAGACATTCTAAACATGAGTAGACAACAGTTAAACTTTCGTAAAAAGTATTATGCAGACCTATTTGAACCTGCTTCAATTACAAATAAAGTCTCATCGTGATTACCAAACAATTTAATCCCAGGTTGAGCTTTTGTAACACCTTACACATCTAGACTACGCTACACTGCGGTAGGTAAAGTAGATATAGCGCTAATAGTAGTTTTTGCTGCGTCACTAGGTTCAGTTTTTAGCTCTGTAAACTATGTGATAACTTATAGGTATATAGGTGCACCAATTTTAAAAAATCGCCGAGAATTGAGGTCTTTTTTTGTAGACGCACTTTTAGTTGGCTCTAGAATGATGTTATTAGCTAACCCTGCTTTGCTTATAGGTATTCTTTTACTTCTGTCTGATAGACACTTTAACACTTCAGTTTTTGATTTTTCAGGTGGAGGAGATACAATTTTGTTTCAACATTTATTTTGATTTTTTGGACACCCAGAAGTATACATAATAATCATTCCTTGCTTTGGGTTTATGAATTCTTTGTTACCAATTTATCTTAGAAAAAGACTGTCTGGTCGCCTTTCATTACAGTTTTCAATGTATACTATTGCTTTTATGGGTTTTGCGGTGTGGGGTCACCATATGTATATGGTTGGTCTAGCTAACAGTGTACGTACTTTGTACAGCACCATGACAGTCATGATTTCTGTCCCAGCTTCTACCAAAGTTTTACATTGATGTGTAACTCTAATCCAGTCTACCATGGTACTTGACGTAGGGTTTTTATTTTTAATCAACTTTATGTATTTTTTTGTACTGGGTGGTTTGAGTGGTATGTTTGTTGCCCATATAGGTTTTGATACAATATTTCACGATACTTTTTACGTAATTGGTCATTTTCACGTGATGTTAGCTGGGGCTGCAGTTTCTTGTATTTTTGCTGGATTTTATTTTTATTTTTCAGCCATCTTTGGAGTACGCTATAGTAGATTTTTTGCCTATCTACACTGGGGTTTTTATACGTCAGGTCAGCTCTTAACTTTAATTCCCATGTTTTGATTGGGTTACGCAGGTATGCCTAGAAGGATAATGGACTACCCTTCTGTTTTTGGTGGTTGGCATAGCTTGATAAGCAGTGGTCATTTTCTTACCGTACTTTCATTAATTTTTTTTTTATTTATGATCTTAGACAGTTTTTATGAGAACAGAGCTCCGGTTGCTCGTATGCGTGGTGTTAGTCGGTTAAATACAAGATTAGCCTTTTATGCGTATGAGAGTAGAAAGTTACGTTATTGCCAGACGCGTGCACTTGTTTTAAATACCAGTTCAAGTAAGAACAGTGATCTTTTTAAATTCTGTTGAAATGCAGAGACTGTAGCGGTTGAGTATGTTTTTACCTCATCCAAAGTTAGTCAAGCTTAAACATCACGTGTTAAAGTTTTTACCCAAACCCATGTCAACTCCGCTACCAGCTTTGTTAACACGTTTAGCACCTAGCTAGTCTATTTTGTTTTAAGATGAGGTTGGCGTTGTTTAGTAAAATAAAGTTAGCTTATAAGCAGCACCGTCTTTGTGCATTTCATGTACAAAGGTATACGCCTGAATTAGGTGCCTTTTTACAAAAAATGCAGTCTTGGGGTCTGTTATCACATTTTGAAATAAGGGGTGTAAGGGTAGACGGTAATCTTACTTTTAAAGAAAAAAAGTACGTCAAGTGTGTTATCTACCTAAAGTATTTTAACCAGAGGCCTGCTGTAAATTTTTGAACATTTGGTATATTTTCTCAAAAAAGCCACATATATAAGGTTACACATTTGCATAGGTTAGCCTGATATCAACCAGGTATCCTTTATATTTTGAGTACAAAGCAAGGTTTGATGACCGCGGCTGAATGTTTAAAACAAAGATGTGGGGGTACGTTATTTTTAGCCATACGGGGGGGCTAGATCCTTAAAGTTAGTTGCTGTACTTTTTTTTTGCTATAAAATGAGATTTTCTTTTTGTTACCGTATAGCGAAGTTTAAAGGTTTTTTTTGAGCACGGAGACTCTATATATATAAAAAAAAATTTTTAGGTATGAATAGTCCTGTAGGGCTTGGTGCACAATTTAGACATATGACTTGATTAATGATGGATGGTATTTGGGTTGCAGGTCAATTTAAACGTAAGTCAGTGGTGCATAAGTTTAAGTTACATGCTTATCGGTTACGAAATATGGGTATTCTTCTCTTAAAATACTCTTCACCTAGGTTAGAAGTTTTTTGACCCTCTGCTTGGAATATACTTAGGCAAATAAAAATACGAACTTTAAGGGGGCGTAAGTATAGATTAGGACTTCCCGTACGTGGTCAACGAACACACTCTAACGCAAAAACTACACGACGCTTTAGGTCTAATATAGTTTCATATGTTAAAGATAAGCTTTGGTTTAGAAAACTGTGAGAGCCAAGAAAATCCAAGTCACAAGCCATAAGAAAGCTTAAGTCTTTACGAAAAAGAACATCTAAGGCTCAGTCAGGTAAAAAAATAACCACAAAGGCTAAAAAAGTTAAAAAGTTTGATGTTTGAAAATAAGGTAACATATTATATATTTATTGATTTAACTTTATTAGTTGCTGCAGAAGTAGTTAAGCAGTTAAAGTGACAGGCTATAAATACACACGTACACTTTTTAATAATCTATTTTTTACTTAAATGTATGTTTAGCTGCGTTTTTGGTCAGTCTAGTAACAACTAAAGTTTGTTAACTTACCTGGGTAAGTGGCTGAGTGGTCAAAAGCAGCAGGCTGTAAACCTGCCGGTATGTCCTACGGTGGTTCGAATCCACCCTTACCCACACCTAAGATATGTTTTAAGTTAAGGTGCTGTAGCCCAGTTTATCTATTATATGGGTAAGTGGCTGAGAGGTCAAAAGCAGCAGGCTGTAAACCTGCCGGCATGTCCTACGGTGGTTCGAATCCACCCTTACCCACGTTAAATCCTTTAGCTAGAGTAAAACTAGATTGAGTACACTTACAGTACGTAAGCTAGTTTATATTTTATTTTTTTGTAATAAAATGCGTATGGGTTTTTTTAGTGAAGCTTTAGTTTTACTCATGTTGATAGGTGTGATAAGTTTTTTAGTTTTTGACGAAGAGCCTGTATTTGACTTTTCAGACTGAAACAGTATACACGTATGATTGTTTGCTATAAGCTTGTTTGTCGTATTTTTTGAGTTGACGTTAAGGTCTCGTTACGGCCAGTATGTTTATAAAGACACCGTCACCTTGTTTGCACTTTTTTCATTTTGATTTGGCCTAGAGAATTACATACGTTTACTTTTATTGGTGTTTGCTTCACATGCACTAACCCCACTTGAAATTGAACTTTTGGAGTTAGTTGAGATATATCAATATATGTCTAGTTGGTTTGTAGCTCAATTATTGTCTCCTGTTTTGTGCTTTAGTGTCTTGTATTTTGTTTTATACTTACAAAATATCTTTTTAATGGCTACACAAGTACGGTATTTAACTTATACTACCTTTGTTATAACGTTTGGCTTGCTTTTTATATTTGTATTCTCTGCTGGAGATTTTTTAATCTCAAGCCTATCCTCTATGTCTATGTGATACCAAAATGAGGTTTTTTATTTACAACCTAAGACTGCATTGACATACGATAGAGGTTTATTGGTAAGTGATCAGTTTGAGTGACACCGAGAACGTACATGACCATACGCAATTCATTTTGAAGATTTATACTTTTTCTTTATTCAACTTTTATTTATTTGAAATTTAGCTTGCTGTTTAGTTTTTTTTTTTATTTAAACTTAACTCTTTCTGGAATCACAACCTTACCCTTGTCTTATACTCAAGTTGCTTTAGGTTTTTTATTTTTTGAGCATGTTTTAGTTTTAGTAAGTATGGTACTATTTACTTTTGTTGTATGTGGGTTACGAGTTTGGCTCCGTACTCCTACAGAGTTTTTATACTAATAAACAAACTGTATTGCTATGGGTCAACCTACACATGGTTTAACACAAAGAGTCGGAAAGTCTCAGATGTGGCAACATATGTCTTTTTTTTCAGCTAAAGAGACTAGTTTTGGTGAAAATTTGTTTAAGCTACAATTAGGCTCTAAGCTTTCTACTTTATTTTTTTTAAGCTTAGTTTTTATACCAAGACATAACTTTTGGCTTTCTTCTATAAGGTATAGAAAACTTTTTTTTAGCTCTCGTGGTTGATGCACACACCTAAAGTATTTACCTAAATTGGGAGCAAACTCTTCGCTCTTTTTTAAATACTTTGAAAAAAAAAGTGCTAAACCTATGTTCAGAGATGGAGAAACTACCGTATTTTCTTTAGCTTATACCCATCGAAAGCTTCGTTTAAATGAATTGTTTTGATGTCAACCAAGGTGTTTTAGAGTTGAAAGTTCAATACTTATTTTACTTAGGGCTAATAGTGTTTTACAAAAAAAGCTTAGGATAAAACGTACGCGTTCTACTAAAATTAATATAGCTCTAAAGACTTTTTTTTCACAATATAAGGAATACAACTCAGGCATTGCTGGTGAGCTGGCTTGATTTTAAACTTGAGATTAAATGGGTTTTAAAAAAGTTACCTTACAGAGTAAACAAGCTTCATACATTTTTAAAAAAACAAAGCTTTCCCATATAATTAAAAATTTAAAACGTGCCCATAGTAGCTTTATTCCAGCCTTTGCTAAGCAAGTAAGGCTACAAAGCATAAATATAGTGTCACCAACAGTTAGGCTACAAAGGCTATCATTAAAAAAAAAAGGTAGTTATTTAAATTTTATAGATTTTTTTTCATTAAGATATTTTTCTTATTTAGTTGGAATTTTACAGCGTGCTGGTGGTAAGCTACTATACTGGCGTATGGTCTCAAAAGTATTTTGTAACGTTAGTAGAGTAATACAACTAAGATGTAAAGATATCAGCAGTATGTGTGGAGATTTACCTCTGACCGAGGTTAGTAACATTGAAGAAGAGCAAAGCTTAGTTTCATTTAAATTAAATAAAGTTCTTTTTTTTTTTTGGACAGTATCAAACGTCACTCTCAATGGTCTAGAGTTTTACCAAACACAACATATTTTTTTAAATGAAGAGCTTACACAAAAAGTTACTTTAAAAATAATTCCTTTGGTAACTGCAGCCTTAAAGATGTCATACATGGTACGTTACAGAGCATTAGATCGTAAATTACGTAAGATCGTTAAGAACAAATATAGATATGTTAGATTTTATACCATGGTTAATCCTAAGAATAGAATAAAAGCAGGTCTTCGTTTATTTTTAATTGGTCTTTCGTTACGTTCAAATCAAAGGTTAGACGCGCGTCTATTAGAGTTGTTAGTGGATATTATATTGTATCCCACTAATAGCCTTCTTCTAAACCTTAGAAGTAAACACCAAGCCATCACACTTAGTACTTTAACTTTAGCCATGTAAAATTTAACACGTTAATCTATAGCTTATTATACTTTGAGATTACATGCGAAATCCATTATTAGTTTTTTTTAATAGTTTAAGATTAAGCCGCCAATATACAAGGTTAAAGCTACCATATACTTTAGCTGCTATAAAGAAGTGTGAAGCTAAACTTAAGTCTAGGTCTGGTACGTGTCCTTGACGAGGTTTAGAAGCTAACTGGGTATTTGACAATAGAGAGGTTAGAACTTTATTAAATTTTTCACTAGCTAAACAATATAGATTGGGTTTTGATTCTACACTTCCAAACTTAAAGTCCATTAAGCAATTACAAAAATTAGCTCGTTTAAACTTTAATATTACTTACACCTCTCTTACAAAAGATCAGATTTTTTATAATTTTTTTTATAACCACGGCACGTATAATACTGTTACAACCAATTCAATGCAACTTTGGTATAAAGTCTTTAAACAATTATTTAGTCTAACAAAGTATTTACAAAAAACAAAGAATAAAAGATTCAACGCTAGTCAGCTAACATGACAGACTATGTGGGCCAATGATAATTTACTTTGGAGTTTACTAGTGTCTGATAAGCTCGCAGCTATTGAAACTATAGGTTACATAAATGATACTTTGGTCGAAGAGTATGATGATTTTTTTTATACGTTAATGCCATGAGAGCAACTTAGTTTATCTAAAACCATATCTACTGAGTATGTCATGGATACAGACAATAGCCAGTATATTATGCCAGAATTTTTTTTTAATCAAGAGGTTGCTCTGATAAGTAACCTTAGCATCGATAAAGAGTCCTCGGAATATGTTTTTTCTGCGGCAAACGTAGTGAAGTTACTTGAGGACAATTTTTTTTTAACTCATCCTACGTGTGAGAAGAGTGTTAAAAGTTTTTCTCGTTCAGTCTCATACAGGTCTCTTTTGTTGTATTTAGCGGTCATTTAAATATGAACCTAAAAGGTTGTTTTAATATGGCTCTTCCTAAAAAAAAAAAGTTTTTAAAATTTTCAGTACCTAAGTGTAAAACGGTGTTAGTTGTTTGTAAAAAAAGACATCGGGGTTTTAGGCTTGGTTTTAACTTAAAAAAAAATCATCTTTTTTCTCGCTTAGGTATAGCTATTCAAACTCAGTTATACTTTTATCTTTACCCAATGTTAGATTTGATTAGAGCATATTACCAAAATATTTTATTTTTACATAAATTTTCATTAGCTTCAGCTTTTCTTTTAAAAAGAGCTACGTATCTTGACTACCTTTCGGGACTAATGTTTTTTGGTGCTAAAGGGTTGTATTTTATAAGAAACTATACCGTCATTAGTCAACAATTTAGTATAAAGCTATACTCTGTAGCTAAGGATCAAGGTTTTTCTTTGAGTAAAACATCAGGGGTTTTAAAATTTAAAGTTAATAAGTACGCAGATAAGTCTTGTTTAAAACTTACAGTAAGTCCATGTAATTGAGCTGTTTTAAAACAAGTACAGCCTGCTGTAGAGCTCGATTCAAGAGTTAAAATTCAACCTAACGTAGTTTCTTTAAAAAAAAAAGTAGGCTTTACAGGTTTATTTACCCAAAAAGTTAGTTCTATTTTTACAAAGGTAAAGAGTCTTTTTACCCTTAAAAAGCTTAAGAGTCTTATTTTTAGAAAAGGAGTAGGGCATGTAGGTACTACCTTAACATCCTATATAGTTTCTCTACATTTAGAAACCTTAACGCCTAAAAAAATAGAACACAACTATGATTCGAGTATCGAAGTTTTTGCTAAATTTTTTGTAAATATTTTTTTTTTTAAAAAAGTAAAATGAAAAACCATCTTTAAATATTATTTTTGAACTTGAGATCCACTCTGACGTAGGTATAGGTATAGGATATACTGATTAAAGAAGGCGATTTATAAAAAGATGAATTGAGTAATGTTTCTTTATTTTTTTAAAAGGTTAGGCACTATTCAAAAAAAAAAGAAAAATAAGCCAGTTAAATCTTTTATCATAAACTCGATACCTACAAATTATTTAAT
>Ga0194116_10005836_pt1 | contig 13403 bp, 13 predicted proteins | sample TA2MahsurfametaG_4_FD_148617 | JGI IMG/M metagenome (GOLD analysis project Ga0194116, IMG submission 148617) | Freshwater microbial communities from Lake Tanganyika, Tanzania - TA2015008 Mahale S9 surface | ecosystem: Environmental > Aquatic > Freshwater > Lake | place: Tanzania: Lake... | reverse complement strand
GCGTCGATTCCGGAACAATTGAATTAGTCCTCGTCGGCGATGTTTATACCGATGTAATTGATGATCTCGTTCAACGCGTAGAAAGTCGCATTAATCGGAAGATAAAATATTCGTTAATTAGTGAAGATTTGGACGGGCTTGTTCGACCAAACTTAAAGCTGTTCTGATTAGTGTTGTCCATGCCAAAAACGCTAAATTTTGATGATCTTAACTAATTTTTTATTGGTAATTAGTCAATAGTTACGCATTATTGGTCAAAAATATCAACAATTTTAGTCGAGTTGTAAAAAAAAGCGCAAAACTGTGCGCTAAAAAACAAAAGTAATTTTTTGATGAGTTTGGCCCATTTAAAATTAGTTTAGAAAACGAATTATTAGAGGAATTAATATGATCAATTATAATTCAAAAGTGTACATTGCAGGACACAAAGGAATGGTCGGAAGTGCAGTCTGGAGAACTTTAGAAGCTCGTGGATATTCAAATTTGATAGGTAAGTCAAGTGAAGAGTTAGACTTAAGAAACCAAAACGCAGTTAATGAATTCTATGCCATTGAAACACCTGATGTTGTTATTGATGCAGCTGCTAGAGTTGGAGGCATATTAGCAAATAATAACTATCCGTATCAATTTTTGATGGAGAACATGCAAATTCAAAATAATTTGATAGATGCTGCATTAAAATTTAATTGTCAAAAGTTTATTTTTTTAGGGTCTTCTTGTATTTATCCTAAACTAGCTCCTCAACCCTTAAAAGAGGAATACTTGTTAACCGATGCGTTAGAACCAACAAATGAATGGTATGCCGTTGCCAAGATAACAGGTGTAAAAGCTTGTCAAGCAATTAGGAATCAATTTGAAAAAGATTTTGTGAGTTTAATGCCAACAAATTTATATGGGATAAATGATAATTTTGATTTAGAGACCTCTCATGTTTTACCAGCAATGATTCGTAAATTTCATGAGGCAAAAAAAATGAATAATAAATCAGTTCTATTATGGGGAAGCGGTTCACCTTTGAGAGAGTTTTTATTTGTCGATGATTTGGCAGAAGCTGTTTTATTTGCATTAGAAAATAATTTACCAGATTACATGTACAATGTTGGAACAGGAGAAGATATAACAATAAAAGAATTAGCCGAAACTATTCAGGGAATAGTTGGACATCACGGACAGATTTTATGGGACACTTCAAAGCCAGAGGGTACACCTCGTAAATTAATGGATGTTTCAAAAATGAAAAAAATTGGCTGGCAATCCAAAATCGATTTAAATACAGGTATAGAAAAAACATACAATTGGTTTTTAAGTAATATTGAACAAGTGAAACAAGTCAAGATTAAGTAGTATTTTAATTGCATAAAGATATACAATTGAAGACAGCATTAATTACAGGAATTACAGGGCAAGACGGCTCTTACCTGGCAGAGCTTTTACTCGAAAAAGGTTATGTGGTTCATGGGGTTAAAAGGAGATCATCTTCCTTTAACACTCAAAGAATAGACCATTTATATCTCGATCAACACGAGAAGAATGTAAATTTGAAACTCCATTATGGGGATCTATCAGATTCTACAAACATCATTCGAATTATTCAAGAGGTACAACCTGATGAAATCTATAATTTAGGCGCAATGTCTCATGTTAAAGTATCTTTTGACTCACCAGAGTATGTTGCGAATGTTGATGGTATTGGAACGTTAAGGATATTAGAAGCTGTAAGAATTTTAGGTTTCGAAAGGAAAACCAGAATCTACCAAGCATCAACTTCTGAATTATACGGTGGTATGCCAGAGAACAAAAACGGAAAAGGACTCTACGACGAAAATTCTCCTTTTTACCCACGTTCTCCATACGGTGCAGCCAAAATTTACGGTTTTTGGATTACGAAAAATTATCGCGAGGCGTATGGTATGTTTGCTTGCAATGGTATCTTGTTTAACCACGAATCGCCAAGAAGAGGAGAAACATTTGTAACCCGTAAGATTACAATGGCTACTGCAGCTATTGCACTTGGGAAACAAGAATGTTTATATTTAGGCAATTTAAATGCTCAAAGAGATTGGGGACATGCTAAGGATTATGTAGAAGCCATGTGGCGTATTTTACAACAAGACAATCCAGAGGATTTTGTAATTGCCACAGGGGTAACCACTTCCATCAGGGATTTTGTAATTATGGCATTCAGCGAAGTAGGTATTACTTTACAATTTGAGGGAGAACAAGAAAATGAAATAGCAAAAGTAATTGCTTGCGAAAATTCTTTATACCAATTGCCAATTGGAAAAGTAGTTGTTCGTATAGATCCTAAATATTACCGTCCCACTGAGGTCGATTTACTCATAGGGGATCCCACAAAATCAAAGACAATATTGGGCTGGAATCCCAGGTACGATTTAAAAGGATTGGTAAAAGATATGATAACTTCTGATTTGAACTTGGTAAAGTGAGTTTTAACGGAATTTTTTATATCAGCTCCATGCGGAATAAACTACAGGAGTTAAAGAGTAATTTAGGGTTTAGGAAATATTTTTTTAATACTAGTTGGTTATTTGCAGAACAAAGCTTAAGAATTTTATCAGGTTTATTTGTTGGGGTATGGGTAGCTAGATATCTTGGCCCAGAACAATTTGGAGTTTTTAGTTATGCAATAGCCTTTACTGCAATATTTGCTGGCATTGCCAAACTAGGACTTGACGAAATAATGGTAAGAGAACTCATAAATACTCCAGAAAAGCGTGATGCTTTTCTTGGGACAGCCTTTTGGCTAAAAATCCTTGGCGGATTTTTCGTCATGGGATTAATTGCCTCTATTGTGCCCTTTACCAGCAACGACGCCACCACCAACCTGTTTATCTTTATCATCGCTGCAGGACTGGTATTCCAAAGCTTTGAAGTGGTCGAGTTTTACTTTCAATCCCAAGTACTAGCCAAAATCAACTCTATTGCCAAAATAATTCAACTTGCATTGTCGTCGGTCTTTAAAATCTATTTTGTACTTACGGAAGCCGAATTGATTTGTTTTGTATTAGTCACGGTGTTCGATGCGCTGAGTTTAGCTCTCAGCTTTTTTATTGCATACCAACTTCGAAAAAATCCAAGTTTCTACATACACTTTGATTTCAGAGTGGCCAAACAGCTGATAAAAGATTCATGGCCGCTGATATTTTCTTCCGTGCTTATTATGATGTATATGCGCATCGACCAGATAATGATTAAAGAATTGCTCGGGGAGTATGAAGTTGGGATTTATGCGGCAGCCGTTCGATTAAGCGAAGCCTTTTACTTTATACCGATGTTCATTTCTGCATCCTTATTCCCCGCGATTTTAAACGCCAAGAATCAAAGCGAAGAACTCTACAAACAACGCTTTCTGCGGCTTTACACATTTATGGTTAGGATAGCGGTTGCAATAGCTCTACTCATGACTTTATTTAGTGACTGGCTTATCCTGCTACTTTTCGGGCGAGCTTATCAAGAAGCTGGACAAGTCCTGATAATCCAGATTTGGGGAGGTATCTTTGTCTTTTTGGGTGTAGCAAGCGGGAAATGGTTTATTGCTGAAAATCGGCAAATACTTTCATTATTTAGAACATTTTATGGTATGTTAATGAATGTAGTTTTAAATTTTTTTCTTATACCCGAATACGGGTTGCAAGGTGCTGCATTCGCTACTCTGGCTAGTCAGTTTATGGCTGCTTATTTTTTTGATTTATTGAATAAGGAAACAAGGTTGATGTTTTTTATGAAAACAAAGTCCTTAATAAGTTTTGGATCAATTTTTAAAAAAGGATAGTTTTATGAGTTTTGTTTACAGGTTGTATGCTTCGATATTTTCAAAACCATTTTTTGCAAAATTTAATAAGTTTCTTTTTCAGCTTTCTTTAAGAGGGCTTGGGGTACTAAATTTTGAAGGCAAGTATTTGCCTGGAGAGAAACAGTGGTTGAAAAAATATCTGAAGGACAAGCAATCTCCTGTTGTTCTGGATGTTGGTGCGAATGTTGGTAATTACACCTGTGATATTTTTGAAGTTAATCCAAGCTCAGTGGTGTACGCGTTTGAACCACATCCATCAACATACTCTATGTTAACGGAGAATATGCGAAAGTTTTCAAATAACTTATTTAAATCTTACAACCTCGGAGTTGGTCAAGAAAAAGGTGTGCTTGAGCTATTTGACTATGTAGACAAAAGTGGTTCAGAACATGCAACACTTTATAGGGATGTAATTACAGATTTGCATAAGGGTGAAGTGGAATCTTGCAAAGTAGAAATTGTTACACTTGATGAGTTTTTAAGTAGTGAATCTATTCAAGAGGTTGATTTATTAAAAATTGATACTGAAGGCAATGAATATAAAGTTCTTTTAAGTGCGAATAGCCATTTAAAAGGAAAAAAAATTAAAGCGATTCACATTGAATTCAATGAAATGAATATAGTAAGCGGAGTAACTTTCAAGAACTTTTGGGATTTACTAACAGACTATAGGTTATATAGATTATTACCAGGTGGAAAACTGTTGCCGATTAAAAATTATAGTCCGGTTTCATGCGAAATATACGCATTCCAAAACATTGTAGCTATGTTAAAGAATAGTTGAGTATTTTTTCATGTATGAAGGACGCCACCCCATGCTACTTCTAGACAGGTATAGAGTTGATCACAGGATTATGGATGCCCCTGCGGTGTGTTTGGCTAAAATAAGGTAAATGCCGTATGGTCGATTTGTTAGGTCTGTGTTATTGCAGGTTTAACAGGGATTTCTAAAAAAGATGAAGTCTTTGGGTGACGAGCTTTTTCTGGGAAGTAGCGGTCTAAGGATTAGGTTTTGGGAAACGAAATCCCCTTATGGAAACAGATCTCATCAAGCATTTCTTCCCTATTTAGCTGCTCGATCATTTTGAGTACCGCAGTTGTCAAATTACGATGGGCGAGCATGGTGAATACTTCGAAGTGGAGTTTGAAGAGAAGGATGAATTGCCAAAGAGCTATTCCTGAGAGAACAACGAGAGCAAGGATTTTTTAGTGCGACGCGTAAAGGACTTTCCCATTCGCAGCCATGTGGTATTCTTGAATCTTCGCCGCCGCAGGTGGCGGCACAAAGAAACCGGAGAGACCATTTCGAGGGATCTAAGTTTTAACGTAGAAGGCTGTCGGTTTACCTGTAATACTCCCCAATTTTAAACCAAGGGGATTTTGTACTAAGATAAAAATACGTCATCATGATGCCAATGCAAGTGTTCGGGCTTGTTGATCATAAAGGACGTTGGGTTTGGCTTTGATTCCTTGGTGGAATCGGTTGTTGTAGTAGGTAATGTAGTGTTCGACTTGTTGGTAGAGTTCGGTGCCGGTCTCGGCTGGATTCAGGTACAGGTAGTTCTTCTTGATGGTCCTCCAGAAACGCTCAATCCAAGCGTTGTCGGTGGCACGTCCCTTCCCGTCCATAGAGATCTTAATGTCCTTCTTCTCAAGAAAAGAGGTCCATGCATGTGAGGTGTACTGCGACCCTTGATCCGAATTTATGATTTCAGGACAGCCGTACCGATCAATAGCTTCCTCTAGTACACGTACGCACCACGCCGCTTCAAGAGTGTTGCTGATTCCCCAAGCGAGGATCTTTCTGCTATAGACATCCATGATCGCAGTGAGGTAAAGAAAGCCACGACGCATGGGTATGTAGTTGATGTCCGTGCACCAAACCTGGTTGGGTCGAGTGATCTTCAGCCCGCGCAGCAGGTAGGGCTTAATGAATTCTGCCATTCCCAGCTTAGATAAATTCTTGCGCGGATAGATCGCCTGATAGCCCATGAGTCCAAACAGCCTGCGTATCCGCTTGGGATTGACATGAAAATTATAATCCCTCAGAAAAGCTACCATACTCAGCACCCCTTCGGTCGGATGATCAATCAAGTGCTTATCCATCAGGCGCATCATCTCCAAATTCTCAGGACGCTCCTCTTTGGGCGCGTAGTACAGCTGGCCACGATTGACCGTCAGAAGGTCGCATTGCCGGCGCACCGAAATGGTCCAGGCGGGTTTCACGAAGCGGGCGCGGGCTTTCATTTCCCCAGCTTCGCATAGACTTTTTTTAGGAAATCAATCTCAATCTTTTGACGACCGATCTCTGTGTACAGCTTCTCATTTGCAGCCTCTAAAGTCTTGGTGTCTTCACTCTTCGCTTTGGTAAACACGAGCGGACCAGCTTCCAAAAACTCGGACTTCCATCGAGAAATCATCACTTGGCTTACTTCGTACTTCTGGCTGAGCTCAGCCAAGGAATGCCGCTCCTTCAAGGCCTCAAGGACCACTTTGAATTTGAATTCACCACTGAAACGGCGACGGGTTTGTTTTGTGCTCATCGATACAAGGATTTGAGGTTTGAAATTTAACTAAACCCTTGGTTTGAAATTCGGGGAGTATTACAGCGTGGTGCATTCTTGATTTTCCTGCTCTACCCAAGTATTGAATAGGCCTACAACTTTAATCTGAATTTCAGTATCTCATTTGCAAGTTGAAATATATAACAAGATAAGACTGCTCTGGTCGATTGGATCGAGCGAGCTCATGCAGCAGCTTTGTATATTTTGAAAAGGTCACATAGTCCTTGATCAATCAATGTGAGCTAATCGTAGCCTGCTTCACCGAATTAAGCACCAACGATCACGCCGAGTCACTCAATGCCCAAATAAAGTTGTCTAGGTTCAATTTTCCAGCCGAGACCGACACTAAAATATTCCTATTTCACATCGAGAAAATCTTTGCTTAATACCTCGGGTTCCCAGAAATATCAATTAATCCAAAATTCGCGGCAGAATTTAGCTCCTAAATCAATGAATACACCAATCCTATTTTTAATTTTCAATCGTCTAGATTGTACTAAAGTTGTTTTTGAAACAATACGATCTGCCAGACCTACTCGTTTATACGTGGCCTCTGATGGACCAAGACGGCATATTGAAAGTGAGATGTTGAAGGTGGAAAGAGTGAGAAATTACGTCTTAGACAATATTGATTGGGATTGTGAAGTTAAAACTCTAATGAGACCAGAAAATCTTGGATGTAAATATGCTGTAAGTTCTGCTATTTCTTGGTTCTTCGAAAATGAAGAGCAAGGTATAATTCTAGAAGATGATTGTGTTCCAAATGAAAGCTTTTTTAGATTTTGTCAGGAGCTCTTGGTTAAATATAAAGATGACGAGGGTATTTCATTAATAAGTGGTGATGGACGCGGACCTGAATCTGTTGGAATTACTGAAGATTATTCTCTTTGTAAATATCCATTAATTTGGGGCTGGGCTTCGTGGTCAAGAGTTTGGAAAAATTATAGTGTTGAAATGGAAGATTGGCCAGAATATAGGAATTCATTATCTCACATAATTTCAAACAATAAAGCAACTGTTAAATTTTGGCAAACCACTTTTGAACGTGTTTACAATAAGGAAATTGATACATGGGATTATCAATTGAGTTTTTTACTGCTAAAGAGTAGAACGAAATGCATCGTGCCAAAAGTGAATTTGATTTCGAATATCGGCTTTGGAGACGATGCTACACACACTACAAAGGGAGATAAAGACATTGTGAACCGAAGAAGAGGTGAATTGATTTTCCCGTTGGAACATAGGCTGAATCCGAAAACTGAATTAAAGATAAATAAGTTCTATGACCGGGAGGTTTTTGTTGCTAAAAAATTTATTTTTAAATTGTTAAAAAGAATTTTTAATTTATTGTCGTTTAAATGGACCGTTATTTTCCATTGATTTAATTGTAAATATTTAAATAACCCTTTGGTCTTAAACAAAGGAAGAATCGAAGATGGTATTTTTTATTGCACTAAAATTAGACAAATGCGCGTAGTTCACTTGGTAAAGAATGACACCAAAGGTGGTGCTCCAAAAGGTGCAATTAGACTTCATGAGAGTTTACTTTCGATTGGCATAGAATCAGTGGTTCTCGTAGATGTTAAATTTTCACATACTGATTCAGTGATATCAATAACGGGACCGATACCAAGATTATTGCGACGATTTTTACCTATTATTGAAAATTGGGTATTGCGTCTTTTTTTGGATATGAAGTTAAGTTTATTTTCTTCAATTGGTTTGAGAAGGAGTGATACACTACGGAATCTGATAAGATTGAGGCCGAGTATTATACATGTTCATTGGTCTCATGGTATGATGGTTAATGTATTGGATGTTTTAAATTTAGGTGTCCCTATCGTTTGGACTTTACACGACAGTTGGTTATTCACTGGTGGTTGTCATTTGCCCCATAATTGTCCCGAATTGTCTGCCGGTTGCAATGATTGTCCTTTGGCTAAAAATGGTTTAGGTAAGAATTATATTAGAAGAATTTGGGATGCAAAGTACCAGGTATTAAGTAAGAACCCCATTACTATTATTGCATTAAGTAAATGGATGCATGGTAAAGCTTCAGCTAGTACTTTAATTTTGGGGTCTTCTATTCTAACATTACCAAATCCTTTGAATACTTTTAAGTTTGCCCCGACGAATCAATGCAAGTCTATTAAGAATAGAATTTGCTTTGGTTTTGGGGCAATGGGTGCTTTGACAGACAGAAATAAGGGTTTTGACCTTCTAAGGGGAGCTTTTGATTTAATTAAGTCAATTGATTTAAGTCGATTGGAGCTAGTAATTTATGGAAATAACGGAGAGGTTCTAGGTCTACGTCGAGAATTAGATGTTAGGTCATATGGTTACATTAGCTCTGATGAGGAGATGGTCAACCATTTTAGTTCTGTTGATTTCACTATTGTCCCAAGTCGTTTGGAAAATCTGTCATATACCATTCTTGAATCATTAAGTTGTGGGGTGCCAGTAATTTGTTTTGATGTTGGTGGGAACGGCAATTTGGTTAAGGATGGTGTGAATGGTTTCATAATAAAAGAAGTAACGAGCGAGGCCCTTGCAGATTGTATTGTATTGTGTGCGCACATGTCCGGTATTCAAATTAATATGTTAAGGAGTCATAGTAGGGCTTTAGTTGAGTGGGAGTACTCATACAGTAAGGTTGCTCGTGATTACGATCGGGTTTATAAGTCTATGCTGAATAGTGTGATAAGCGATGTATAGGTTTCTATCTTTTTTAATATTTCCTTGGTCGATAGCGCTCTGGGCGTTCTCTTTTAGGTATCACCTAGTAAAGTTTTTTTTTGGTGCGTATTTACTTATACCAATTCTAGTCTTGACAATAATTTTCAATTTTTCAATTGAAGGTGTTGTAAATATTATTGGTTTGTGGATTCTGATTGCTGAACCAAAAGTACCAAAAATTGGTGATTTAAGTGCGAAGTTATTAAGCTATTTAATTTTTGGTTTTATTTCACTTGGAATAATTGTAAGTTTAATTACGAAAGTGAAGTTAGATTTGAGGTATGGGCTTTTCGCGGGTGAGCCGAATTTCGGGGGTCAAAAATTGATATTTTTGTTCATAATATATCGTATTGTAAAGAGAACGTTGACTGGTTATGACTTTGTTTTTCTTTTTACCAGTTCGATTTTGTTTCTTTACTTGTCTACTAGTCGAACCTTTCTTTTGATGGCTTTGCTTTCAATTTTGTTTTACAAAGTTAGGGGGAGTAAAATGACCTTAATTCTTTTAGTTCTGTTGTCATACTTTGTTTTTCTTAATCTAAATTTACTTTTCACAATGTCTAACTCGGTAGGTATTATACGGAGTTCCGGATACCTAGATGATTATTCTAGGTTGTTATATTTATCTGATCCTAGTTCCATAGAGCGGTTAGGTATACTCGATGAGTATTTGAATTATATAACTAATAACATACCTGAGTTATTTTTTGGATTTACCTTTAAGGAATTTCAGTTTAATAGTCATAATAGTTATGTTCAAATAATTCAGAGAAATGGAATTATTTTTTTACTGGTTCAAATGTTCTGGATGTTAACACAGAAGGATCTTTGGAAATATGTGATTTTATTATTCTATGGACTCTTTTTACATAATGTTTTGTCCATACCGTATATTATATTTCTAAAATTACTTCGTCGTAATGATTAGTTTGACTATTGTAATACCAAGTTTCAATAATTACGCCGAGTTAGAGAAGACGCTAACAAGCATTGGTCAACCCAGTATAGAAAGGGTTGATATAATTATTGTGGATTCAAGTAGGAATCATGACGCCGTTCGTTCTTTAGTTACATCTTTTAGTAGTGGTTATAAGTGTTTATACGTAGAGCCTAGAGGCGTATATAATGCAATGAATAGGGTATTGTCAACTCTTACGGAAGGCTATGTCTTGTTTTTAAATAGTGGAGACGTGCTTTTGGCAGAGGTTGAAAGTATTATGTTAGTGCTTGAACACACAAAATCGCAAGTTATAATCTTTAGACAGAGTACTTTTTATAAGGGAGAATACATTTACACCTTCAATCCTAGTTTAAACTCTATTTGGCCTCATCAATCTACTGTTTACAGAGTTGATTTACATGGTCAATTTGGCTTTTATAATGAAAATGCAGCCATTGTTGCAGATCAGTTGTTTTTCAGGAAGCTCAAATTAAGCTTAGAAGTAACCAAAGAACTGGCAGATAATATTTTAGCTGGTTATGATTTATCGGGTATCTCTTCAGGCTGTTCTTATTCAATGATCAAAGAACTGGTTTTAATGGAAACTAAATACCTGAATAAAATTGCGGTAATGATTAAAGGTTTTATACGCTGTAACTTGTTAAGATTGTTGGGTATTAGGGGATATTTTTTACTTACAGGTACACTCTATAAAAGATATACACGAGAATGACACGTATCTGGCTAAAGGGAGGATTCGGTAACATATTGTTTCAGATGGCTGTTGGGTGTAGACAAAATAAAGATGTTATATTCATCACCAACTTCATAGAGGGCAATATAATCACGCACATATTAGGATGGAAGATTCATGAAAAAGTACTTCTAAAAGATAGGTTTATCTACAAACGCGAAAGTTTACTTAAGCAGTTATTAGTAACGATTGGTTTTAGGCTTAGTTCCAAATTTAAAAAAGATTTTTTTGGGTGTATGGATGAGAAAGGTAATCCAGAGTTATTTGACAATTTGTCACCAAACAGTATAGGTTATTTTTCGTCTTGTAAAATTCTGATTACAGATATATCAGGCGTATTAGTAGTACTGAACGAATTGGAAAAACTTAAAAATGAGTATACCGAATCATATCCTTATGTTTACCATTTCAGGGGTAAGGACGCTTGGCAATTCGAGTATAACATAAGGTTGTTGAGAGAGCTATACTTAACTTACAAAGACAATCTTGTTGTGGTCACAGACGATGTAGACGCGGCAATAAAGGAGGGTATATTGCTTGAAAATATTCAAAAGAGATCAGTACTTAGCGATTTTTTCATGTTAGCAAATGCTTCGAAGAAATTATACCTCTCTGATAGTACATTCGCTTGGTGGGCTTCACATTTGTTGGATTCGAATGTTGACGTGTACATGCCCAAGAGATTGTATGACCAACATGGATATTATGGAAATTCTAAACTCAAACTACTTCAGTAATGGGGTTAGTCTCTGTGATAATGGCAAGTTATAATGCCGCAAATACAATTAATGCTTCTTTAGAGTCAATAATTGCACAGACTTATACTAACTGGGAGTTAATTATAGTTAATGATGGGTCTACCGATAAAACTATAGAAATTGTTCAGCAATATGTCATGAATGACTCGCGAATAGTTCTAATAAATTTTTCGACAAATAAAGGCGTTGCGACGGCGCGAAATGTAGCTTTAAAATCAGCAAAAGGGGCGTTTATAGCGTTTTGTGATGCTGATGATATTTGGTTACCTTTAAAGCTGGAGATTCAGTTACCTTTATTAAGAAAATATGCGATAGTTTGCTCTAACTATCTCCAGTTCAATGAAACAATTAGAAAAACTATTATTTCCACTGAGATAATTGATTTCAATAAGATGTTGTATTCTAATCGAATACCAAATTCAAGTGCAATTATTAATCGCGATTATATATTCGATGTGGAATTTCGAAATGTAGGACATGAAGATTATTTTTTTTGGCTAGAGATTTTCCAGAAAAATCCCGATATTTTAGCCTTTAGGTGTAATGAAATTTTACTTCATTATAGACTTGGTCGAACTTTGTCTTCAAATAAAATTAAGGCGGCGATCTGGCAATGGAATATATATAGAAAATTACTAGGTTTTAACGTGATAAGAAGTTTGTACTTTTTTAGCTTTTATGCAGTCATTAATTTCACTAAACACTTAATTGTTAAAGATGCGAAAAATTAATTTGAAAAAAGAACGGGAGCTTGAGAATTAAAAAGTTTTAAATCCGGATACCCGGCAAGCCCAAGAGGGATTTTATCGCGCTGTTGCAAGTGAGATTGAATCACATAATTCGCGAACATTGGAGGTTATCAAAGACAAATCTATTCTTGAAATAGGTTGTAGTGAGGGAAAAATGGCAATCCTTTATTCTGGATTTGTTAAGGACTATCAGGGATGTGATATTTCGGATTTAGCTATTTCCAAAGCCAATGGTTTGCAATTGTTAAATTGTAATTTCACATGTTGTGATGCTCATCATTTACCTTACAGTGATGGTAGTTTCGATGTAGTCGTAGTATCAAGTTTACTTCATCATTTAGACCTACGTGTCGCTTTATTGGAAGTTCACAGGGTATTGAATAATGGCGGAAAATTAATATTTCGCGAACCATTAGGGATAAATCCGATTTTCACACTTTATAGATGGTTGACACCCAATGTACGAACTCCAGATGAACGTCCGTTCACATTTAGTGACATAGGTCTTGTGAAAAGTCAGTTCGACGTTACCGAGTCGGTTTATTTTGGTTTCCTTGCTTTATTGTGTTCAGTAATAAAATTGCCTAAGACACTGCACAGTGGATTATTGACAATGGATAGAGTTCTTTCCAAAACCTTGGTAAAGTATTTGTTCTGGCAGTGGAGCGGTATTGGAATTAAAAAGTCTAACAGAATTTAATCATTGTATTTTTAAGCTACCTTTGTAGTAGAGTACAAGAACTTATCTTCGTTATTCTACCCCTCTAGTTGAAGTATGTAGCATATTGTGTGGACCTTCTCTTTTTGGGATCTTTGACTGTGTCTCCGAATTGAGTAAATAATAATAAATGGAAAATTTGGCTACTAATAACCCATTTTTTTAAAAATGGTAACAACCGTTCCGATTAGAATTCGCATGTCAATTATTATGCTTTGACTTTTAATATAAAAAATATCTTGTGTGAGTTTGACGCGCGCACCGTCTAAATCATTAGTGTAACCACTCCTGATTTGGGCCAATCCTGTTATACCGGGCTTAATGACCAATCGGTCATGAAAGTTCGGTATTTCTTTTAGGATATTAATCG
>Ga0194116_10005834_pt1 | contig 13405 bp, 11 predicted proteins | sample TA2MahsurfametaG_4_FD_148617 | JGI IMG/M metagenome (GOLD analysis project Ga0194116, IMG submission 148617) | Freshwater microbial communities from Lake Tanganyika, Tanzania - TA2015008 Mahale S9 surface | ecosystem: Environmental > Aquatic > Freshwater > Lake | place: Tanzania: Lake... | reverse complement strand
CCCCACCCCTGCCGCCGCCTCGGCGCATCGAGGCGAAGACGGGCGCGGACAGGCTGCCGCTCATCCTGCTCGGACTGCTCCTGCTCGCGCTCGCCGCCGCTGGCGGCTGGTGGTTCCTCGGCAGGCAGCAGGAGGAACCGCGCCCGCAACCCGCGCAGCAGCAGGCGGCGCCACAGCAGCCGGCGCAACCCGCGGCGGCGCCACAGCCGCAGCGTCCCGCCACGCCGCCCGCGCCGGTCTGGCCGGACGGGACCGATGGCCTGTCGCTGCGCGAGGTCGTGGAGCGGGCGCCCAACGCCGAGGCGCTGCACGCCGTCGCGCTGCGCCGCCAGCAGGCCGGCCGCCACGACGACGCCCTGGTCCTGTTCGAGGAGGCCGCCGAGAAGGGCCACGGCCCCGCGATGACCGCGCTCGGGCGGCTCTACGATCCCAATGGCTTCCGCCCGGGCCAGCCCTTCCGCTCGCCCGACCCGCGCGCCGCCGCGCGCTACTACCGCGATGCCACGCAGCGCGGCGACGCGGGCGCCGATGCGCCGCGCGCCGCGCTGAAGGCGTGGCTCGAGGAACAGGCGCCGCGCAACCAGTCCGCCGCGGACGCACTCAAGGAGTTCTGGCCATGAGGGCACCACGCCTCGCCGCCGCCGCGGCCTTCGCCGCGCTGGCGCTCGCGCTCGTCGCGACCAACGCGCCCGCGGGGGCGCAGGAGCGGCGCCCCCTGCTGATCGAGGGCAAGCGCAACCTCTACCAGCGCGTGATCGCGCGACCCGGCGCGACGATGACGACCGAGCCGCGGCAGGGCGCCGGCCGCCCGGTGCCCGGCTTTTCGGTCCACTACGTCTACGAGCGGCGCGACGGTTTCCTGCTGGTCGGCCAGGGCTCCGACGGGCGCGTGGCGGGCTGGATCCCCGCCGAGCGCAGCATCGACTGGAAGCAGACGCTGGTCGCCGCCTTCACCAACCCCGCGGGACGCGAGCGCGCGATGTTCCTGCGCGACGAGGAGGTGGCGCGAAGGCTGTGGCTCTCCGGCGCCAGCCGCGCCGAGGACGCGCGCCGCCTGCGCGAGGGCGCGAACGCCAACGCCGACGGCCCGGTGGTCGCGCTCGAGCCGGAGAACCACGTCGACATCACGCGCCAGTTCTACCTGCTGCCCATCCTCTCCGCGGCGCGCATCGAGAACGAGCGCGCGGAGGCCGCGCTGGCCCTCGAGGTCGTCTCGGCGCCGGCGGAGAAGCCCGCGACCCTGCCGGCCGATCCCGCCGCGATGCGCGAGTTCAAGGGCGCCGTCGTCTTCGTCGTCGACACCACCGTGTCGATGGCGCCCTACATCGACCGCACGCGCGAGGCGATCAAGCGCCTGGTCGACCGCATCGGCGGCACGGCCGTGCGCGACAACTTCCGCTTCGGCATGGTCGCCTACCGCGACCACATGGGCGGCGATGCGCGGCTCGAATACGTCACGCGCATGGTCTCCGCGCCCGACTTCGCCACCGCGCCGGACGCCATCGTCGCGCAGGCGGCCGTCGTGGAGGAGGCCAAGGCCTCGAACCAGGACTTCGACGAGGACGCGATGGCGGGCATCAAGCTCGCCCTCGACAAGGTGCAGTGGAAGGACTTCGGCGGCCGCTACATCGTGCTCGTCACCGACGCCGGCACGCGCGACGCCACCGATCCCAAGAGCGAGACGAAGCTCGGGCCGCGCGAGATGAACGCGCTGGCGCGCAGCGAGGCCAGCCAGGTGGCGATCTACACGCTCCACCTGCGCACCCCGGCGGGGCGCAACAACCATGCGCGCGCCGAGAAGCAGTATCGCGAGCTCTCGCAGTTCGGCGGCACCGAGCCGCTCTACTACCCGATCGCCGAGGGCGACCTCGGGCGGTTCGGCGGCATCGTCGACAGGCTGGGGGACGCCCTGCTCGCCAACGTGGCGGCCACGCTCGGCCGGCCGATCGCCGGCATCGCGCCGCCCACGACGCCCGAGGAGAGGCGCGTCGCCGAGCAGTCCGCGATCGTCGGCAACGCGATGCGCCTGTCCTATCTCGGTCGCGTGCGCCGCGAGGCGGTGCCAGACGTCGTGCGCAGCGTGGTGCTCAGCGAGGACGCCGTCGATCCCGTCCCGGAGCGCCGCCCCGTGGAGCCCCGCGTCCTGCTGACGCGCAACCAGCTCTCCGACCTCGCGCGCACGCTGCGCGAGGTGATGGAGGCGGGCAACGCCGCGCGCATCGCGCCGGACACCTGGTTCTCGCGCATCCGCGCCGCCGCGGCGGCGTCGAGCCGCGACCCGCGCCGCATGGCGGAGTTCCAGCGCCTCGGCGGCGCCTTCGGCGAATACCTCGACGACCTGCCCTACCAGAGCGCGATCATGGAGGTCACGCAGGAGGACTGGGTCGCGATGGGCGCCGGGCGCCGGCGCGAGATCCTCAACGACATCGAGGCGAAGCTGCGCCTCTACGAGGAATACAACCGCCAGCAGGCGCTCTGGGTGTCCTTCGACGGCGGCCGCGACCCCGGCGAGGCGATGTACCCGGTGCCGCTCGACGCGCTGCCCTGAGGCGCGCGCGCGGGCCATGCACTCCGCGCCCGCCCTGCTCCTCGAGCGCGTCGAGCGCGCGCACGCGAGCGGCTCCGGCCGGTTCCTCCTCGAGGTCGACGCCTTCGCCGTGCGCCGCGGCGAGGCGGTCGCGCTGACCGGCCCCTCGGGCACCGGCAAGTCCACCATGCTCGACCTGCTCGCGCTCGCCTCGCGCCCGACCTCCGCCGGGCGCTTCGTGCTCGCGACGCGCGAGGGCGGCGAGGTCGACGTCGCCGCCGCCTGGGACGCGGGCGACCTCGACCTCCTGACCGCGACGCGCGCGGTGCATGTCGGCTACGTGCTGCAGCAGGGCGGGCTGCTGCCGTTCCTGACGCTGCGCGAGAACATGCGCCTCGCCCAGCGCGTCGGCGGCAGGGGCGACCTTGCGCGGATCGAGGAGCTGGCGCGCAGGCTCGGCATCGACGGCCTGCTCGACCGCAAGCCCGCGACGCTGTCGGTGGGGCAGCGCCAGCGCGCCGCGATCGCGCGCGCGCTCGCGCATGGGCCCGAGATCGTGCTCGCCGACGAGCCCACGGCCTCCGTCCATCCCGCGCTCGCCGACACCGTGCTCGCGCTCCTGGTCGAGCAGGTGCGCGCCGCCGACGCGGCCCTGGTGATCGCGACGCACGACCCCGAGCGCGCCGCGCGCCATGGCATAGAGATCTGCGCCGCGATCCTCGCGACCGACGGCACCGCGCGCTCGCGCTTCTCGCGCCCCGCGGGAGCGGCGCCATGAGGCGCCTCGCCCTGGTCGCCGCGCTGGCCTGGCGCGACCTCGTGCATGAGGCGCGGCTCTTCGCCTGCACCGCGACCGGCTTCGCCGCGGTCCTGGCGCCGCTGCTCGTGCTCTTCGCGCTCAAGCACGGCGTGATCGAGGGGCTGCGCGAGACGCTGGTGCAGAACCCGCGCGCGCGCATGGTCGTCAACACCGCCAATCGCGGCTTCGACCAGCAGTTCCTCGCCACGCTCGCGGCGCGCCCCGACGTCGCCTTCGTGGTGCCGCGCACGCGCACGCTCAACGCCGAGGCACGCTTCGAGCGCCCCGACCGGGCGGGAACCGTCTTCCGCGCCGAACTGCTCGCCACCGCCGCCGGCGACCCGCTGCTCGGCGCCGCGCCGGCGCCGGGGCCGCGCGGCATCGTCGCCAGCGCCAGCCTCGCGGCCCGGCTCGAGCTCGCGCCGGGCATGGAGGTGACGCTGCGCGCGCCGCGCGGCGCCGGCGCGTCGCGCGAGGTGCTCGAGCTCGCCATGACGGTGGCCTCGATCGCGCCGCCCTCTGCCTTCGACCGCGACGGTGCCTTCGTGGCCCTGCCCGTCCTCGCGCTCGTCGACGACTTCACCGACGGGCTCGTCGCGCCCGGCGCGGAGCCGCAGGACGTGTCCGCCGCGCGCGTGTTCGCGGGGTTCCGCGCCCATGCGCGCCGGCTCGAGGACGTGGTCGCCATCGACCATGCGCTGCGGCGCGGCGGCGTCGACGTCGATACCCGCGCGGGCGAGATCGCGGGGCTGCTCGAGCTCGACCGCAACCTCGGCCTGCTCTTCGCCGTCATCGCGGGGCTCGGCGGCGCGGGCTACCTGGTGTCGCTCGCGGTCGGGCTCTACGCCAATGTCGAGCGCAAGCGCCGCGACTTCGCGCTCATGCGGCTCATCGGCCTGTCCGGGCGCGACCTGCTGCTGCTCCCGGCGATCCAGGCCACCTGCATCGCGCAGGCCGGCAGCGCGCTCGCCGTGGCCGTCGCGCTCGCGGTCACCCGCGTCGTCAACGCCGTCGCCGCCGAGGCCGCGTCGGCCGACGCGCGCGCGGTCTGCATCCTCGATCCGGCGCACGCCGCGGCCGCCTGCGCGGCGACGCTCGCGGGCGCCATCCTGGCCGCGGCCTTCGCCGGCGCGCGCGCCGCACGCATCGAACCGGCGGAAGGGATCCGCGATGAATGACGCATGCCGAAGGGGCCGCCGACCGGTGGCCGCCGCGATCGCCCTCGCGCTGCTCGCCGCGGCCGGCATGGCCGGGGCACAGCAGGCGCCCGCGACCTGGCCCGAGGAGAACTGGAACCCGCAGCCCCTCGCGGACGACCTCGTGCTGCCGCTGCCCTGCGGCGGCGCGATGGCCTGGCGCGCCGTGCCCACGCCCGTCGCGCAGGGCGCGATGGCCGACCGCCCCGCGCTGATGGGCCAGGCGGACCCGCAGACCGACTATGTCGAGTATCTCCGCCAGGGGTTCATCGCGGGGCCGTTCCCCGGGCCCGCGGGCCAGCCGCCGCGCTTCTACCTCGCCAAGTACGAGATCAGCCGCGACCAGTGGTCGGCGGTGATGTCGGAGACCTGCCCCGCCCTTCCCTCGCAGGGCGGGCGCGTCGCGAAGACCGAGGTGGGCTGGGTCGATGCGGTGAACTTCACCGCGCGGCTGACCGCATACCTGTCGCGCAACGCGGTGCAGAAGCTGCCGCGCCGCGACGAGGCGGTCGCCTATGTCCGCCTGCCCTCGGAAGACGAGTGGGAGTTCGCCGCGCGTGGTGGCGCGGCGGTGGGCGAGCTCGAGTTCAGCGCCCGCACCTACCCGATGGAGGGCGGGATGCAGCGCCACGCCTGGTTCCAGGGGCCGCGCAGCGCCGCCGGGCAGCCGCGGCCGATCGGTGCGCGCGCGGCGAACCCGCTGGGCCTCCACGACGTCTACGGCAACGCGGCGGAATGGACGCTGGAGCCCTTCCGCCTCAACAAGATCGGCCGCTACCACGGGCAGGCCGGCGGCGGCGTCGTGCGCGGCGGCGACTTCATGACGCCGGATTCCGCGCTGCGCTCGTCGCTGCGCGTCGAGCTGCCGCCCTTCGACATGCGCACGGGCGAGCCGCTGCGGCTCCGGAACGTGGGGCTGCGCCCCGCGCTCGGGCTCGTCGTGACGACGGCGGATGCGCGGGTGCCCGAGTTCCGCGCCGCCTTCGACGCCGAGGCACAGAGCCGGAGCACCGCCGCGGACGACCCGCAGCGCCTCCTGCAGGTCCTGCACGACGAGGCCACCGACCCGACGGTGCGCCAGGGACTGGCGCGCGTGCAGGCGACGCTGCGCGCCGAGAGCCGCGCGCGCGCCGACCAGGAGGCGGAGACGATACGCGCGCAGATCACCTTCGCCGCGGCGATGGCGCGGCAGGTGCTTCTCGCGGAGGGAAACAGCGAGGTCCTGCGCATCTCGGGGGACGTCATGGGCCTGATCGACAACGCCCATGCCAAGCGCGTCGGCGAACTCCTGCGCAACAAGCACAAGGAGATGAACAACGGGATACCGCCGCTGCTCGACGCCTATCTCGCCTTGGTACAGCGCATCGGGCGAGGCGCGGCGGGCGCACGGCTCGCGGACCAGGCGCGCGTCGTGGTGGAGGAGCAGCGCGCGCAGAACTTCCTGAGCATGGCAGCGCTGGCGCAGTTGGCCGTCCGCCATGCCGGCGCCGCGGCGGAAGGCAGGTTGCCGACGCGCGAGCGCGCGCAGGCGGAGATCATCGAGGCCGGCAGGAGCGCGGCGCCACCCACCCAGCCCACTCCACCCGCCGCGCCATCGCCGCCGCCTTCCCAGGCACCGGCGCGGCCCGGCCGGGGATCGCCGCCACGATGAAGTCGCGCGGGAAATGAAGTAGGTTCTGGCCCGTTATGCCACCGTCGGCGCCCGCGCAGGCGCGAAAGACCCGACAAGCAGGAGATACCCGCATGTTCCCGAAAAGCACGGCATTCCGCCTGCCCGTCATCCTCGTCATGATCGCCTCGCTCGGCCTGTCGGGCTGCGCGTGACGACCAGCACGGCCTCAGAACCTCACGCCGGCCCAGCGCGAGCTGCGCCAGCAGACCGAGCGCTTCAACGAGACCGTCGCCGTCGGCGCGGCGGCGGGCGCGATCCTTGGCTGCGCGCTCGGCGCGGCCCTCAACCGCAACAACCGAGCGGGCGGCTGCGCCGCAGGCGGCGTGCTCGGCGGCGTCGCGGGCGCGGGCTCGGGCTACTACATCGCGACGCGCAACCAGCAATTCGCGACCCGCGAGCAGGCCGCGCAGGCCCGCATCGACGCGGCGCGCAAGGAGGCTGACGACCTCTCGCGCACGGCGGAGGTCGCCAACCGCGTGGCGCGCGAGAACAAGGCGCAGCTCGACACGCTGGACGAGCGCTACAAGCGCAGCCAGATCACGGCCGAGCAGTACAAGGCCCAGACCGTCGCGATGCGCGAGGACGCGCAGACGATGAAGCGCGCCTCGGAGGAGGCGGGCAAGGCCGCGAACCAGATGGCCGCCGACAGCGCGGGCGCCGGTGGCGGCGCGATCCGGGACCAGGCCGTGCGCGCGGCCCAGGCCAAGCGCAACATCGACACCGCGGTCGCCGAGCTCGAGGCTGCGCTCTCCCGGGTCCCGTCGTGATCAGCGCGCGCAAGGCCGCCCTCGCGTTCGCGGCGTCGCTGGCGCTGCAGGGCTGCGCCGATCCGGGACCGGCGAAGGAGCGCGGCTTCTTCGGCGGCATGGGCGCGATGATGACCGGCGGCGACGAGCGCCAGGCGGCGAAGCTCGAGAACACGGCCGCCTCCGAGCAGCGTCGCGCGCTCGAGGCGCGCGCCGAGGCGCAGGCTGCGGCCTCGCGCCAGCAGCAGAGCGAGAGGGACCTCGCGGCGGCGAAGGCGCGCCTCGACGCGATCGACGCGGACATCGCCCGCCAGCGCCAGGCGCTGGCGCGGCTGCGCGCCCAGCGCGGCGAGGCGGGACGCGCCGAGGCCGAGCGCCTGCGCCGCGAGAGCGACGATCTCGCCCGCGCGCGCGCGCGCGCCGGCAGCCAACCGAGCGCCGAGGAACTCCAGTCGCTCGAGCGCCTGTCGCGCGCGCTCGACGAATCGCTGCGCCGCTACGGGCAGAACTGACGCGGCCCGCGCCCGATCCGGCGCGCAGGCTCACATGGCCGGCCGGGCAGCAGGCCTGGGGTCGACAACGAAGGGCAGACGAGAATGGCGGCGCCACGTTTCCTCCTGAAGACCGAGCTCGCGCGCTTCGCGCCGCTGGCCCTCGATGGCAGGGCCGTCACCACCCAGCACGAACGCCTCCAGGCGTTGCTTGCCGCGCGGGGCCTTGCCGGCGCGGGAGCGCTCTTCGCCGAGCCGATCTCCGGCGCCGGTGCCATCACCTGGTACGGCCTCGGCACAGGCGATCCGCAGCCCATCACCTCGCTCTCGCCCGAGCGGCGCGCGGAGGCCGAGGCCCGGCTCGCCGCCGCCATGGACCCGGTGCTCAGCCTGCTCGACGACCCGGAAGCGGGTCCGCTGCTGCGGCGCGTGCTGGACGACGGTGTCGTCCTGGCCGGTTGGGGCCTCGTCCCGGCCGGGATCTCGGGCGACGCAGATGCCGCGCGCCATGCCGCCGCGACGCTCGGGCGCTTCGTGCCCGCCCTCGCCTCCATCGATGCCTCGTTCCTGGGGCCCGTCGCCGCCGCGGTGCCCCCGCCACCTGCGCCGCCACCGCGACGCGAGACGCCTGTCACGACGCCAGCCGCCGCGCCACCGCCGCCGCTGCCCGCGCGCGGATCGAACGCCCCGGCCGGCGGCGCGGAGCCGCCGCGCGCGGCCGCGCCGATGGCCTGGTGGATGGTGCCGATCCTGGTCGCGGTCGCCCTCGCCTTCCTGCTGCTCGGCTTCTGGCTGGCCTGGAACCATTTCGTGCGCGACATCGCGGGCCGGCAGTACTCGGCGAACGTCGTCGACGGCGAGCGCACCCGCCTCGCCATCCGCATGCAGCGCGAGACCAACGAGGCCCTCGAGCGCGAGGTCGAGCGCGCACGCCGGGCCGCCGGCCAGGACGTCTGCCGCGCCGAGGGGCCGGCGGGCGGCGCGCTCCCCGCGCTGCCGCAGAGCCAGCCGGTCGCGCCAGGCGCCGCGCCGCCGCCGGTCCCCTTGCCGCCCGGCGCCTCGCCGCCCGCCGCACAGCCCCCGCAGCCTGGGCAGCAATCCGCCGCTCCGCCGGCCGGGTCGCTGGCCTCGCTCCTCGAGCACGCGACGGTGATGATCGCGACCGCGGGGCCGCGCGGCATCGGGCATGGCACGGGCTTCTTCGTCTCCGGCGACACGATCGTCACCAACGCCCATGTCGTCGAGAACGCCGACCCGAGGCAGATCTTCGTGATGTCCAAGTCCATCGGACGCGCGTTGCGCGCCGAGCTGGTCGCGCGCAGTTCCACTCCCGGGCAGGAATCCGAGCCCGGCATGCCGGACTTCGCCGTGGTCAGGCTCGCCCAGCCCGTGCCGGGCGCCCAGCCCCTCGCGATCACGACCTCGGTCGAGAAGCTGACCGACGTCGTCGCGGCCGGCTATCCGGCGAGCGTCGTGCGCGTCGAGGCCGGGATGGCCGCGCTCGCGGAAGGCCGCCTCGGCGAGCCGCCCGAGCTCGTGCTCACGCGCGGCACGATCAGCACGGTGCAGAAGCTCCCGAGCGGGCTGACGGTCATGCCGCACTCCGCCGACATCTCGCCGGGCAACAGCGGCGGCCCGCTCGTCGACCTGTGCGGGCGCGTCGTCGGGGTGAACACCTTCGTGAGCCGCTCGACCGCGGTCGCCGACCGCGTGCGCTACGCGCAGAAGAGCGACGACATGATCGCGTGGCTCTCCGCCACGCGCGTCGCGGTCGACCGTCGCGATGGCGCCTGCCAGCCGGAGCCGCCGCCCGCTGCAGCCCCGCCCGCGGCCGCTCCGTCGCCCGCGCAACCCGCAGGCGGTGGGGCGCCCGCTGCGCCCGCGGCGCCCGGCGCGGCGCAGCCCAAGCCGCCCGCGCGATGAGGAAGACACGGCCATGAGCCAGGGCGCGCCCATCGCCACGACGGCGAATACCGGCCTGCAGGCGCTGGGAACCGGCGGACAGCTGGCGATCCATGCCTGGGACCAGATCGCCTCCTACCTGCGTCGCACGCGCGGCGAGGCGCATGCCGCGCTCTTCGCCGAGCCCAATCCCGACCCGGACCGCGGCATCGTCGACTGGTACGACGCGCAAGGCGGCGAGGCGACGCCGATCGCGCGGCTGCCGGCGGAGCAGGCCGAAGCCGCGAACGCGGAACTCGCGCGCCTCGTCGCCGACATCCAGGCGGATGCGGCGCGGCTCGCGGCGTCGAAGCTGCCGGGCGAAAGATTCCTCGGCGAGCTCCTGGCGCAGGCGCTGCGCGTCCCCGGCGCCGAATCGCGCCTCGCGATCGGCACGCGTCCCGTCCTCGTCGCCTGGGGCCATGCGCGCGCCGACGGCCATGCAGAGCACGCGCTGATCATCGGCGAGGCCGCGCGCCGCCCCGGCGCGGGCCGCATGCGCATCGTCGGCCCGCCGCCGGCCCAGCCACCGCGGCGCGACACCGCGAGCTGGGTCGCGGCGGCGATCGCCTCGCTGCTCCTGCTTCTTCTCTTCCTGCTCCTGCTCCTGCTCGATCCCTTCGACTGGTTCAGGGCCCCCGCGCCGAGCTGCGTCGCCGACCCGCGCGGCGCCGCGCTGCTCGACGAGATGCGGCACGAGCAGGACCGCGAAGGCATGCTGCGCGCCGAGATCGCGCGGCTCGCGCGCGAGGCAGGGGAGCGGCGGCTCGCATGCCCGCCGCCGACCCCGGAGCCCGCGGCGCCGCAGCGCCCCGCGGAGGCCACGCCACCGCAGCCTTCTTCCTCCGCCGACGCCGAGCGCGCACGCGAGCAGGGCGGCCAGTCGGGTCGCGTCCAGGTCATCCTCGCCTGGGACAACGAGAGCGACCTCGACCTCTTCGTCTCCTGCCCCGACGGGGACATCGTCTCCTATCAAAGCCGCAAGGGCTGCGGCGGCGGCGAACTCGACATCGACCGCAACGCCCAGGCGCCGCTGCGCAGCGACGCGGTCGAGAACATCGTCTGGCCGGAAAAGGCGCCGGCCGGCCGCTACGGCATCTCGGTCGAGCACAATGGTCATCTCCAGCGCACGCCCCAGCCATCGAGCTTCCGCGTCACCGTGCGCGTAGAGGGACAGCCGGATCGCAGCTTCTCGGGGCGCGTCGCACCGGGCACGCGCGTCCCCGTCGGCAGCTTCGACGTGCCCGCGAGATGAGGGCGCGGGGCCGCACGAGCGATGACCCAGCGCTTCGCCGCCGCCGAGTATCGCAACCTGCTGCCAGCGGGCTGGGACCATGCGCGCGCGCGCGTGGTCCTCAGCGCGCTGCTGGCGGAGGCCGCGGGACCGGAGACGACCTGCCTCTTCGCCGACGTGACGGTCGAGGGCGACGCGCTCGTCTTCGCGCCGCCGCCCGGCGGCACGAGCGCGCGCCACGAGACGCTCGACGCCACGCAGCGCGAGGCGCTGCGCGCGGAACTCGGGCGGCTGGCCTCGGAGCTGCGCCGCGCGGCGGAGCGGCGCGCGGCGCGCGTTCCCGCCGACGCGGGCCTGCCCGCGCTGGTCGCCGCCGCGCTGGAGATCCCGTCCTTCGCCCATGTCGAGGCCTGGGCCGCGCCCGGCGCGGAAGGCAGGCCGGTGCTGCTCGGCTGGGGCCTCGTCCCCGCGGCCGCGCCGGGGCCGCTCGGCTTCGTGACGCGGCTCGACGACGGCATCGCGGCGCAGGCGCCGCGGCCCTGGCCATGGCGCATGGCCGCGCTCGCCGCGCTCGCGCTGCTGCTGCTCGGCGCGCTCGCCGCGCTGCTCGCGGGGCCCGTGCTCGGCCTCTTCCCGCGCGCCGAGCCGGTGTGCCGCGCCGAGCCGGGGCAGATGGCGGAGCTGGCCGAACTGCTGCGCGAGGAGGAGCGCGGCCGCGCGCTGCGCCGCAGGATCGCCGAGCTCGAGGCCGAGCTCGGCGCGCGACGCGCGAACTGTTCCCTGCCGGAGGCGCCGAAGCCGCCGGAGCCACCGCCGCCGCCACGCATGGAAGCGCCGCAGGAGCCGCCGCCGGCCCCCGCTCCCCCGCCGCCGCCACCGCCGCCACCCGCCCCACCGCCGCCGCGCCCGGCGCCGCCGCCCGAGCCGCGCCAGGCGGAGAAGCCGCCCGAGAAGCCACCCGAGCCGCCGCCGAACACGCTTCCCTGCAACGCCGAGACGAAGAGCGGCGGGCAGGGCGTGACGCTCAACGACCATTTCCTCGGCGACAAGCCAGGCCCGGTCGAGGTCGCCTACGACACGAAGCGGCAGCCCGACCATATCCGCGTCTACTACCGGGGCCGGCTGCTCGCGGAGACGAACGGACCGGTCTCGGGCCAGGGCTCGATCCGCTTCGACTGGCGGCCGGAGCCCGGCGGGCCCAACGCCTATGTCGTCGAGGTCCAGGTCATCGGCCCGGGCATGGGCACGCAATGGTCCTACAACCTCGGCTGCCCGAGATGAACGCGGCCGCGGCCGCTGGGAAGGAACGGGAGATGCGACCCATGCACGCCGCCGCCATCGCGTTCTGCGCGCTGGCCAGCCTGCCCGCCGCGCCGTCGCGCGCGGGCGAGTACCTTCCGGACCAGCTCCAGCTGCGCCCGCTGCGCCTCGCGCCGATCGAGCGGAACGTCAACGAGGTCTCCAACGCGGCGTCGCGCCAGGTGGCGGCGACGCTCGACGCCGCCGAGGTCGCGATCCCGCGCAGCTGGCGCCTGGTCGGCACGATGCCGGTCGCGGGCGCGCGCGGGGGCCAGGCCTTCATGCTCGTTTTCCAGGACACGCAGAGCTCCGCGGTCCACGCGCTGTCGGTGACGCCGGACGGCTTCGTCTCCGGCGGCCAGGGCTTCACCATCCCCGCGCGCTGAGGCGCGCGGGGGCCCCGCCTCACTTGGCGAGCACCGCCGCGATCTCGCGCATCTGCACGCGCGCGCGAAGCAGGTAGAAGCCCTGGGCCGCGAGATGGCTCGGGAAGAGCGCGCCGTCGGGCGCGGCGTTGACCACGACCAGCGGGTCCATCGACGCGGCATGCGCGAGCGACGCGAGCATGCTGCGCCAGAGCGTGCCGACGTCGCGCTCGCGCACCACCGAGGCGAAGTCCTTCTCCAGCTCGCGCAGCACCAGCGCGTAGCCATGGGCCTGGCCCTTGACCGAGAAGAAGATGTCGTCGGCGCGCATGTCGAGGACGCCATGGCCGATGCGCTGGTCGAGCGCGGCGGCCGAGGACCCGAGGTCGAGCGCGATGCGGTCCAGCGTTGCGATCAGGTTGTCGGCGCGGCGCTCGAACACCGCCTGGCCTGCGGCGAGGCGGCGGTTGTAGGCCAGCAGCGCCTGGCGCGCGCGGCGGTACTGCGCCTCGCTCGGCGCCTGGGGCCAGGGCGAGGTCGCGAGGTCGATCACCCACTTGTCGCCGGGGAACTGAAGCAGGCCAGCGGCCTCGCGCAGGTCGCCGTCGTCCTGGCTGGTGCCGCGCGCGCGGCCGAGCTGGTCGCGCAGCTCGGCGGTCACGCGCGCCAGCGCGGCGAACATGCCCTGCTGGAAGTTCGGCATGTTGTCGAGCCATCGGCCGGGCATGAACCAGGGATCGTTGGCGACCCAGCGCTTCTCGTCGGTCTCGCGCGCGACCAGCGCGGCGATCATCGCCACCGCGCGGCTGCCGCCGGCGGCGGGCTCGCCCGCGGGCAGGGCGTAGGCGGGGTCGTCGTCGATGTCGTGGGTCCAGAGCATCGCGGCGGGGAAACCCGCGACGAGGGCGATCGCGCCCGCGGCGACGAACGCCAGCACGCGCGACGCGGCGTCGCGGGTGGCTGGCTGGAGGTCCTGCTGGTTGGTCATGTCCGGCCTTCCTGTGGGGACGCCCGATGTGGTGGCGCCCACGGCCTGCTTCTAGGCGCGCGCGGGCAGGCGCACGCGGAAGACGGATCCGGCGCCGGGCGTCGACGTGGCGGACACCGAGCCGCCATGCATGCGGGCGAATTCGCG
>Ga0194116_10005832_pt1 | contig 13408 bp, 7 predicted proteins | sample TA2MahsurfametaG_4_FD_148617 | JGI IMG/M metagenome (GOLD analysis project Ga0194116, IMG submission 148617) | Freshwater microbial communities from Lake Tanganyika, Tanzania - TA2015008 Mahale S9 surface | ecosystem: Environmental > Aquatic > Freshwater > Lake | place: Tanzania: Lake Tanganyika... | reverse complement strand
GGGATTGGGGATTGGGGATTGGGCCCAATCCCCAATCCCCAATCCCCAATCCCCAATCCCCAATCCCCAATCCCCAACAATTTTTATAATATCATTTATAAATAAAATCTAAATTCTCTTTTTTAAAAATTTATTAATACTCAATTTAAAATTAATTAAAATTAAAAAAATTTCGATGAAAATAAATATTGAAAAATTTAAATTATTTAAAAATGTTAAACATTCAAGAAGTCAAATCCACAACAAAAACACAAAGAATCGCTTCCCACAGTCATATTAAAGGATTAGGGCTAAAAAAAGACGGAAAACCAGAAGAAGTAGCATGTGGTAATTTAATAATTTATTAAAAACAACAATTTTTTTATAAAAATAAATTCAAGAAGTTATGTTCCAGAATTTCGCTCATTTATTTTTAAATGGTTGTTTACAAATCAAAAAATTTTTAATATAAATTTTTCAATAGAAAAACTTTTAGAAAATTTGTTTTAAATCAAAAACATTAAAAACAAGCGTCTATATCAATATATATTAATAGTTAGTTTTAAATTTAGATTTGATAATTTTTTTAAATAAATTTATTTCAAATTCAAATCTTTTTCAGTTTCAATATCTTTTCTCGAGAATAAAATTTAAAAATATAAAATTTTTTAATATAAATATCTCTATCAAAATTTTAAGAAAAAAAATTTATCAAATAAAAAAAATTTGCTAGTAATTTATTATTAAAATTTTAAATAAAGGTTATTTTCAAAAAAAATAAATTTTTTTATTCATATTTCACTAAGAATAATGAAGTATCTAATAAAGAATTGAAAACATATCTTAAATAATAAAATAAATTAGGACTTAGTGGCCAATTAGAAGCCAGAGAGGCCTGTGGTATTGCAGTTGAATTAATCAAATCAAAAAAAATGGCTGGTAAAGCTTTATTATTAGCTGGACCACCAGGCACCGGAAAGACTGCTTTGGCTCTCGCTGTTTCACAAGAATTAGGGCCAAAAGTACCTTTTTGCCTCATGGTTGGTTCTGAAGTTTACTCTTCAGAAGTTAAAAAAACTGAAATATTAATGGAAAATTTCCGTCGTGCAATTGGGTTAAGAATAAAAGAAACTAAAGAAGTTTGGGAAGGAGAAGTTACTGAAATAAGCCCTGAAGAAATAGACGATCCACATGGTGGCTATGGAAAAACTATTGCTTCAGTTACTATAGGTCTAAAAACTACTAAAGGCTCAAGACAAATAAAATTAGATCCAACAGTTTATGAGAATTTACAAAAAGAAAAAGTCCAAGTTGGTGATGTTATTTATATTGAAACAAGTTCTGGTGCTGTTAAAAGAGTTGGTAGATCAGATGCATATGCTACTGAATATGATTTAGAAGCAGAAGAATATGTACCAATTCCCAAAGGGGAACCTCACAAAAAAAAGGAAATTGTACAGGATGTTACTTTACATGATTTAGATGTAGCAAATGCAAGACCACAAGGTGGACATGATTTCATTTCAATGATGGGTCAAATAATGAAACCAAAGAAAACTGAGATTACTGATAAACTAAGACAAGAAATAAATAAAGTAGTAAATAAATATATCGATGTTGGAATTGCAGAACTAGTTCCTGGGGTGCTTTTTATTGATGAAGTTCATATGCTGGATATAGAATGCTTTACTTATTTAAACAAAGCTTTGGAATCACCTTTAGCTCCTATAGTCATATTTGCAACAAATAGAGGAGTTTGTACTATTAGAGGAGCAGAAATAAAGAGCCCACATGGTATTCCAGTCGATCTCCTCGATAGGTAATTTAATCAATGATAAATTTGAACATTTTTCATCATTTCTTTTAAAAATATAATTTAAGATTCCCAAATTGAAACAAAAATTAAAATAAACCTAATTTAAATATTTCTAAAAATCATTAACTTAAAATCCTTTATCTAATTTGTGTTTTTTAAACTTAATTATATTTAGACTTCTAATTGTAAAAACAATTCCATATTCTTTAACCGAAATGATAAATATACTCTCAATCAGAGCTTGCACTGAAGGTATTGAATTGGAAGATGATGCATTAGCAGAATTAGGAAAAATTGGAGCTAAAACTTCTTTGAGATATGTTGTTCAATTAATGACACCATCAAAAATATTGGCTGATTCACAAGGAAAATCAAAAGTTTCAAAGTCTGACATTTTAGAAATCAATTCATTATTCTTTGATGCTAAAACATCTGCAAAGATTTTACAAGAACAATCAGCTAAATATATTTGCTAAAAGAGAATCAAGATCAAAAATAGAATATTTAATATATACCTTATAAACTAAATGATAGTTTATGATAGATATTTAATTCATTTTCTTTAACTTAAATTTTTAAATGATAAATGTAATTAATAAATAAAAATTTTGATCTCAAGGAAAAATTTTGGATTGTATTTATTATTTTTTCTAAATGAGTTTGTTGTTGGTTTTTTATTTTAATTTTTGATAAAAAAGATATTTATTAAATTTTCATGAAATTTTGTGAGTTTTAATTATTTCATTTGCTTTGAATTTGATTACATGAAAAAATCTGAAAGAGCAATAAAGGCATTTTTTTAAAATTAATATAATTAAAAACATAAGAAAAAATGATGGACACCTACATAAAGCGTTTAGAAAATGTAATAAGCCCAAACACTTATAGTCTTAATAATTACAAAGAAAAAATCCTAGATAAGCAAGGGAATGGCAGTAAAGTTGATTCTATTACTCAAAACCAAATAAACAATTCAAAAAATAATGGCTTTATAAATTCTAACTATCAGCTAAATAATAATAATAATTTAGGTAACATCACGAATGGAATATTTAATTCCACAAATCTTAATAACTATAATAGTCTTAATAATTTCTCTTTAAATTCACTTTCCAAAAATAACATTATGACTTTCAATTCTGGTGCAAATGAAAATATTAATAATCAATTCGTGAATTTAAATAGAAATAGCAATCAAAATAATGATGCAGACAATATTAATTTGAATAATAATATTCATAATATAAACCATAATAATAATTCTGTGGAATTTCAATTGAATTTGGATAAAAATAATTTGCATTCTGAAGAAAATAAAAAACTAATTGAGGAATATATCGCACGTATGGGTATAAAAGACTTATTGGAATCTGCAAGTTCAAATCCTAATATCATCAACGAAAGTAAAATGCGGGTTTACCAAAAAATTTTAGAGAGAGAAGGAAAACTGGAAAACCCAGAAGACTTTTTAAATAACTATGCAGAAAACGAAATTTTAAACGCAAATAACACAAATATAAATAATTATACTGTGCCTGAACAACAGGGAAATGAGAATAATTTGTCTAATGCAAATTTCCGCGGTCCTGCAAATAACTCGGAAATAATAAGCAATTTAAATATGCAGCATACATCAAATTTCAATAGTATAAACAAAAACAATAACACTTTGAGTAATAATAATAATTTAAATTCCTTTAGCAACCTTAATTACAATAATTATAATAATATATCTAATAACAATAATAATTTATCAATTTCTCAAAGTAGGAAAAGTAATCTAAATATTAGCAAAAATCTATCTGTTTCTCCAAGCAGAAAAATAAAACAATTTTCAAATGAAAACGTAAATACAGAAAGGGAAAAAATTCATATGCTTAATATAAAGGCGATGAACTATCGACATGAAGTAGAGACGTTGAAAAAAAGAATTTGTGAATTGAATAAAGTTATTGAGGATCAAAAAGAAAAAATTTTGAGAATGGAAAAGCAAAAGGAAAATGACAACAAATACTTGATAAAGCTGGAAAATTTACTCGCATCGCAAAGCACAGGACAACCTTCATTAAATGCATTTTTGAATAATAGTTCTAACATTAATAATGTTAGTTCTTTGAGTAATTTGTCGCAAAGAAATTTCACTAATGGTATTTACATTGAGCTGAAAAAATGCTCTAATTTGATTGTCAAGGACAAGATCAATAATTTTTCTCTGAATTTAACCGAACAAAGCGAAATGAAAGAATTTATTCTTAATCTAATGAATGAGGCCCAAAAATTAAAGGCTTTTCAAAAGCAAGTTTTTGAAATCTCCAAAAACTATGATGATATCAATGAAAATATGATTAATTCCATTAAGACTATTCAAAATATAATGGATATCAGCAGTGCTAAGTCAATTGATGATATTCAAAAAAAAGAAATTTATGGTAATTTAAAAAAATCGCTCTTTTATAATTTCTGGTATTTTTAGTAACTTTTATCACTTAGCTAAAACCCTTTTTAATTCTTTTATTAGATTTTTTCAATTTTTTTTATTTGTTATTTTAATAAGATGTTTATTCTTTTAATTTTAAAAATAGCAAATTTTGAGAAAGTTTCTGACAAAGTAAGCAAAACCTTGGAATTAAAACAAAATGAATTCAATTTCTTACTCGATGCAAAAGACCAAGAAATTAAATTACTTAGCGAAGAAGTTTTTAAAATCAATGAGCAATTAGAACAAATAAAAAGAGATAGAATCAGAGACCAAAAACTTTTAGATGATTATGAAACACAAAATAATTTCCTCTCAATGAGAATTAAGGAGATAAATGACAAATTTATTGATGGATTAGGCTTACAACAAGCGCAGCGTGAAAGAGAGAATCAGCAATTTAATATGATGATGGAAGTAAAAAAAATTTTAATTATTAAATATTTAAATTTCCTAGAAAAAAATCGCACCTATTAAGCAAAGTTTGAATAATACTGCGAAAAAGATTGAGAACATGTTTGATATGCAAGATAAAAATAATGTGAGATTGCTTTCCAGCATCAACAAGAATGTTAAATTTTAGAAGAATATTTTTAATATTTTCAATTTTTTTGGATACTAACGTATTGTTTAAAAGATAAAAAATTTAATTTTTAATATTAATTAAAATATAAGATTTATTTAGTTATTTCTTTGGTTATTAATATTTATATAAAAATAATAAAATTTGATGTTAAGAAATTATAATTGATTCTTTAAAAATTAGTAACTCTGAAATAAAAAGTAATCGAATTCCATTTTGAATTTTCATTGTTGTTAAAAATTTTATTGATTTTTTCAGGATTATTTTGAAATTGTCATAAAAATATAATTTATAATCTTTATTATAAAATTTTGAAATTAAAATTTCGTATAATTTTTTGAAAACAATAATTTTCTTTTAATTATACTATTATTATAATATAATTCACAATTCATTATATTATCTTATTTAGAAAAAATAATAATTTAAATTAATAAATTGTTATTGGTTAATTCAGCCATTTTTGATTATTTTTTTGTAAATTTAGTCAAAAATTATTACACATGTAAAAAAGGGAATTTTTCTTTTAGAATATATCAAAAAAAGATTTTTTAAGTTAATGACAAAATCAATACTTTCATATTAAATTACATACATAAATATATCTAATTAAATATTAATTAAAATTTTCATAGTTAATATAATAAGTCTTTAAAACCATTTTGAATATAAAAGCGTTAATTCTTTGTGAGTTTTATTTCGCGTTTCTTTAAAGAATAAAAAAACAAATATCAATAATAAAAATGTTAAAATTGTAAAGATCAAGAAAGTTCCTTCCAAATTCAAAAATGATTCCATCATAAATGGGAAACATATAATAATAACAATAGTTGCAATCCAATTGGCAGTTGCACATATTCCTATTCCAATATCAGGCAACAAATTTGCATTAATTATCCAAACAAGTGGGTCTACAGAAATACCGGCTAAAAAGTAATAGATAATCACAATAAATTTATGCCAAGTAAAAATATTGATGAAATAAAAAAAAGAAATTAAGAATAGGCATATACAATTCCAAAATAATCCCGTCAATAGTAATTTCCTTCTTCCCATTTTTTCTATTATGAATATTGCTAAAGTTGTTCCTAATATTTCTGCGATTGAGAAATAAAATGAATAAATGCTAGGTTCCAATAAAGGTTCTTTTTTTAAATAAATTAATTGCGAATAAAATAGGTAAACTTTTATAGCAGTTGCTTGTTGTCCAATATTAATAATTATTCCAATTATCAATCTCAATCGATATTTCTTAGAAAACAAATCTCTGTATTTTAAACGATTCTCTGATAAAGTTGATTCATGAAAGCTTTTTATTTTTTTCACTATTTGTTGAATTTCTGTTTGATCTTCATATATTAGACTCAAAGAATGTTCAGCATTTTTATAATCTCTTTTTTGGCTAATCAAAAATTCTGGGGTATCATTATCGAAGAAATTCTTGAAGAAAAGAATATTCAAAATATTCATTAAGCAGGGAAAAAGCATTATAAATCTCCACCAAAAACCGTTAATACTGCTATCATTATATCTGCTGTATGTGTTTTTATCATAAAAATCTTTTATTTCACCTAAATTAGGTAAAAATAATCCTAAAAGAAAAGCAGTCAAAACTCCAATATCATAAAATAAAAAATAAATCATTCCATACTTTCCTGATTTTTTCAATGGGATGAATTCTTTGATATATAATGGTATTAGAGTTGAGAAGGCACCAGTAACTATTCCTACTATAAATCTTCCAACAATAAATATATATGTGTCAGGAATTATTGTTATAAAGCTTCCTATAATACCTATAAAATTAAACAAAATAATTGAATTTTTTCTTCCTAAATTCATTGAAGAAATTTTTCCAGAAACAATACTCCCTAAAAGTGCTCCTAAAGGAACCATACAAGAACATTTAGTAAAGAGATCGGTTTTTTCTTCGAATGTCCAGCTTAAGGCTAGTGGTATGTAATATTCAAGTACATTTAAAGAAGTTAAATGATATCCGATGAAGAAAAATCCCAAAGATGCATTTAAAGACAGAAGAAGCATTTTAGTGGGATTCACTGAAGTTTGTCTATCCTCTTCAAAATATGCTTTTATGTCAATGCACCTATTATTGTTGTCAGTGTTAATAGAAGCAACATTTTTTTCTTTATATGAATTTTCAATTAATGCTAAATTTCTATTGTTATTAAAATTATATTTTTCAAAATCGTAAGAGCTTTTATTTAAAGGCAAATGTGAAGAATTTTCTTGATTCATTTTTTTGTTTTTATTACGATCTTTTTAAAGTTAATTTATATAGTTAAACGATATTTAAGATAATTCTAAAAGAATTTTTTTGATTTAAAAATTTTTTAAGTAAATCATCTAATTTTTGAAAAGAAAACAAATTTATATACAGAAAAAAAATTACAAATTTTTTTTTTAAACTCCTAATTTATTAAACTTTGAAAATAAGCTTCTTTTTGATAAGTTAATGCAACTAGAAAGGTTAAATAAACTGAAGACTTTATTTATATAGAGGTTTGTTATAAATACACTTGAAAGAATATATAAAGAATTGAGAGATTATACTATTTTTTTAAACATTATAAAAAACTCATTTTAGATTATTTTATAATTAATCGTATATATTAGGTTTTTCTTTTTATCAATTGAAATTAATATATTTGAAGAAATTAATTAATAATTTTATATTTTGTTTTTGTAAAATTTTAAAAATTTTTGTGTTTTTTATAGATTTAATTTCAGATATCTCAACAATTATTATATTTTTTTTATTAATATTAATTTATTTTTTATTGAATAAACCAATTTAAAATAAAATCAAAAATATATTTTTCCAAATTTTATTTTAAATGTTATTTTTTCTTAAAACTAATCCTAAGTTAAATAAAAAATTTTCATATTAAGACAATGATGATTAAGATACATTCACCTGATCGTTTACTATATCTTAAAAAGCTATTTAAAAAAAGATACCTTAAATTTTTTAAGGCTTAAAATAATAACTGGATCAATATTGATATTTTGTCTTAAAAAAATCTTAAATGGTGATAGTCTCAAATTTTATAATACTAATAATAATTATACATTTAAAACAAATTGTTTACCATTCATAAAGGCATTATTATTTCGCTATTATTGATTCAATTCTTTACAACATGATAAAGATAATATAACAATAGCCCTTATCGGAAATTTATATACATAAAATGAAATTCGTTCAAACTTTTAAATAAAATAATTGAATAAAAGAAATTATTTAACAGTAATAAATGCTAACTAAATTCGTTATAAAATCTTTATTCACATAAAAATTCAACTTCTTCCAAATTTCTATAAAGATTTAAGAATGCATTTAAGATTGAAAATATATGATAAAAAAATAAGATTTTATAAAAGCTTGAATTTTGAAAGCATTTTCATAACTTGGTTTTTGGAATATGGTTTGAATAAAATCATGTCAGCACCTGCTTTCAGAATATTGCTTTTGTTAATTTCATCTTCAAAAGATGTAATAGAAATAAAAATATTTGTAGAAATTTTGTTATCTCTTTCTAGATTCCTTATAATTTTTATTGCTTCGCTACCATGTATATATTCCATATTCTCATCAGTAAATATACACTTAATTTTGACTTGGCTTGTCTGATTATCTATGACTTGCTTGATAATATCGGCTCCATCATATCCCTCAATAATTTCAAATTTTTTTGTTTTTTCTTTCATAATGGAAACCAAAATCTTTTTTAAAGAGGAACGAATATACTGATTATCATCTATAATTAAAATTTTCCCATCGCAATTGCCCTTTGATAAATATTTTGTATATACTGAATTAATATCAGATCTTTTTAAATTTAATTTTTGATATGGACCTTTAAAAGAATCTTTTGATTCTTCCGATATAAATTTATTAGTAGCCTTAGATTGATTTGTGTTTTTATTCTCTAAGTTTAATTTGCTCAAATCAATTAAATTAAGTCCTTCATAATCTATTTGAGAATTTACTCTTGTAATATTAATTGAAGTATCCATTTTATTTGAAAGACTATTCTTGGGAGATGAGTTGCTTAAATTTATTTGTTTATTAAATAAATTATCCTTTATTTTTCTATTATTTTCCGGATCTTCTAATAAATTATTTTTATAGTAATCACATTTTTTAATACTAATTTTATCAGAATTAGAAATAATTTTTTGTTTATTTGTTTTATATATTTTATTTTTCTTTAATGAATTATTTTCTTGATTTGAATTGTTATATTTTTCGTTTAATTTAAAATTCAAGTTTTTTGTATTTATAAATTTTGACTCATTTTTTGGATTATTCAATATTTTGAGATAATTGTTTTTTTGTTGTGATTTCGAAACCAAGAAATTCGCAGATTTGAAGCTAAATTTCTTATCTAGTCTTGAATTGATATTATATTTAGAAGTTAATTTGGAATTTTTTTGAGATGATTTCGATATAAACTTTCGATTATCTTCAATATTATTGAAAATATTGGTTTTAGAAATATTTAAATTATTGAATTTTTGAGAATCTAAAAGATTCTCTACTTCATTTGAATTCTTCTCATTAATTTTTATATTAAGATTATAATCATTTAGATAATTATTATTGTAAAAAATATTTAGATTTTCTGATTGGTTTTTTTTTCTAACATTTAAAGATTTAATATCATTTCTTATTTGTATTTGCTTTTCTTTGTTTATCAAATCCAAATTAAATGTTTGATTATCTATTTGCAAATTTTCTTTTAATAATTTTTTAGGGTTTATTTCAATTGTATGTTGACCTCGATTTGTTGAGTCTAACTTATAGGCTTCTTCAGAATTTTCTGATATGTTTTCTATGCTATCAAAGCTCGAAATTTTGCTTTTTTTAGAATTGTCTTTTTCTTCTATACTATAATTTTTACAATATTTTAAATTTTCAATTTCAGATATACCATTTTCCGACGCTTCGAAATCCTTATTTTTTGTTGGGATAATTTTTCTTTCTCTGATTAAAACTTCCTTTAAAGTTTTAATTCTATCTTTTTTGTTAAACAATGTAATTGATTTTTTCAAATTTTGCTCTTTTATAAACGAGCTTTTATATGTAGAAATCGACAAATTTTGAAATTGTGGATATGTATTCGGTTTTTTTATTTCATTATTTTTATAATGATTACACTTTATTATAACTTTGAAACAACTACCTTTTTGATAATTCGATTCAAATTCAATTTTATGTCCTATTTTTTCTGCAAGGCTTTTACAAATTGACAAGCCAAGCCCACTTCCCATTTTATTATTAATGTTTTTCTCAGTAATTTTCAGCATAGAATTATCTTTGAAAAGCTTATCTTTATCAGATTCTCTTATTCCAATTCCACTGTCAATTATACTTATCATTATGTTTTCATTGTTTTTATCAAGTTTGGCTTCTATTACAATAAATCCAGTTTTAGTGAATTTTACCGCATTAGAAATAAAGTTTAATAAAATTTGACGAAGTCGAATGTTATCAGATTTTATTTCAAATTTATTAAGAGCTTCTTCATCAAATTCTAATATTGGGCGAATAGACAATTGCTTTTGCAGATTGCATTTAATAAGAGTTTTTAAAATTGAATAGCAAAATTTTAAAATTTCATTTAAACTTATACTTTCAAAATTAATATTCAATCCATTATCATTTTCTTTGTTGTAAAATTGAATAAAATCATTTATTAAAAATAAAGTGTAGTTAGAAAGATTTTTTATTAAATTCAACTCTTTCTTTATTTGTGTAAAATTTTTATTATCCAAAGATTCTCTGATATTTTCAATAAGGCCAATAATTGAACTAATTGGAGTCTTGAATTCATGTGCTATTTTGCCCAAAACATTTAGATTGAAACTTTCCATTACTTTCATAGAATCATTTTTTTTTTCATCTTTTATTATTAGTTTCTCATTTAAATTTTTTTTATTTTCGAAGTTATCCAATTTTTCGTATAAAATAATATCTATAACATTTTTATTAAAGTTTCTTATATAAATTTCATAACACTTTTCTTTAAAATTATGTAAAGAATCTTGGTTGTGAATAAAAATATCTGATTTTTCATTTATCATTAAATCGTTTTTATTCCGGATGGTATTAATATTATTATCAAAATTCTTATCAATATTTTTTATGTCCAGATTTTTTATTTTTGTATTAAATTTATTATTTTCATTTTTTTCATATCTTACTTTAAAATTATTTTTGTTATAATTTAATAGATCTACTCTTCTTAAATTTATAAAGTTATTACTTGAATTCTGTAAATTTAAATCACTTAAACTTTTATTATTGGTTTTATCATTTTTAATATTAATAAAATCATTGGAATTGTTTAGATTATTTGATTTATCCAATTGATCATTTAAATTTGGTTGAAATAAAATATTCAAATCTTCATTTATATTTTTGTATGGCAAGGATTTTATTTTTTGTTCTTTTAATTTGAATATTCCTAGTAAGTTAAAATTGGGATAAATCTCAAAATTTTCTCTAAATTTGTTTAAAGGAATCATAAAATTAACTTGTGAATCGCTTTTTATTTTTTCCAATATTTTACTCAGATTATTAAAGCTTTCAAAGGATTTATAATTCTTCTCCAAAAAAACCGGTTGCAGAATATTAAAAAACTCTTCTAAATTTGAATTATTTTCAAAATCTTCTTTTAATCCATGATTATAATAATTTTGGCTTTTATTAATATTTGATTTTTTACTAATAGTGTTGTTAAAATTTGAATTCTTCTTATCTAAATTTACTAATTTATGTGAAGCATGTCCATTCAGTGTTAAAAAAGAATTTTCAAAATAGCAAACATGAATTCCTTTTATACCACCTAATAAATATTCGCAATATTCATAAAACTGATGAAATTTTATTTTATTTATTAATATTTTTTTTTTTAGGTTTTCTTCAATTTTGAATAAATTTACATTGAATATACTCATTATCAAGCAAAAAAATAGTTCAAAAATTGGAAATTCCAACGTTAAATTATCGTGAATCAAAATATAAAGTAAAATACAATGAAAAATATTTATAAAAATAATCCCCGTAATATGGTATCCAAATTTGATGAATATAAAATTTAAAAATCTATTTTTATTTTCTTTAGTATTTTGACTTTTATTTTGATTCTCATTTAGATTGAAAATAGGAAAAAATGCAATCTTAACCCACATATGGCTAAGAATTACGAAATAATAAAATTTTGTTAAATTTAAAGTGGAAGAAAAATTTAATTGTTTTTTGCAAATATTAAAATTATTTGTGTAAAAATCTAATTTCTTAAAAAAGTCGTCTTTTGTTTGATATATGTCTTTATCAAGATTATTTTTGGTGTAATTGAAATTCAATATAAATTGAGATAGCGTATCAGTTGATGAGTATCCTTCTAATTTTTCATCATTTAGCTTAGATTCGCAATTAAAGTAATTAAATTCAAAAAACGTACTTTCTAAAATTTTCAGGTTATTTTTGCTAAAATTTTTATTAAATTCTAGAAATGAATGACTTGTATTGTTATTTAAATCTAAATCAAAATTAATTGTTGTTAAATAATATGATATATAATTACTATCAGTTTTTAAGAAATTATTAATTCCCAAAAAGGAAAATATCGTGATAAAAAAATAAAATATGAATCTGAAATATAAAATCGCTTTCTTGTTTAATTCTTTCTTCAGAACTAAATAAAGGATGAGAAAAAAGACATCAATAATAGTTGCAGAAATAAAAATCATCTTCAGATTTTCAGAGTAAATGTTTGGTTTGAATAAATTATATATTAAATTCATAAAATGGCCAAAGAAAAACATAGAGTTTAACATTATAATTTTATCGTCTCTTTTTTCTTTAGAAATTTTATGAAAATAACTATTTGTTATGTTTGAATCTAAGTATAGTTTATATCTTATTGATTCTGAGCAATTCTCTCCAATATCTAAAAATTTTTCTAATACTCTATGTTTATTCATCATTGAGTTCTTCTATTGTTTTAATAATTTAAAAATAATAAATATATTTCTTAAATAATATTATGATTGCTTTGGTGAATTAAAAATAATATTATTAATTAAAAAAATTTTTTTATGAATTGAAAAAATTTTAATTTAATATTTTATTTCCAAGATATTTATGAAAATATCTGAAATACCGGTAATTAAATTATTATTACTTATTTGATTTTTTAATTTTCTTAATTGTCATTTACGAATATATTGAGGTTGGAATAGGAAATACAAATTTACAATACTATTATTTTTTCATAATTTCAGCTTCTATTGTTTAAATTTCTTATACATTAAAAAAATTTATGAAATAAAAATTTGAAAAATTTATTTATTTTATTAATAAATATAGATATTATTTAAAATTCTTTCATATTCTACTAAATTTTTCATTTGAAAAATTTGAGTAATTTAATGCTTAAATTTGAGTTAAATTATTATTAATTTTGTTTTTTAAAATGATTTTGAGAATTGGGGATTGGGGATTGGGGATTGTGGATTGGGGATT
>Ga0194116_10005830_pt1 | contig 13410 bp, 7 predicted proteins | sample TA2MahsurfametaG_4_FD_148617 | JGI IMG/M metagenome (GOLD analysis project Ga0194116, IMG submission 148617) | Freshwater microbial communities from Lake Tanganyika, Tanzania - TA2015008 Mahale S9 surface | ecosystem: Environmental > Aquatic > Freshwater > Lake | place: Tanzania: Lake Tanganyika... | reverse complement strand
TGACCGAAATGACTCCGTAGGAGGCAACTGGATTTATTCCGAGAAGGAAAGCCACTCCAGCGTCTTTGAAACCACCCACATCATCTCTTCCAAGACCCTGTCCCAATACGAGGATTTTACCTTCGATGAGTTTGACCCCAACACTCCCGACTACCCTTCCCACAATACACTGCGCCGGTATTTTCAGGCCTACGCCGAGCGGTTCAACCTCCTGCCTCATATCCGCTTTGGCACCCTAGTGACTTCTTGCCAGCGAAGGACCGATGGCAACTGGGAAGTGACCACCGAAAAAGACGGACAGTCGACTACCGAAACCTACACGCACCTGGTCGTCGCCAATGGACACCATTGGAAGCCTCGCATGCCCAACTATCCGGGCAACTTTACCGGAGAATTTCTCCACTCTCACCATTTCAAAAAGGCGGCTCCCTTTGCAGGCAAGCGGGTGCTGGTGATCGGCGGAGGGAACTCTGCCTGTGATGTGGCCGTGGAAACCAGCCGCGTATCTGCCTTTACCGCCATCTCCTGGAGAAGAGGGTACAACATTGTGCCCAAATTCCTATTTGGGAAGCCCTCCGACAAGGTGGCCGAAGGCACCAAGTGGCTACCGCTCAAGGTGCGCAGTTTCTTCAACAAACTGATGCTTAAGGTTTTTGTAGGAGACAATTCCGTGTATGGACTCCGTCCGGTCACCGAAGCATTTGGCGCGACCCACCCCACCATCAACGACGAACTCCTCCAAAAAATCCGTCACGGTAAAGTACATCCACGACTGGATATTGCCCGATTTGAAGACAATACCGTGGTCTTTGAAGACGGGCGTCAGGAAGCCTACGACAGCATCATCGCCTGCACGGGCTACTGGCTCACGCATCCCTTTTTCGAGAAGGAATTGATAGACTACAGCACAGGGCCTGTGCCTTTGTATTTGAAAATGTTCCATCCTACGCTGTCCAACCTGTACTTTATCGGCATGTTTCAACCCCTAGGCTGCATCTGGCCCGGTGCGGAGTTGCAGAGTAAACTGATGTCACAGGAACTGATTGGCGCTTGGAAGCGACCCAAGAACTTGGCCGAGCTCTGTGAAAAAGAGGTGACCAACCCGCATTACAAACAAGTGAATACCCCAAGGCACACGATTACGGTGGATTTCCACCTCTTTGTCAAGGCCTTGAAGCAGCAACTTCCTAAAAACTACGTATCCAAAAAACCAATTGCTGCTAAAGAGAACGTACCAGCTTAAATCAACCTCTCAAACCTAGCCCAATCCAGCCATGCACATAAACGATCATAACCCCCTCCTTCCCTACGTTCCCGCAGCAGATCGCTACGAGCGCATGAAGTACCGCTACTGCGGCAACAGCGGCATCCAACTCCCGGAAATCAGTTTGGGTCTCTGGCACAACTTTGGGCACAATGCCGACTTCACCCTGGGCAGAAAGATTTTAAGAAGAGCTTTTGATTTGGGGATTTGCCACTTTGATCTGGCCAACAACTACGGTCCTCCCTTTGGATCGGCAGAGGAAAATTTTGGACGCATGCTGCAGAAGGATTTCCTTCCCTATCGGGACGAACTCCTGATTTCCTCCAAGGCAGGCTGGGACATGTGGCCAGGTCCCTATGGCAACTTTGGTTCCAAAAAATACCTGATTGCCAGTTGCGATCAGAGTTTGAAACGCATGGGACTGGATTACGTGGATATTTTTTACCACCACCGTCCCGATCCCAACACCCCCTTGGAAGAGACCATGGGGGCCTTGGACCTGCTGGTTCGTCAGGGAAAAGCCCTCTACGTAGGAATCTCCCAGTACAGCGCCGAAGACAGCACACGCGCCTATGAAATCCTGAAGTCCTTGGGAACGCCCCTGTTTATCCACCAGCCTCGCTACAGCATGCTAGACCGCTGGGTGGAACAGGGATTGATGGAGGTGTTGGGGCAAAAAGGAGTCGGAAGCATTGCCTTCTCTCCGCTAGAGCAAGGCTTGCTGACCGACAAGTACTTGAAAGGAATTCCGGCTGACTCCCGTGCAGCCAAGGATGGGCGCTACCTGAAGCCCGAGCAGATTGCTCCAGAGAAATTGGCAGTCATTCAGCGCTTGAATGAGGTGGCGCTCCGTCGAGGACAAACCTTGGCCCAACTCGCCATTGCTTGGCTTTTGAAGGATCCGCGCATCTCTTCTGTGCTTGTGGGGGTATCCCGTCCGGAACAGTTGGACGATAACGTGGCCGCCATCCAGAATAGCCAGTTTAGTGCAGAAGAACTCGCAGAAATCGAGGGTATTTTGAGGGGTTAATGGGAAACCGGCCTGGGAAAGGATTTTTTTCTTTTTTCTTCCCGCGGATTTTCAAAGAAAAATACTAAAAATCAAAAAAAATCCCCCTTGCCCCCTTGGTAAGGGGGAGTAACCCAACGCAGATTCAGACAATTCCTAAGGATAAAATATGCTTTGGGTTGAAATAAAACAGAATTTTTAATTCCTTACCTCAGTGTCTGAGGAGCAAGCGATGCGATTCCCCCTTGAAAGGGGGTTAAGGGGGATTTTCAACTTTAATCCTAAAATAATCCAATCCTCACTATTCTAGGGGCATTTATTTCAAAAACCTTCGAGGTTTTGGAAACCTCAAAGGTTGTTCCTAATTTCCCTTACACAAACACCAGCATCCCATGGGAATCACACGAAGAGATTGGATCAAAACTGCCTCAGTCAGCAGTGGAATGGCTTTATTGGGAGGAAATGCCCTCCTCAACCCGCTGCAAGCAGCAGCAGCCCCAGTTTACACGTCACGCCCTTTGGCAGGGATGATTCGTCTCGGATCCAACGAGAACCCCTACGGTCCCTCGCCGAAAATGCGGGCGGCCATGCAAGCCGCCTTTGACGAAGGATGCCGCTACCCCTGGGTCTCCAATGCCTCTCTAGTCAAGCTCATCGCCGCCAAAGAAGGCGTGCCCGAGGACCACATCGTCACTGTTGCCGGTTCGGGCGAGGGGCTGAAAGTAGCAGGCCTCACCTTTGGACAGGGTCGGGAGATCATCTCCTGTTCCCCGACCTTCCTGACCATGATGGAGTATGCCTCCCTCTGGGGTACGGACATCAACTGGGTACCTTTGACCAAGGACCTGGACTTCAATCTGGAAGAAATTGAAAAGCGCGTGTCCTACGAAACAGGCCTCGTGTTCCTCTGCAACCCCAATAACCCTACCGGTAAACTCCTTCCTGCAGACCAGGTGCTTGACTTCTGCGAGACAGTCAGCAAGCGCACCGTGGTCTTCTCCGACGAAGCCTACTCGGACTACATCACCGAACCCAACTACCCCTCCATGGTACAGTTAGTCAAAAAAGGGATGGACGTGGTCGTGTCCCGCACGCTATCCAAGGTGTATGGACTCGCAGGCATCCGCCTTGGCTACCTGATCGCCCGACCCGAATTGGCCGCCAAACTCCGACAGCGCGTAGTGGCTGATACGAACATCATGGCCATAGAAGCAGGCAAAGCCGCCTTGCAAGACCAGGATTTCTACCGCTTTTCCCTACAGAAAAACAACGAAGCCAAGGCCATCCTCACCCAGGCCTTGGATGAACTGAAGCTTCCCTACCTTCCCTCCCATGCCAACTTTGTCTTTTTCCAATCCGGAAAAGACATCACCCAATTGAATGCCGAGATGGCCAAAAAGGGAATCGGCGTAGGCAGACCCTTTCCTCCCCTCAACGATTGGTGCCGCATCTCCACGGGTACGCTGGAAGAAATGCAGCTTTGCGTGAAGGCGCTCAAAGAAGTGCTAGGGTAATGCTTGCAAAAGATTTGGTCCTGCAAAATGAACGCATTTTGCTGCGCCCACTTTTGCAGGAAGATTTACCAAGGTTGCTGGAATTGACGCAGGATCCGGGGCTGTGGACCTACTTCACCCATGACTTGAGAACGCCTGCAGACCTAGAAGCCTGGGCTGCAGGGCATTTTTCGGGGGATCGCTTTCAATTTGTGGTGGTGGATCAAGGCAGCCAGCAACTTTTAGGGTCTACGGGATTTGGCAATTACTTCCCTCGGGACCAGCGGATAGAGATTGGCTGGACCTGGCTCGGACGTGCTGCCCAGGGTACGGGTACCAACATGGAGATGAAGTCCCTGATGCTTGCCTATGCTTTTGAGGAATTGGGTATGCTGCGTGTGGAGTTTAAGACTGACGTGCTCAACCTCCCCGCTCGCAATGCCCTACTCCGACTCGGCGCCACCGAGGAAGGGATATTGCGTAGCCACACCCTCATGACCCATGGCCGTAGGAGAGATACGATTTATTACAGTTTTTTGAGGGGGGAGAAGTGGTTAACTGGTTAATTGGTTAACTGATTAATCGTTAAAGGTTAAGTGTTAAAAGCCTACTTGCCACAGGCAAGTTAAATTCGTTTATTAAAATCCCCCCGCAATTCTGCGGGGCAGGCTCCTAGCCCCCTTATGAAGGGGGAATCGCATCCGTGGCACCCCAAACACTGTACTAAGAATTAAATCGGGTTAATTAAAAATAAAAATTTTCAATTCTTCTTTAAATAGCTGAGGGAAATCAGATTTGACTCCCCCTTGACAAGGGGGTAAGGGGGATTTATTACTTTTTTCCCGCTGATTCTCGCGGAATAATCCCTCTGATTTTTATAGAATTTTACTAAACTTTTTCCTTTTAAACCAAAGAAATTAACTTACATTTGTATCCATTTAGATACATTTTTTATATTGATTATCAATAAGACTTTTGAATTTGACCAATGGCTAAAAAAACTAAAGGACTCAACAGCAAAGGCTAAAATCCTTTTTCGAATACAAAAATTAGAAAGTGATGGACATTATGGAGATTGGAAATCAGTAGGAGAAGGTGTTCTTGAAATGCGAATCCACTATGGCAAGGGTTACAGACTGTATTTTAAAGTACAGGAGGAGAAAGTAATCCTTTTATTAATAGGAGGAGACAAATCCTCCCAGGAAAAAGATATTCAAAAGGCCATTCAACTGGCCAAAAAAGAAAAAACATAATCATGGAACCCACAAAATTCGAGATTTCAGACTACCTCGATGACCCTCAGGTCATTGCAAGTTATCTCAATACCGTATTGGAGGAGGGAACTAGCGATGAATTGATCGTAGCACTGGGCCATATCACCAAGGCCATTGGCATGACCAAAATTGCCGAAAAAACAGGCATGAGCAGACCTAGTTTATACAAGGCCTTATCCGAAGGAGCCAAACCCCAGTTTGAAACCATCCACAAGGTGCTCAAAGCCATTGGAGGACAGATTCAAGTAAAAGTGAGTGAGGAGTAGGAAACAGTTTAAGTTTAAGTTTAAGTAGGTGTTTTTAAAATCTCTCATAAATTTTTAAAAAATCCCCACCTGCAAGTATGCGGGGCAGGCTCGTTGCCCCCTTACTAAGAGCCTGTCCCGATGACAATCGGGAGGGAGTCACCCGAGCTGTTCCTCAAATATTCTTAATGATTTGAGATTTTTTTGCCAAAAAACTCACTACTTATTAGATTCTAAATGGCCACAAAGATGCGACTCCCCCTTGACAAGGGGGTTAGGGGGATTTATTACCTTTTTTCCCTAAGATTCCCACAGAAAAATTCTGCAGATCAAACCAATTAAATCAGCGTATTTTTTCTCCTTGGATCAGCGTGAACTAAAAATTTGAGGACACAAACTATAAACCCTTACTTTTTCGGAATTAATTCCTAAAAAGTAGTAACTATTTTGGATTTCATTCCGAAATAGTCAAGAATCCACACAATTCAGTGGAGTTTGTTATTTGAATCGTAACTTCAAAATTTAATATGTAGCGCAAACGGATTAACGCTTAACCTTTAACATTTTATCAGCTACAATTAAACAGTTAACCAGTTAACCCCTTTTTTTGACATACCTTTCCACCAAGCGTTCGGCGCAGCGCTCCCCATCCATGGCAGCGGAGACGATGCCCCCTGCATAGCCGGCCCCTTCCCCGCAGGGATACAAGCGCTTGATTTGGGGATGCTCAAAGCTCTCCTTGTCGCGAGGAATACGCACCGGGGAGGAAGTACGGCTCTCCACCCCGATCAACTGGGCCTCGTTGGTGTAATACCCCTTCATCTTTTGTCCAAAGGCTTCGAAAGCCATCGCCAAGCGCGCAGCAATAAAGTCAGGCAGTACCTCCCGCATTTCTACAGCCTCCAAACCCGGCTGATAGGACGTGTCCAGCAAACTCCCACTCACCTTTTTGTTCACAAAATCCACCATGCGCTGAGCGGGTGCTACCTGATTTTTACCCCCCATCTCCCAAGCACGTTTTTCCACTTCGGCTTGGAAGTGCATGGCAGCAAGGGGACCGTATTTCTGGTATTCGGGAAGGTCCTCGAGTTCCACCGATACCACCATGCCCGAGTTCGCAAACTTGCTGTCTCGGCGGCTGGGGCTCATCCCATTCACCACCAACTCACCCGGAGCAGTAGCTGCCGGCACAATAAATCCCCCAGGGCACATGCAAAAGCTAAATACGCCCCGCTGCACACCTTTGAAGGTTGTCTGCTGCACCAAGGAGTAGGCAGAGGCCGGAAGGTAAGGGCCACGATCTACGGCACAGTGATACTGGATCCGGTCGATCAAGGACTGGCTATGCTCGATGCGCACACCGAGGGCAAAAGGCTTTGCTTCAATTAAAATTTCCTTCCGATGAAGCAAATCAAAAATATCCCGTGCGGAGTGGCCTGTTGCCAGAATCACCCCTATTCCTTTAATTTGATCCCCATGTTGGGTGATCACCCCGGAGATCTCATTTCCTTCCAGGATGAAGTCTTTCACGCGCGTTTCGAAGTGGATCTCCCCCCCTGACTCCAAGATTGTTTCGCGAAGCTTGGCCACCAGTACGGGGAGTTTATTCGTCCCGATATGGGGATGCGCGTCCACTAGGATCTCCTCGGTGGCGCCATGGGCCACGAGGATCTCCATGATGCGGCGGATGTCGCCACGCTTCTTGGATCGGGTATAGAGCTTGCCATCGGAGTAGGTACCAGCTCCTCCCTCCCCAAAGCAGTAGTTGGAATCGGGATGCACGACCCCCTCCTTGTTGATGGCTGCCAGGTCGCGGCGGCGGGCACGCACGTCCTTGCCTCGCTCGATGAGGATGGGTTTGACGCCCAGTTCAATCGCTCGCAGCGCGGCAAATAATCCTGCCGGCCCTGCTCCCACGATGAGGATAGGGTCGGCTTGGGATACGTTGTCGTAGGTAGGAAAATGGTCCAGCAAGGAACCGGGGGATTCGTTGATAAAGAGTTCGGCTTCCACATTCACAAGCACCTTTCGGCCTCGGGCATCGATGGAGCGCCGCGTCTGTCGCGCAAAAGTTTGTGGAGTAGCTGCGGGCACCCCCGCTTTCTTCAGTACGGCTTGCTTGAATAGCAAGTCATCGTATGCCTCCTCTGGGGAGAGCTGTAGGGAAAAAGTTTGTTTCATGGTAAGGTAGTTATCCTTAAAAGGGAAGGTAAAAATACGAGGTTGAATTGGTTAATTGATGAATCGTTAAAATTGTTAAAGGTTAAATGTTAAGGGCCTGTCTGCCGGAGGCAGGTTATTTGGTTAACTGATTAATTGTTTAATTGATGAATCGTTAAAGATGTTAAAGGTTAAATGTTAAGGACCTGTCTGCCGAAGGGGATTTAGCTTTGGTTTTTGGCTTAACCCCGAAGGAGCTTGCCCCGCAGGATTGCGGGGGTGAACCGATTATAACCCCGGGTAAAACCCTGGGTCAGGGATGCTCAAGTTACTCAGAACCCCGAAGTGGGTGATACAAAAATCTTGTTTAGAACCACGCTTCCTACGAGGGGAATTTAAAATCAACGCTCCTTTTCCTTTTAAATCCGCGTGAAAACAAAAAAAAATCCACTTTACAGCGGATTTAGAATACATTTCACTTAACTAATTATGGCGCACAAAGGCGCCAAGACGCAAAGAATCTGCTTTTCAGCGGATTACCTATAATTCAAAATCAATGGTAATAAAATCAACTAGCAGAATACTCATTTCAGCATGCTTAACATTTAACAACTTTAACGTTTAACAATTCACGATTAACCAGTTAACCAATTAAACAGTTAACCATCCGCCGCGGCGGATCAATTCACCCGATCCAGCGTCTCGAAGCGTGAGGAATTAGATATAAACTCCGGTACCAGTACCTTTAGGTGACGAACGATATCGTATTCGTTATTCTTCTCGATCAGCTCCGCAAAAAGTTCAATCTGATTTCGAATCTTAGAATAGGCCTCTGGATTTACCTGCGCAATCATGATCTTGGGATGGTGGGTGATCTGTACGCGCTCGTGGTCATTCAGCAGTTCTTCGTACAACTTCTCCCCTTCCCGCAAGCCGGTAAACTGGATTTCAATGTCCTCTCTTACTTTTTTGCCAGAAAGCTCGATCATGCGCTTCGCCAGGTCTACAATCTTCACGGGGCTGCCCATGTCAAAAACATAAACCTCTCCTCCATTCCCCATGATCCCTGCTTCCAGTACCAACTGGCAGGCTTCGGTGATGGTCATGAAGTAGCGGGTGATGTCGGGGTGAGTCACCGTCAAAGGGCCTCCATTCGCGAGCTGCTTCTTGAAGACCGGCACTACCGATCCATTTGAACCCAAGACATTGCCAAAACGGGTGGTGATGAAGCGGGTATGGAACTTAGTATGGTTGGTTTCCAAGTACTCATTAAAGGACTGCACGTACATCTCTGCCGCACGCTTGGTCGCTCCCATCACGTTGGTAGGGTTTACCGCCTTGTCGGTGGAGACGAATACAAACTTTTCTACCTGGTAGAAAGCAGACAGGTCAGCCATGTTCTTGGTACCCAGCACATTGGTATGGATGGATTCCTCAGGGTAATGCTCCATCAAGGGTACGTGCTTGTAGGCCGCCGCATGAAATACCAGCTGAGGACGGTTGTCCTTAAATAACTCATTCAATCGCTTGCGATTGCGTACATCGGCCAAAACCGTCTTGATCGCAATACTTGGGTAGCGCTCCTTAAATTCTTGCTGTATGTCAAACAAGGGCGACTCGGCAGCATCCAATAAAATCAGCAAGCTGGGTTTGTAAAAGGCAATCTGCCGACAGAGTTCCGAACCGATGGATCCAGCAGCTCCAGTGACTAGTACTATCTTTTCCTTGATGTAGTAGGAGATTTCGTGCTTATCCAACACGATCTCCTCCCGACTCAGCAAGTCTTCAATTCGAATCTCTTGCAAGGCCCCCGCATTCATGTCTCCATTGATCCATTGGTCTACGGGAAGCACCTTAGACACCTTGATATTCAACCGAAGACAGGTATCTAGGATTTCATTCTTACGGGAAAAGCTCAGGTCTTTCACCGAGATGATTAGATCCTGCACCCCAAGTTCTTCGACTATGTCCTCTAAAGTGTGAATACCTCGGTAAATACGCTTGCCGTCAATGTTTTTTCCTTCCTTCTTCGGATCATCATCCAAGAAAGCCACCACATTCAATTTGGATTTGATATCCCGCTTTGCGGCTTCCAAGGCAATCATGCCCGACTCCCCAGCTCCATAAATTATTGCAGGGCGAAGGTTAGCCGTTTCCGTACCCTGCTTCAGGTACATGAAGGTTTGCTTCACAAATAGTCGGTAAAATAGCAGCGCGAAAAAGGCTGCTAAACTCGCGATGATCAACACCGATACAGGCGGAATCATGTTCGCATTCAAGTATTCCCCCTTGACCAGGTAGAGCAAGAAGAAGAGCAGGAAATTAATCAAAATGGTCTTGAACACATTCACTCCATCCTGGAAACCCGTATGCCGCACAATGCCCACGTAAGTCTTTGTATAGTTCATCACCAGGATCCCTCCTACCGTGTAGGAAAGGCTAGCGCCCAAGACATGCTCGGTAATAAGGAGGGTCAAATCAAAGTTGAATCGCACGAAGTACGCAAACACCATTGATAAGAAAAGTATGGAAGCGTCTAGGGCGAAAATTACCCAGCGGGGCAAAATACTAATTCGTGCTAAAAATCTCATAGTCAGCAACTGAAGTAAAAATTGAAATCTAAACAAAGGTAAGTCTTATCTACTAAAATGCAAATGGAATTTAGGGGATTGGTCGTTTCTGCGGATTAGCGGAAAAAGTTTCAAGCAGATCAATGACAAAAAGATTTCACACAGATTTTTTAAAAAAAATCACGCAGATTTAAAAGAAAAAGAATCGCAGATCTTCTTTTAAAAGGATCTGGGATAAAACTTATCAAAAAAAAATAGCTCGTTAAAAAGTGAAATAAACGATCCGCCAAGGCGGATCAAACCTTGAATAGCCCTAGGTGAAGCCTGCCGGAGGTAGGTAAACCTGAGGAAGACAAAACGCCTGTATGTTTACACAACCCGCTCGGGCGGGTTGAACCAATTTTAATTATAAAAAATAGTCTCGCAAAGATGCATAAGCCTGCCTACCGCAGGCCTACCTACCATATGCAAAGGGAGCAAAGGGATTGGTTAGGGCTTTAAATTAAAAAATCCTTAGATCAGGATTTAATTGAAATCTGCACTCTTTTGTTAACGAAATATTAATTTTTTACAGTGGATTAAATTTTCATACATTATTCAGGTCAAAATCTCTAAATTTACACATTATAAACATTTAATATCATTTAAATAAAAAAAATGTTGAAAAAGGCATTCTTTTTTATCTCACTTTTCATTTTTTCAAAATTTTCATTTGCGCAGGAAATTGGATTAATTGAAAGTTTAAAAAAACATAAGTTGACCATTTTTGAAATCAATACAAAAAACCAAGCAAGTGTTGACTCAAAAGAGATTTACTTAAAGGCAGGTCTACGAATTTATGATTTTCAGAACAACACCTATACGCTAACCAATGATTCAACCGAAATCAAGGGCCGCGGAAATTCTACCTGGGAAAATCCAAAAAAACCGTACCGATTAAAGTTATTTACAAGTAAGTCTCTTGGAGGAATGCCTTCCAATCGGCATTGGGCACTATTAGCAAATTTTGAAGATAAATCAGCTTCAAGGACAAAACTTGCCTCAGACCTTGGAAACTATTTAGGAATAAATTATACACCCAGAAGTATCCCTGTGGAATTGGTACTCAATGGGGAACATTTGGGTTCCTATCAATTAATTGAAGCGGTTAAAATCGCTTCTTCTCGAATCGATATTACTCAGGTAAAAACTACAAATGGTGTTACATCAGGAGGAGTAATTTTCGAATTGAACGCTCGATTGGATGAGCAATACAATTTTTACTCCAATGCCGGTTTGCCTATTTCAATCAAAGATCCAGATGATCTCAATACAAGTTCACCTGAAACAGCTGCCAAGCATTTTGACTATCTAGTTGGAATTTTTAACAAAGCCGAAGACGCCTTATTTTCGAGTGAATTTACAGATTCGCTAAAAGGTTATTCGAATTTTTTTAATGTTACTATGGCAGTGAATTGGTACCTTACAGTTGAGATTTTAAGAAATTTTGACATCGGAGAGTATTCTGTATACAAATACATAGACACAAAAAATAACAACAAAATTACTTACGGTCCTATTTGGGATTTTGACTTATCAGCTGGAAATCGAGAAGGACCCATTGGATTCAAAGCAAAAATTGAAAATGCCTGGATGAGAAGATTTTTTGAAGATCCAAATTTTGAAAGTTTAGTAAAATCAAAATGGTTGGCAATTAGAGAAAATCTATTGCCAACAATGACCAACTCAATCAATCAAAATGCTAGGCAAATTTTCAACTCTCAACAAAAAAATGAGCAGATCTGGAGTTCGAGCATTAGGTATGGAGATAAAAGTTTTATGGAGGATGTTTTTTTTTTTAAAAATTGGCTGTACGAACGAGTTCAATGGCTAGATGAGCAGTTTTCTGCCTATCCAATAAAGTTTAGCCCTGTAGTTCAAGATGCCTACTTTTCAACAGATGAGGATGTTCAATTATCAAAAAGACTCAATGCATCCACATCTTCCGATAGTACAAATTATTTTTACCTACTTAAAAATCCAAAAAAAGGAGCAATCGAGTTTTTAAATAAACAAGGCGATTTTATTTACACGCCTGATCCTCATGCGAATGGAGTGGATAGCCTTTATTTTAGTTTTGGTGACAGTCTAACAAGTAAAATTGATTCCGGATTGGTCGTGATTGAAATCAATTCAATCAATGACGCTCCGGTGACAAACAATGCTACTGAGGTCATACTAGAAGATTTCAAACTGTCAAAACCATTAGCTGAAGGCCTCAAAACCGTTAGTCTTGATGTGGATGGTGACCCATTAACTTATGAAATGATTGAGGGTACAAAAAATGGAGTTCTTGAATTCAAGAAGGATGGATCCTTTACTTATTCACCCAATCCAAATTTCTTTGGCGTAGACTCCTTCACCTTCTTTGCAGCAGATTTCGAATTAAAAAGTAATGTTTCCAAGTATACCATTAATGTCTTACCTGTTAACGACAAACCCATCCTCAAAAGTGATACTTTATTTTTTCAACTCTTTCGGAACGAAACCCTTCTACTAAAAACACAAGAAATTTTACTCTATGGGATTACTGACATTGATAATACCTTAGCTGATTTTTCAGTACTATTCGACATAAATACTACAAAAGGAAGCATTGAAAAAAATGGGCCTGATTTCATTTACAAGCCTAATTCAAACTTCATCGGATTGGACTCTTTCTCCTACAAAGTTTCAGATAATGTTGATTTCACTGATGTATCCACAATTAAGGTCAGAGTTTTGCCAGAAGGCAGTTTAAATTCTTACGAGGAAATAATACTTTATCCCAATCCTTCTACTGGAGAATTGTTCATCGATAATTTGAAAGCCGATACAGTTTACCTTTTTAATATGAATGGAAATAAAGTAAGTAATTTTTCAACCTCCATTGTCAAAAATAACATTCAAATAGATGCGAGATTGTTGATTAATGGAGAGTACATTATGTATCTCCTTTATCAGAATAAAGTAATTGGCATTAAAAAACTGATTATGAATAAGAATTAAATGATCAAACCGCTACACCTGGATTGTACCCTAAGTAACCAATTAAAATGAAAAAATCAGCGGATCTTTTCCGTGATCCGCCGCGGCAGAGCGTAAAAAAAAGATTCGAGTAACCGAGAATTAAAAATTCAAGGATAATTGCTCGCGATTGCAAATCACGAGCAGCTCCTAAATCAAAAAAGCGGCGAAGTCATTCGACTTCTACCGCTTTTTGATTTTGTAAAGTTAAATTTACTTTATAGCAGGAGTTAATAACCTTTAACCTGCCTGCCTTCTGCAGGCTTTTAACGCTTTACGCTCACAAAGCCCTTAAATGCCGAATTCCTTCTTCACTCGCTCTACATAATCCAACTTCTCCCAGTTAAATA
>Ga0194116_10005828_pt1 | contig 13417 bp, 11 predicted proteins | sample TA2MahsurfametaG_4_FD_148617 | JGI IMG/M metagenome (GOLD analysis project Ga0194116, IMG submission 148617) | Freshwater microbial communities from Lake Tanganyika, Tanzania - TA2015008 Mahale S9 surface | ecosystem: Environmental > Aquatic > Freshwater > Lake | place: Tanzania: Lake... | reverse complement strand
GGCTATTACGGCAACGTCATGCGCGAGGTGTGGATGCGCCCGGTGCCGCACGGTGACACGACGCCAATCGTGACCCCGTCGTCACTGCAGATTGCGCTCGGCATTACGGCAGTCGCAACGTTGGTGCTCGGCATCCTGCCGGGCGTGGTGTTGCGCTTCGGTGATGTGGCCGAACTCGTCGGTGCATTCGGCCGCTGACGACGTTCGTCGAGCGATTGAGGCTCGATCAGGCGCAATTCGCTTCGACGAGTTCTTGCAAATCGCACTGTATGGGGCGCAGGGTTTCTACACGTGTGAATCCATCGAGGCGCAGCCAGGCAGCACTCGACGCACGGGTCGCGCCGGCCGACGGGGCGACTTTCTCACGTCTCCTGAAGTTGGCCCACTCTTTGGTGCCGTTATCGCGCGAGCCCTTGATGAATGGTGGATCGAACTCGACCGACCCGATCCATTCGTTGTCGTTGATGTAGGTGCTGGCCCCGGCACCCTGGCTCGCACCATCGACGCCGCACAACCCGAGTGTCGAAGTGCGATGCAGTATCGCGCCGTAGAGGTTTCTTCATCGCAGCGACGATTGCATCCGACATGGGTCGAGTCACTCGATGCGTTACCCGATGAATCGTTCACCGGAGTGGTGATTGCAAACGAACTTCTCGACAATCTTGCCTTTCGGTTGTTCGTGTTCGATGATGGGTGGCGCGAAGCCCACGTGGCATATGACGGTGAGCGATTCGTCGAACGATTGGCCGCAACTGTGCCGACGCCTTCGTGTCTGCCGCCGACGGCGGCACACGGCTCGCGGGTTGCCGTGCAAGATGCCGCAGCACAATGGGTTGAATCGGCTCGTTCTCGACTCGCAAGGGGTCGGGTTGTCGCCTTTGATTACTGCACAACCACCACGTCGATGGCATCGCGACCGTGGCGAGAGTGGTTACGTACCTATGCATCACACGATCGTGGTCGGCACTATCTGAGTCACGTTGGTGAGCAGGACATCACCGTCGAAGTAGCCATCGACCAATTGCCGCTGGCGAGCCATGTTTCGACGCAGGCAGAATTCTTGCGACGTCACGGCATTGACACGCTGGTCGACGAAGGACGGGCCGAATGGCAGCGCTCGGCAGCCACCGCCGATCTGGCATCGATGATGATGCGCAGTCGTATGCGTGAGGCCGAAACACTGCTCGACCCCGACGGTCTTGGTGGCTTCAGTGTGATCGAGTGGAGTCGCTGAGCATCACATCTCGATCGTCGGGCTTGCTCGTCAACCATGCCGAGGTAATGACGATGCACATCCCCAACACCGAAACCAAGGCGATGTATTCGCTTCGGAACACCGCGCCAAGAATCAAGCCGACAATCGGTGTGAAGTATGTGGGGATCATCGCCCGGGTGATTCCGGTGCGTTCGAGCAACGTTCCGAATGCAACGAACGCGATTCCGGTTCCGATCACGCCAAGCGCGACTACAGCGCCAATTGCCGAAATGGTGAAGTCCGAGTCACGCGCGCCGGGCACTGCGAACGGCAACGTCCAGGCAGCCGCAGCGAACTGCACGCGCATCAAAAGTCGAGCAGGCGAATACTGGGCCTGAAGTGGGCGGGCGATGTTGGCCCCGATTGCGTAACACAGTAAAGCAAGTACGAGGTATACGATTCCGGCGGTGTCTGCGATCGAATTCCCGCCGGCAGATTCGGTGCGAACTGCGGGTAGTGCGACGACGACGATTCCGACGAAGCCGAGCAAGATGGCGAAGATTCGCTGAGCGCTCGGCATTCGACGAACCCACAGGGCAGTGACGCAGGCCATCACCACGGGTAAGCCGCCGTTCAGCATGCCGGCAATGCTGCTGACCACGGTTTGTTCGGCGATTGGAAACAGCCAGAACGGAAGCGCCATCCATACGAGACCAAGCAACGCGATGCGTGGCCACTGCCGAAGCGGAATCTTGTTGCGTACGCCCGGGAAACAAGCCAAGGCAACCGCACCGGTGGCTGCCCGACCAAATGGGATGACCGTCGGGTGAAGGTCTTCAACGGCAATCGCAATGAGAAGAAACGACGAGCCCCAAGTGAGCGAAAGAATGGATGCCAGAAACCAATCGAGTGAAGTGAATCGCTGCAACGATTGATCACGTTGCCCCATAACTCATCTGACGCTAGTCGTCAATTGAGATTGCTGGTCGCTTACCGCCGGACGAGTTAGCGTCGCTGCATCTGATGTCGCGCATTTTAGAGTCGCCTCCGAAAATCCCCTGGCGAATTGAACGATGGCTGGTTTGTCTAGTTGCTCTTGGATTCGGCATCTGGTTCATCGGTCCCGGAAATGTTCTTCCCACTTCGACCGCGTGGCTCAAACAAGGAGATATCGGTACGCAACAAGCCGCGTGGCAGTACTTCCGAAACTCACCACTGGTGCAATGGCCAGTCACGGCAATCCCGCAATATGGCGAGGGTTGGGGAACCGTCGTTCCGGGTTCGGCAGGCAACGCGCTAACGGCGATTCCCTTGAAGTATGTCACCCGATGGCTGCCCGGCGAGTTTCAGTACTTCGGTCTTTGGATTGCCCTGAGTTTTCTGCTCCAGGCCTATGTTGGCATCCGCATATTCGGAAAGTTTCGACTTAACTCAAGTCAGCGCATCTTGGGCGCGCTTCTATTGGTCTTGAGCCCGGTTTTTCTCTTCAGATTGGGTATGTCTCATCCTGATCTAGCGAGTCACTGGCTGTTATTGCTTGCGTTACTGCTGTTCGTAGCTGAGAGCCGTCATTGGCCATGGTTGGCACTACTTTCCGGCGCCCTGTTCGTTGCCTTGTATCTCTTTGCGATGATTTTCGGGGTGTGGGTTGCTTGGCTGATTCAGCGAAACATCGTTGATCGCGTGCTTGTGCGTCGTCCGCCAGATTGGGGCGCGATCACCCGAAACTCCGCCGTCGGGCTGGTGACGGTGCTTGCCTCACTCTGGTTCTTGGGATTCTTCTCGTTCGCAGGGGACACCAAGGGCACCGGGTTTTTTCGACTCAATGTGCTCGCGCTCGTCAACCCCGATTTCTCGGGTAACGATTCGTACTCCTTGATCGGTGGGCGAGTCCCATACATTCAGAATCGGCAACTCTTTGCGGAAGAAGGTGAGGGTTTTGCCTATCTCGGAACCTTGTCGATTGCTGTCATCCCACTTCTTTGCTGGGCAGTGTTCCGGCACCGCGTCGCGGTGGTCAGGAGGTTCACGACACTCGGGGTTGTGGTGGCACTGTTCGCGGCGATGGCTGTCTCAAATCGAGTCGTGATCGGTCGGAGTGAGTTTACGTACTGGCTACCTGACCTAATCGTCGAGATGCGGCAGGTGTTTCGTGCAACAACTCGATTCATCTGGCCACTTTCGTACCTGTTGATCATTGGGGGCTGGGTGGCGCTTTGTCACCTGTCCAATTCGTTGAAGCCGAGATTGGCAGTGACATTGCTGTCGTTGGCCCTCGTTCTTCACGCGGTTGACTCGTCTCCTGGTATCGCATGGGCCCACGAGCGAATCAGTGCTCGCCGCGAGTCCCCCAATGCTCTGGTGAGCCCCGAGTGGAACCGTGTGTTTGCGCAGCGTTCGTCGATTGCACTCGTACCGACGATTGATCTGCAGATTGATAGCGACGATAAAGCGGTCCAGGCCTGGATTGATTCTGGTCGATGGATCGATGTATTGAATTTCGCGAGCGTGCGTGATGTCGCCTTGAACTTCGCATATCAGGGCCGACCGCGCGGAACCCTTGCGGACCGAATAACGGAGTTGAATCGTCGTGACCTCTCTTCGGGAAGTCTGAAACCCGGGGTTGTATACGTGTTCTCGACCGAGTCTGAGTGGGAGCAGGTGAGAACGGCCCTCGGGTCCGATGCTTTGGCGTCGATAATCGACGGTTATCACGTGATTCTCGGACCAGAGAACAGCGGCGCGTCGCAAAGTGAATGATCCCGCAATCAGCATGACTCTCGCGAGGGACAACTGGTTGCAACGCTGTTGCGCGGGATTGCTTGGCGCAACCTGGGGAGTGCTTGTCATCGGCTGGGTGCCACTTAATCCCACGTATATCGGCTGGTTGCGCGTCGGTGATCTTTCCTCTGCCTACACCAACTTGATGTACTTCCGACAGAGCAGCTGGTTGCAGTGGCCGATTACCGCGCTTCCAGACTACGGAACGGGTTGGTCGACGATGTTCAACGAAGTCGGGGTCGTACCCCTCGGATTCGTCATCAGACTGTTGGATCCGCTCCTACCACATCACTTTCAATACTTCGGCTTGTGGTTCTTGGTCTGCTTCATCCTGCAAGCAATAGTTGCACACGCCCTGCTCGTTCGACTGCGAGTGCACAATCTCAGTCTTTGGGCTGGCGTGCTTCTTCTGGTCACTGCTCCGGTGCTCAGTTTTCGCGTCGCTCAATTGGGGCACCACGACTTGGCCGCCCATTGGATCATTCTCCTGGCCGTCCTCATGTACCTTGAACGTGATCTTCGACCGGTTCGTCTGGGATTGTTCTTGTTGCTGTCGCTCTCAATCAACGCGTATCTGTTCATCATTGTCTTGGTCGTGGTGACAGCACATCTGTTCGCACTAGCTACCAATACATCGATACGGGTAGGTCCTAGGCGACTCATGCGTGCATTACCAATCATCTACCTACCGAGTGTGGCTGCGTATGCAGCATTCGGATACCTGTCATGGGGGAGAAGCGTCGTCGGAGTCGGCTCATTCAAATTGAACGCAGTTGCGTTCGGTGCATCCACGTATGGCGGAGAGGAGTATGCGTATCTTGGTGTGGGCGTCATCGTTTCCGTTGTTGCGGGAGTGTTCACATTGACGCCGACCGTACGTCGAGGGTTTCGGCAGGTATTCCCCTTGGTTATTGCGGCAATGGTGCTCTTCTTGGTGGCGCTCTCCAATGATGTTGCAGTCGGTCGTTGGGAGTTCAAGTATCCATTGCCCGAGGCGTTCGAGACGCTCCGACAGGTGGTTCGTGTTTCGAATCGACTTTCGTGGCTGCTCTATTACCTGCTGATCATCGGTGGCGTCGTCAGTGTCGATCGTTTGCTCCGACAGCGTCGAACGCTCGGTTTGGGGTTGCTTGCACCCGTGGTGCTTCTGCAAGTCAGCTCGGTGTGGCCTGCGGCAACCAACCAGGACACCGGCGTCTTGCGGCGACCCGCGCGTGTCAGTGTCCTGCAAGACGAACGTTGGAATGCTTGGGCCAGATCCGTTGAGGCAGTTGTGATCTATCCGGTCTTCGACGTACAGGCAGAACGCGACCCAGAAACTGCTCGTTCGCTTGTTCTGGCGCAAACGCTCGACTGGTTCGACATCATCTGGTGGGCGGCAGAGAACAACTTACCGATCAACTTCGCCTACCGTTCACGCCCAGTTACAGAAATCGTGGCTCGCGAGAACGAACGTCTAGAGCTGGAGTTTGCCACGGGATCGTTGAACGAGCAGGCGCTCTACATAACGGCTAGCCGCGACGAATGGCGACCGGTGGTGCCCCGGATTCCGGCCTCGATGGACACTCGATTCCTCGACGGGTTGTATGTCATCTATCCGTCCAGTGTTGCGCCACGCCCTTGATCTTGGTGACCAAGTGGTATGTCGATCTTGTGATGGATTGGTAATCAGTCGTAGTCTGCGACTAAGCACTCTGTGAGGCACCATAGGAGTTGATGTATGACATCGCGCACGACCATTGATGACCTTGGTTCAGAGAAGCGTCGGTTCGCACCGAGTGCCGAGTTCGCCAGTGCTTCTCTGGTGAGTGACTCGTCATTGTTCGATGAGGCGGCCCGAGATCTGCAGGCGTACTGGGCCCGCCATGCCCGCGAGCTTGTGTCATGGTCGAAACCGTGGACGAAGGTTTGCGAATGGAATCTGCCGAACGCAAAGTGGTTCGTGGGCGGCGAGCTGAATGTTTCGTACAACTGCCTTGATCGTCACATCGAAGCGGGCTGTGGCGACAAGGTTGCCTTCTATTGGGAGGGCGAGCCAGGCGACACCCGAGTCGTCACCTATCGAGAGTTGTTCGTCGAAACACAAAAATTCGCCAATGTCTTGCTCTCACTCGGTGTGCGGAAAGGTGATCGCGTCAACATTTATCTCCCGATGGTGCCGGAGGCGGCGGTGGCGATGTTGGCATGCGCGCGCATCGGGGCCGCACACAGCGTGGTGTTTGGTGGTTTCTCGGCACAGGCACTTGCCGACCGAATCAATGACGCATCGGCGAAGGTACTTATCACTGCCGACGGAGGCTGGCGGAGAGGTGAGATATTCCCCTTGAAACCACAGGCCGATGCGGCAGTCGACAACACTTCGACGATTGAGCACGTCGTGGTCGTTCGTCGTGGTGGCAATGAAGTAGCGATGAAGGCGGGTCGTGACCATTGGTATCACGAACTCATGGCGAGTGCCTCACCAGATTGCCCGGCCGAGCCAATGGATGCCGAGCAACTGCTCTTCCTCTTATATACATCGGGCACCACCGGCAAGCCGAAGGGCATCATGCACACGACAGGTGGCTATCTCACGCATGTTGCAACCACGTTCAAATATGTTTTTGACCATCGCCCCGATCGCGACATTTTTTGGTGCACTGCCGATGTCGGTTGGGTCACCGGACACAGCTACATCGTGTATGGACCGCTCGCCAATGGCGCAACACAAGTGATGTACGAAGGTGTGCCCAACTATCCGGGCAACGATCGAATTTGGTCGATCATCGAAAAGTACAAGGTGTCCATTTTCTATACCGCTCCTACTGCGATTCGCACGTACATGAAGTGGGGTATCGACGAACCCGCGAGGCACGACCTCTCGTCCCTCCGGTTGCTTGGCAGCGTTGGGGAGCCGATCAACCCCGAAGCGTGGATGTGGTACCACGAGCACATTGGCCATGCTCGTTGTCCGATCGTCGATACGTGGTGGCAAACCGAAACTGGCGGCATGATGATCAGCCCGTTGCCAGGCGTGACGGTGACCAAGCCGGGCTCGGCCACGCAGGCACTCCCTGGTGTGGTAGCCGAGGTGGTCGACGAAGCCGGTGATGTCATTACCAAAGGTGGTGGATACCTGACGATCGCCCAACCGTGGCCGGGTATGTTGCGCGGCATCTGGGGTGACCCCGAACGTTTCATGCAGACGTATTGGAGCCGATTCCCTGGTCGTTATTTCGCTGGTGACGGTGCGAAATTCGACGACGATGGTTATCTCTGGCTATTGGGTCGAGTCGATGACGTGATGAACGTATCGGGTCATCGCATTTCGACCACCGAAGTCGAGTCGGCGCTGGTGTCGCACCCAGCCGTCGCCGAGGCTGCCGTGGTAGGTGCCAACGATGCGATGACTGGTCAAGCCATCATCGCGTATGTCACGCTGCGTGGCGGGGCGTCGGTGGATGAGAAATCGCTTCGTGACCATGTGGCCGGTGAGATCGGCGCGATTGCAAAACCGAAGACGATTTATTTCACGCCCGATCTACCCAAAACACGTAGTGGCAAAATCATGCGCCGCTTGTTGCGTGATGTCGCTGAAGGCCGCAATCTTGGCGATACCACGACATTGGCAGACGCCTCAGTGGTTGCCGAACTGCAACACCGTGCCCAGGAGTCGCCGACCGAGGACTGAGAAACTAATCGCGGAAGTTGACGAATTGCAGCGGCAGATCGAGCTGTGCCGACTTGAGCAATGTGATGGTGGCTTGGAGGTCGTCACGCTTCTTGCCCGATACTCGAACGGTGTCGCCCTGAGTTTGAGTTGAAACACCTTTCGGGGCTTTTTCCTTGACCAGCTTGTTGATTTCTTTGGCCTTTTCGCTCGTGATGCCAACTTTGACGGTGACCACTTGACGCACCGATTCGCCGGATGCCTGTTCGATCTTTCCCCAATCGAGCCCTCGCAGCGAGACACCTCGTTTCACCAGCCGTTCTTCGAGCACCGTTCGCAAGGCGCGAAGCCGATCTTCGCTGGCAGTGCGAAGCGTGAGCACAAGTTCACTCTGCTCAATTGACGAGTTGGTGTTCTTGAAGTCGTACCGTTGAGCGATTTCACGCTGGGCTTGGTCGATGGCATTCTTGAGTTCTTGGCGGTCAACTTCGGAGACGACATCAAAACTTGGCATGTCCGACACGATACCGACGGTCGGTCGAGGCAAGCCCTCAGATAGAGTGTGATGCCTCGGGGTCGGTACCCAAGCGGCCAAAGGGAGCAGACTGTAAATCTGCCGGCATCTGCCTACGTAGGTTCGAATCCTTCCCGGCCCACCGAGAGAGTCTTCGTAGACTGACAGGAAATGATCGTCGCGTGGAATGACCTCCCCGCGCTGGCTGGGCAGGTAGTCATGGTTGATGGCAGCTTTGATCCGTTGCACGAGGGGCACATCGCATATTTCGCGGCGGCCGAGCGGCTTGGCAGACCGGTGTTGTGCAATATCACCCACGACCAGTGGACTTCTCGAAAGCACCCCGTGCTGTTACCGCAGCAGAGCCGTGGCTTGGTCATCGATGCGATTCGACACATTGCCTATGTTCACTGTGCGGCCAACACCACGAGAGAAGTAATCGGTCATTTGCGTCCTCATTCATACGTGAAGGGTTCCGATTGGCTCGCCAGGGGAGGTGTGCCCAAAGATGAGCGGGACTTGTGCGAACAGCTCGGCATCACGATTGAGTACGTTGACACCGTTTTGAATAGCTCGTCCGAACTTATTGCGCGGGTGCGCAACGCATGAAACACGCTGCCGTCATCTCATTTCACACGAATCCCTATACCTGCGGGGTTGCACGGTTCAACCATTCTCTAGCGGCCGCCATGGGAGTGAAGCTTGAATCGTTGGATGCGTACCTCGCCGATCGTCACTCAACGCTCGTCATGCTCTCGATAAAGCTCGAGGAGATAGCGGCGGAGACCCTCGACCATTTGGGTGCATCAGTGGCTGACGCGACTCGTGAATACGACCTCTTGTTGCACGGAACGAATGGCTCTGTGCTCGAACAGCAACTCTGCAGTCGAGCCAGGAAGGTGTTTGCAGCAAGTTCTGAGATCGCCGAAGCGATTCGTTCGGTGCGTTCGGATGTGGTGGCGGTATTTGCGCCCGGTGCACCTGTGCTGCCGCGGCAGATTCCCGTCGACTGCACGCTGCTCACCTTTGGGATGGCGCACAAAATTCGAAGTGAGGGATACCGACGCTTGGCGACGCTGCTGGAAGGCGACCCGCGTTCATTTCGACTCGAGATATCGACGGCGTTGCACGAGGGCGGCACCTTCGATGAGAGTTTCTTCACCGTGGGTTCGGAGATTTCCGAAGCCTTTGCTGGCAACGTGCGATTCCTCGGATTTTTGGCTGACGCAGAAGTCTCGGAGCGACTGAGCCAAGTCGATGCCATAGTGGCCTTCTTCCCGCGTGGCGTGCGCGAAAACAACACCACTGTGTTGAGCGCGATGACACACGGTTGCCCCGTCATCACAAATATCGATGCGGGCTCACCGCCGTGGATGGTGCATGGAATAACAGTGTTCGACATTGCCCGGCTCTCGAAGTTTCCTGACAAGACCGAGTTGCGAAGCGTAGGTGACGCCGGAATGCGCGCGGCAAGCGAGTTCAGTTTCGAACGTTTGGCAAGCATCGTCTCGGAGTCGTGAGTACTGCGCTGCGAGTCATTGCGCGACGACTCATCGCGTTTGCTGCGGTGCCGTTGTTGTTGATTGCCTGGTGCGCGCGGCCGCTGGTTCGTTTTCGGCTGTGTGTGGTGGGTGCACACCGCTTCGGACATCTTGCCCTTGAACCAGAGATGTGGTTGTTGAACAGGGCTCTCAAGCCGCGAACGAACGCACCTTATGAAGTTGATATCTGGAGCCTTGGCTCGCGCCGTGTGCAGAGCAACCAATACTTGGTACAACTGTGGGCGCAGCGTCTGCGACGCCCACCCAGTTGGTTCGTGGGCGCGTTGGTGCGAGCGGGGGAGATGCTTCCCGCCCTGGCGCTCGAACAGGCTGAGATGTCAATCCACGGCCCGCGGAACGCGCTCGACAACATGCCGAGACAATGCCCGGCCGCTGAGGATTTCACACCGAGTGAGATAGCGGCCATGCGTAATGCCGGATTTGATCCACGCGAACCGTACGTTGCCTTGGTCGTGCGCGACGCTTCGCACTATGCGGCGCGTGGCGAGCAGGAGGAGCGTTCAACGGCACTTCTCAACGCAGACCTCTCAAAGTTCTCCCCTACGTGTGAATACCTGGTCGCAAGTGGGCTGCAAGTGATTCGATTGGGAGGCCCTTCTCCTCAGCAGTTGGTGTCAATGGATGGCTGCTTCGACTATGCCAACTCCCACATTCGATCGCCGCAGCTTGACGTGAAGTTGCCGTTCAACTGCCGGTTTGCGATTGCAACCCAAACCGGATCTGACGCAGTCGCGCTACTGGGTCGCCGACCGGTTCTCTATGTGGATGTACTTCGCCTATCGCAATTCTTTTTGGGTACACGACTTGCCACTTGGTTCCCGGTTCAATTTGCGGACTCGCAGGGGACGAAGCCGTGGTCGCTCGAACGTTGGTGTTCGTCATCACTGATCGCGGCAAAGAGCCCCGCAGCGTTTGTGGAAAGCGGCGTTGAGTTTCGACGATGTACCGAGGTGGAGCTGCGAGACCTCGTAGAGGATTATGTGGACGAGCTCGAGAGTGGCGTCAACGCTGAAGTGCTGCAGATACGGGGTCGGGTGAGTGCGTCGCTGCAAGAGGCGACGAACCCCTGGGGCAACGAGCGTTTCGGAGAAATTTCGGCGCCAGTGTCACGCCGCTGGCTGCTCGACAATCGTTCGTGGTGGCTGCAGGCTGGCTGACTCGTTATTCAAAGAGCATCCGTTGGAGGATGACCGAGTCGAGCCAGCGTCCGAATTTTCTGCCTATCTCGCGCTCCACCCCGACTTCGATGAAGCCAAGCGACCTGTGTAGGGCCAATGACCCGGTGCTCTGTGAGTCAATGCGGGCAATCACGGTATGGAACCCTGAGTCGCGAGCTGAATCGAGCAGGGCAGCGAGCAGGAGTTTTCCGATGCCGCGTTGCTGATGATGGCGATGCACGTACACCGAATTCTCGACCGTGGTTCGATAGCCCGCGCGATCTCGGTATGTGCTGAGTGCGGCGAAACCGATTACTCCTGCGACCGAATCGACCGCCACGATTGCCGAAAACGCGCCTGAGCGCGTGGTTATCCAGTCGCGCTGTGCCTCGAGGCTGCGCGGAACGAGGTCGAATGTTGCGGTGGAGTTCTCTACCTCGTAGTTGTAGATCTCAGCGATTGCTTGCGCATCACTTTCTTGTGCCGCGCGCAACGACACCGTCGACATCAGGCAGTAGTCTAAGAAAGGCGCTGTGAGAGCAGCGTCAGTGCCCTCTTAGCTCAGTTGGCAGAGCACTTCCATGGTAAGGAAGAGGTCGTGGGTCCGATTCCCACAGAGGGCTCGCCTAGCGGCGGCGTAGCTCAGTTGGTAAGAGCATCCGGCTCATAATCGGAAGGTCATCGGTTCGATTCCGATCGCCGCTACGGATGAGTGATCACGCTCGTAGTGAGAGCCGCCGTATTGCCGTTGATCTGACTGGAGAGTCGCCCTCGATGGTGGCGATCATGAAAGATCTACTCGTTCCACGTGAGAAGCGATGGCTCGCCGTAACTCTCGCGATGACGGTGGCCAACAGTTTCCTCGAGATTGCTGCACTTGCAGCCCTCTTGCCACTGACGAATCAATTGCTCGGTGGTGAATCAAAGTCGTTGAAGTTTTTGGAACAACTCTTTCCGACCGATATCAGCGAGTCATCGCGGCTGCTCCTCATTGTTGCTGTGGTGCTCGCAACGTACATCGTGAAGAATGCGTTCTCGCTTCTTCTCGTCTATGTTCAACAGCGCTTCGGTGCGGCAATTGCAAACCGGTTGACCCAGCGACTCTTCACGACTTATCTGACGAGACCGTACAGCTTTCATCTTCGCCACAATTCGGCAACCTTGATTCGAAATGTTCAGGAGAATTCTGCATCGCTGCTCGCATACGTAATCATTCCCTTTTTGACCATCGTGACCGATGTGTCCGTGGCAATTGCAATGTTGCTACTGCTTATCTATCTCGAGCCAATCGGAACAGTCACCACGGTTGCAGTGTTCTCAATTGGAACATTTGCCTTTCTGAAGTTAACTCGTCCGGTGACGGCCCGATGGGGAAGTGCACGAAACACTGCCCGAGCCAGGGCGATGAAGGCCCTACTTCAAGGTCTCGGGGGCGTCAAAGAAATCAAAGCATTTGGAGGTGAGCAAGGGTTCTTGGATGAGCACGAACGACAACAGAAAACGTCATTCAGGGCGACGTATCTCTTTGCCATCATGCAGCAAGTTCCGCGATCGGTTTTCGAAATTCTCGCCTTCCTCGGCGTGGGCGCTTTGGTGGTGGTCATTGTCGCTGCAGGTCGTCCGGCGACGGATGCGGTTGGAGTCCTGGCGATTTTTGCTGCAGCAGCATTCCGCATATTGCCGTCATTGACTCGCGTTACGAGTGCTGCACAAACACTGAGTTTCGGCCGAGCCCCCGTGCTCTCGGTCTACGAGGATCTCCGAGAGGGTCCAGTTGCCTCACAGAATCTAGAGCCGGCAAATGCCGTGCGATTCGAGGCGCTTGAGTTTCGTAAGTTGTCATTTACGTACGAAAGTGCCTCACGACCTGCTCTTGACGGTCTGAATCTCTGCGTGAACGCCGGCGAATACATCGGAGTGATCGGCTCGAGTGGCGCCGGCAAGAGCACCCTGATCGATGTGTTGCTCGGGCTGTTAGAAGCTACGAAGGGCGAAGTGGTCGTGAATGGCGAAACCATAACCCACAACACGGCGAAGTGGCAGCGCATCGTCGGTTATGTACCTCAAGAGATTTATCTGCTTGATGACTCGATTCGACGCAACGTCGCCCTCGATATTCGTGACGACAAAATCGATGAAGTGGCGGTGGAAGAGGCACTTCGTGCTGCGCAACTGTGGGACTTCGTCCAAACCCTGCCCGACGGTTTGGACACCGAGACCGGTGAGCGTGGTGTGCGACTGTCGGGCGGTCAACGACAGCGGCTGGGCATTGCTCGAGCTTTGTATCGACGCCCGCAGGTGCTGGTGTTCGACGAGGCGACATCGGCACTTGATACCCAGACCGAGCAAGAGGTCGTCGAGGCAATAGAACGGTTACGCGGCGAGCGAACCGTCATCATTGTTGCGCATCGCCTCTCAACGGTGCGCAAGTGTGACCGTCTCTACATGCTCGAAGCCGGACGAGTAGTCAAGTCGGGGTCGTACGAGCAGGTGCTCGGTTCGGCCTGAGTTGATCGTAATCATGCGGCGATTCGCCAAGATTCCGTTGGTGCTGGCAGC
>Ga0194116_10005827_pt1 | contig 13418 bp, 8 predicted proteins | sample TA2MahsurfametaG_4_FD_148617 | JGI IMG/M metagenome (GOLD analysis project Ga0194116, IMG submission 148617) | Freshwater microbial communities from Lake Tanganyika, Tanzania - TA2015008 Mahale S9 surface | ecosystem: Environmental > Aquatic > Freshwater > Lake | place: Tanzania: Lake Tanganyika... | reverse complement strand
CCCATCATTTCATCTTCAAGTATTAAAAGAATTATTTATTTTTCAATTTATATTTAATATATTAATTATAATAATGAAGTCCGAATTTATGAAAACTTTTCTATTCATTTAAATTTTATAATTTAGTATTTTATTAAATTTTCTAAATTCAAAGAAATCAAAGGAATCAGAAAATTATAATTACTTAAAAGTATTCAAATTTTAAAATTAAACATATTAAACAAGCATTCTCTATTTCTTAATTTGTTTTAATCATAATTGAAAAAAAGTACAATGTAAATATATAATTTTGCGTTAACAAGGATATCTAAAATAGATAAAATATATTTTTATACAAAGAATTTCTTGTTTTAATAGTAATTTGATTTAAATGATAATTAATATATAAATAATTAAATAAATAATTAAAAATTTAAATGCTTGCCGGTCTTGTTGAAAAATTATTAATTTCAAAATTTGGAGAATACATTGAGAATTTGGAAAAAGATAAAATTTCTTTAGGAGTATATTTGTTTTTTATTAAATTAATTTAGATTTGGAATGGATTTGTACAATTAAAAGATATTTTTATTAAAAAATCGATGATAAATAGCTTGAAATTACCTTTTAAATTAATTATGGGTAAAATAGGAAAAATTGATGTAAGAATTTTAATTAATATTTTAGATAACAATTCCATGGAAAAATAATTTTACTTCTCCCACTATCATTAATATTCAAGATGTTAAAATATTATTGAATTTTATCAACAAATCAAATTGGGAATATATTGATTTTATTAGTTATGAGAAAAAGATAAAAATCTTAAAAAATTTTGCATATGCTAGAATTCAAGAGCTAACAGAGGCATTGAGTAAAGAAAAATCGAGTGGATATGTTGATAGAATTACTTTGAAGATTATTGATAATTTACAAATAAATTTTTCTAATATACACATCAGGTTCGAAGACTTTTTTATGAATCCCTCTTATTCGTTGGGAATTACATTACAAAATATATTTGTGATAAATACTGATTCTAATTGGCAACAGATCTTTATTGATAGAAATTCAAATAAACAATTGGATGTTTTTAAATTACTAAATATTTCAAATTTTGGAATTTATTTGAATATTGATGAAAAAGAAAATATAAGCACGGTAGAAAATATAAATCAAGTGGAAAACAAATTAGCTGAATTATTCCCAAAAGAAGCTGCGAAAATAGAGAATGTGGAATATCTAATAAAGCCTGGTAAAAATTTCTAAATTTTAATGAATTAAATTCTTTAAATTTATAAATATTTTTAATACAAAGTTTTCAAATGTTTTTGTATTTTTTTCAATTTGTATCCTTTGATAAATAAAAAATTTTGAATAAATATATTAAAGGAAATGATAATTTACATTAAATGTAAAAAATATAAAAAATATGATAAATTGTAAAATTTTAATTTAGTTTCCTTAATAAGCAAGATGCATCAAAATGCAGAAAATAAAGTCATAAAAAATTATGAACAGGAAGCTCGAATGAATTTTTTTATAAATCTTGATAATTTTAAAATTGAAATTTTTAAACCTCAATATGATTGCCTAATTAAAATTTTAAACCATATTTCTAAATATCAGAGATTTCAATATTCTTTTTATGAAACAAGGAAATATCTGTTTTTCCGTCCTGAAAAGGGAGCCTCTAAATTAAAAATGTTTAAATATGCAATTGAAATGGTGATTAAAAGAATTCAATGTAATAGAGGACAATTTTTTGTTTTTGAATTACCAAGGAAAGATATGAAAATTTTTGAAGAAAATTTTATGAGATTATTTAATAATTATTACAGTAATCCAGAAGATTTTAAAGAGGAAAATCTATTAATGTTTAAAAAAATAATTGAGGTTGTAGATATTGACAGACTTATTGTTTGGACTACAAATATAGTTAAAGATATTTATAAAAAAAATAAAATTGAGGAAAATAAAAAGCAGGGAAATGGTTTAATTTCTAAACTTTTTGGAGTAAAAAAATCAGATATAGAAACATTTAATTTTACAAGAGAAGAAGAAGAAAAAATAGAAGAAATTCTTAAAAATTCATTAGAAGAAATGCAAACTAGTTTAAAGACTGAAGACAAAGAATTAAAATTTTTAATAAATTTTTCCTTGGAGTCTGGTTTTTTTAAATTTTCAAAAACATTAATTAATAACAATATCAATCAAAATGAAGGATTTTTATTTAAATTTCGAAATCTAGATTTAAGGATGTCTAAATGTGAAATTTATACCGAAGTCGAAGCAAGTTTAAAAGAATTTTTTATCGAAATGGTTACAACTATTAATGATCAAAATATAATACTTCCAATTTCATTTAGGAAAAATGAAGATATTTTAAAATCTGATCAAATAAAAATGACTGATATTAAATTTTCAAATGAAAACTCAAATTTCATCTATAATATTCAAAAAAATAAAGGAAAAAATGTAGAAATAAATAATGATAACTTAAAGATAGAATTAAAATCATCAAATTTAAATAAAAATATAGACCTAATTGATAATAAAATTAAAATTGAAAATATGGACTTCGAAGAGAAACCTATTTGGAGTTTGAAATTTAAATCATTTAATCCTGGGAATGACATTATTTATGAAATATTTTTTGAGTTGGTAAAAATTAAATATTATAAATATTATAAATATTTTTTTTATAATATTTTAAAATATTCTTTCAAAAATTTAAAAGAAATTCTAAATATCTTTAAATAATTTAAGTTTTCAATTTATTTTTAAAATAGAATGAATTCAATATAATATATCATCAAGTATTATTGGATAGAATTATCAACTTTTTCATTGTCGAAATTAATGATGATTTAGCAACACAAGCTTTAGATAAATGGAGTGAATTAAAAATTAACACAAAACAAACAATCAAAGAAGCAATGACAAAAAAAAATAAAATTTTAATGAACATAAAGCCGAGAAAGATAATAGTACCTATAAATCGATATGATTTGAAGAATTCAAAATGGTTACAATTGGAAATAGGAGAAGTTTTTATGGAAAATAGAATATATGAAGACATTTATTCAAATAGAAACAATCTAATAATAAAAGGATTGAATTTTACATTTTTTGATAATGTGCAAATATTGAAAATAAATGAAAAGGGATTCAAGATTGTTTCTGAAGTAACATTAGTTATAGGATTTGCTTTACTTCCTGATCAATATTCAAATAAGAAATTTCCAAATATTAAATTATATGTTGACATTCGAGGAATGCATATACAAGCAACAGAATATGTTTATACTCTATTAGAATATATAATTGATATTTTCCGGTAAAATAATAATTTAAATTTTTATAAATAAAATTAATTTTTTAATCATTTGAAAGGATTATTACAAAATAGATATAAAATAATGAATTTAATAAATTTTAAAGCCCCGCTCTAGAGATAGACCTCTTTTCTCAAATAAGTCAAACTAATCTAGAAATTAAAAGGAAAGCCTCAGTTTTTAGCAAAATTTTAAAAAGAAATCAAGTATTAAGGAATTGGGAAGAATATTTTGCTTGTTTATCTGGAGGATATATTTATTTCTTTCATAATTCAAGTGATGAAGAGTACATGGCATATTATTATATAAAAGATTGTGTTATATTACCTCATAAAGAAGATAATTTAATTTTTTCATTAAAAAACAACTATGGTATTATTGATTTAAAATTTCCGAATGAAGAAAAAATGAAAAAATGGTTATTTCATTTGAATGAAATGATTGATCGAATGAGATATGCATATGATGCAAAAGCGAAAGAATTAGAAATAATTAATAAATCAAGAAAAATTGATTCGGAATTAGTATATTTTGGAATGGAAATTAATATTAAAGATGCTTATATACATCTTTTCAATGAAGAAAAGATTAACTCTATACATCCAGATTCGATGAATAATTCTTCAAAATTTAAAAAGTTATTTGAATTAATTTTACAAAATTTAAGATTTAAGATGAATTTAAGAGAATTTGACAGTGTTTTAAAACTTTATATAAGAGATTTTATTATATTTGATTATTACAATGAAAATGATAATAAAATACCGAAATTGATTCTCAAAAGCCAAAATAAATTGGATAACACATCATTAAAAAAAACATATGATCTGAATAAAGATTCTGATAATGAAAATAAAATAGTTTTTGATTATACTCGAGATAGAAGTAATAAAGTTTTATTATTTGATTTAAATTATAGATATCTTTCCAATAATTATTATTAAATGAATTAGAAAAAGCTATTTTTTAAAATACTTTCTTAAAACTGACATTAATAGAACCAACTTCCAGAAAAAATAAGATTGATGACTTCATATATTTAGAAATTATAACTGCTGATGAAAACTCAAGTATATGGGAAGAAATTATATTAGATATTAATTTAAATATTGGTTCTATTCAAGGTTTATGGAATCCTGATACAATACGCAGACTATTAGCGTTTGTTGCTCACAATGATATTATAAGGGATAAAGTTAAAAAAGAAATCGAGCTAACAATGGAAAAAGTAAACAAATATAATTTTATTCAAAAAATGGAGAACGAAATGCTTTCTCGATTACTTTGCACAGAAATAAAATCTACTTATTTAAAATTAAATTGCTTTATCGAAAAAATAAATTTAATTTGGATTCAACCAATATTAGATACATACTTTTTTCAAATTAAAATTATCAATACAATAATTAATTTAAATATGACAGATGATCACTTTTTATTAGAAGGAAGCTTAAATAATTTTGAAATTCAGGATTTATCTAATTATCCTTTTACAATAAAATGTCCTGATGAATATAAAAAGACTAAAATAAAAATGAAAAATTTATTAACCTCTAATCAGAATAACTCTCTAACTTACGAATATAAATCTATGAATAAATGGTGTCCCTATTGTATTGAAAATTATACTTCCGAAGCATATGTAAACATTAATTCTTCAAATCTGTATTATGTCCAGGAAAATTTTTTAAGATTTTTTAATTATTTAATGGGAGAATTTTTAGGTTCATTTGGTCCTTCTTTAGAAGTTGTAGAATATCGTTTAAAAAAAAATCAAATAGTAATAGTTGATCCGATAGATATAGAGTTTTTAAGGCTTTATGTAATTATTAATAATCCAAAAATAATATTGAAAGCAAGACCTCAATTTGATGAGGGTTTTATTGTTGATTTAGGAACGGTAATCATTACAAGCGCTTATTCCAAAGTATTCAATAAAATCAGAGAAAATCCCAAAGAATTCAGGTGGCAAGTAACTTATAAATTTGAACTCAATAATTTCAATATTATTACGAATGATGAATTTTACTTGTTGAATCCAACCAATGCTATAGCAAATATGCATTTTACATATTTAACAGAAAATGACAATAAAAAATCTGATTTGGAAGTTGATAAGGCATTTCAAATAGATGTACTTCTGGATGTAATAGATATTAATTTACGACAATGTGATTTCGTAAATATTTTAAAACTTAATGATTTAAATATTTCTTATTTCGATTATTTAGATCAATATTTTGATTACTTTGGATATCGTGAAAAATCAAACATTAATAAAAATGTATTAAATACCAACCTACTGAACCCTAAAAATAAAAATAAAAAAAAAAATTTAAAAGAAGAAATAATAAACTCAAATGATGAGCAACTTAGAGATAAATATATTGATATTATATTTAATTTGCTTGTCAAATCCATTAATATTAATTTATTTTTATTAAATAATAAATCCAAAAAAGAATTCATAATATTTTCAAAACTCAGTTTAAGAAACCTACAATTAGACTTTTACAGAAAGTTAAATACAAATAAAGATATTTCGATATTGATAGAATCACCAAAAATTTTCGAATATAAAAATATTGAGAATGATTTTAAAATAATTACTCCAATAAATGAATTTCCTATAATTTTCAGTTATCCTAATCTAAAAGAAAATTTTAATGATGATAAAAAAATTGATAATAATACATCAACAAATAATTATAATAATTTTATCGAAAATGTTCAATATAAAATTAATGAGAAAATCTCTGATAAAGAAATTTGGGAATTTGATTATGAAATTTTATATTATAATTTTTCTAAATTTATGATACATAAATCCCAATTGTGTAAAAGTAAAAATAAAGAAATATCTATTAAGATATTTATTGATAAAGAGAGAGAAAAATCATATGTTATAAACATTTCTAATGTGATAATGATTTTTAAGATAGATACTATTCTATTAATAAAACAATTTTTCATGGAAGGTTTTCCATATTATTCCAATTTAGATAAAGATATTCCAAATTTATATGAAGAAAATGAAGAAAATTATCCTGGAATGCGATTATTTTTAGAAATAAAAAACCCAATGATATCAATATTAAGTGATAATACGAATGTAAAAAACCAAGATGCGTTATGTCTCAGTACAGATTTGGTTTTAGGATTAAAAATTGAAAAAATTTGTAAAATAAAAGCTGAAGTCCAAGAAGCTCACAATACATTAGATTCTCTTATAAAAATGGTTGATGATAAAGATGAAAAAGAAAAACTAATAAAAAATTTGAATGAAGATAAAGGATTGATTTATTCAATGAATTTAACTTTGTTTGATGTTTGTCCTTTTATTATTAATTATTCGGAGCTTCTAAATGCATCACCGAATAGCATTAAAAAGAAAAGAAAAATAATAAATAATTTTATGCTAATTTATGAATATCAAACCTTTATTAAATTGATTCCTCAAGAAAATTTCATTTTATTTCATGAATCAAAAATCGAAATTAATAAATTGTGCTTAAAAGCATCATATAGGGATCTGGTTCTTATTCTAAAATGTTCACAATATAATAAAAACTTATTTAATACAAATTATGAAGAAAAAATTGAAGATTTAATGTATTATTCAAGATTAAAAAGAGAATTTGAAAAGAATAAAGATGATGAATTAAATAAAATTGAAAAAAAAATAAGTATTCAAAAGTTTTTAGATGATAAAGTAATTAATAAAGAATATTCAGACTATAAAAATTATAGGGAAGAAATAATAATTACAAGTCAATCTGTTGGATTGCCTAATCTCAAAATTTCAAATTTTAATAATCCTTTGGTAGAAATAAAAATAAGTGACATAATTAATTTTGAACAAGAAATTTATAAATATAAAAATATCTCAAATCCTTTGAATGAAATTAATTGTTATTATTATATTAACTCTCATATCATTCAAAATAAAAATAAAAGTTTTGAAGATTTAATTAATAATACAAATGCTATTTTTGAATCAGATTTTGATAATATTAAAGCTGCAGAAAAAGATTCTCAAATACAGGCCCCTCCTCTTTTAAAAATAAATTCTTTAGATTTTACAGAAAATATTGATGAAAATATATATTTTCAAAACAAATTAATCAATAAAAATATTAAAAAAACAGCATTTAAAAAATATAATGAAAAAAACTATATAATTATTGATAAAGGTATAAAAAATCAAAAATTTATTTCGAAAGGAATCGATATTGTATTGATTGATGATCAAGACAGACAATATCATCCATTTTTATCCACTGATATCCAAAATCTGAATATTACATCTGTCTGCCTTAATTTCAATCAAAACCAAACTACATATAGTTTAAATTTAAAAATTCACATTTATAATTATCTTGCGGCTATATGGGAGCCTTTATTGGAGAGAGCATTTATCGAAATAGATGTAACTTCTTCTAAATTGGAAGGGGATTTTTCCGTGAAAAGCATTGAAATTAAATTTCCTTTTAATGAAAAAAAAAATAATTCAGCTTTAGATTTCAATGTTTCAGACTTAACTGTAAAAAATTTTTATCATTTTTTAGTCATCAAAATTAAAAATAATATAATTATAATATAGGTTTCATTATTAACAAAAACTCTTTATTCTTGGTATGAAAAATATCATAAACTAAGTTTAAATTATTCTGAAGAGGTTAAAAATATTTTAAAAAATGAAGAAAATATGAAAATATCTAATCATACAGTTTATAATTACACTGGAATTAATATGAAGTTATATAAGCTTTATAAAAGTGGGAGATCAAATATTCTAGATGATGTTAAATATTTAGAAATGATTCCTTCAGGTATAAAATATTTTTATTTTTATAAAATTTCATATAAAATGATTATTAATATTTTAATTTTTAAAGGAAAGTCTTATGAAATCGAATATTTTAGCAATCATCTAGAAAACGACAATTTTTCTGATTTAAGCAAATATTTATTAAGAGAAAACTATATTATTTTTGAATTAGAAGGGATAAAAGCTTCTGATAAAATTATAAAAATAGATAATATTAGTGCAAGGAAACATAATTTAGATTATAAAGAATTTAAATTAAAGCTAGCTCCACCTATCTCCCAAGACTATTCAAATTTTGAGTATATTATTTCATTAATAAAAATTGATCAAATTAAACATTCAATAATTTTCTATTCTCCTCTTTCTTTAGAAAATAAGTCTGATCAAGAAATAACAATAGTTTTGAAAAGAAAAGGCCTAGAGAATTTATCTATAAATTTGTTACCTGAAGAAACTTTTGGAATTCCTTATCAATATTTTGATGGGTTTATATTATTCGAACATCATAGTAGCAAACCTATAGCATATGAAATAAGAAAATTCCTAATAAACAAAAATATTAACGAAGAACTTAATTTTAATGAATTTTTGATTTGTTTATCTTTCAAGTCTTCGATTAGTGAATCAAATAAAATTGATCCTTACAAAAAAATATTAATTACCTCTCCATATATAATTCAAAATCTTTTGCCTTTTGATATAACTATAAAAATATTAAATGGAGATTCAGTTTATCCTTCAATTTATAATATAGATAAAACACGTAAAACTTATATTTACAAAAATTCAAGTCGAAAGGATTTAACTTGTTATTTAGAATTTTTAAATTTTAAAACAAAAAATCAAATTACTTTATATGATAGAAAAAATAAAATCCCCAATGAAATGATTACTATTGAAGACCCTTATAAAAATAAGCTAAATATTTTTGTATGTATTATTGATCGAAAAACACGAACACTGGGAATATATTGTTCAGCTGTTTTAATAAATAATACACTTCTAGATAATTTGAAATTTTTTTACTTCATAAATAAAAAGAAGAAAAATATAGCCGGTCAAGGAGACAATATAAATATCATTTTACTTTCAGATGAGAAACAATTAATTATAGAATATCGTGATTATTTAAGTCAACCCTTAAATTTAACAATAGTCGGTATTAATACGATTCTCGAACTAAAAAATAAAGATGGTAAAAAAATAGAATTTTTCGTTCAAAGTAACCTTTCGCTTTTAAGTCCAGAACTAAATCTCTACTCGAATATATTTAATATTTCTCCTCGATTTATTATTTATAATAAACTTGATAATGAAGTTCTAATTGGGGTGTTAGATAATTCTTCTGAGAGGGAAATAATAAATTCAAAAGAAAGAAAACCATTTTATTTTTTTGGCTACGGCTCTGATATAAAAATAATTTTTCGAGTTCTTGAGCAAAGCAATAATTCTAAGTACCAGTCTGGGTCAAAATGGAATTGGTCATGTCCAGTCACTTTAAATTCAGATAGAATATATACGTTTCAAATAATGAGTTTGGATGGTACGGAAAGGAAATTTATTAATATTGAAAAAAAATTAGACCATTATACGACATTTTTGATCATGAGTGAATCAGATTTCAAAAATTGTCATTTTGTTATAGAAAATTATTGTAAATTAATAAGTATAAAAATGTACCAATACGCACAGGAAGGTTCTGCTTTATATATAAAACCAGTTAGTAAATCAATGTTTTCTTGGATTGAAATTTTTAATAAAAATATTTTAAATATACAACCTATTCTTGGTCATCTGGATGATAATCCTTTAATCTTTATTAATACTCTTAAATCATATGAATTATTAGAAGATAGAATCAATATACTCACGAATAATTTAGATTTAGAAAAATCAGAGTTTTATCCTTTTGCAGATATCATCGAAATAAAAACTGGACTTTATTGTGGATATCGAATAAAAGTTGAATTTCAGACCAGTGGATTTCGAAAAATTATTAAAATTTCTGATATAGCCGAAGATGCACAATATTTTAATAAAGATTCTAATTCTTACTATGAGACAGAAATCAATTTAAATATTGATTATATAGGACTGTCGTTAATAGGAGACAATAAAAATATTTCTAATCTGTTTAATGATTTATTTGAGAGTGAAACTATTCAATTTCAAAAATCAGTTTTTAATTCTTACACCAGAAATGAAATATTCTATATTTCTTTTAAAAATATAAGTTTCTACATGAAAGAAGATAATAAAAATAAAAATTCCCAAATATCAATGCAATTGAAAATTCAAGAGATTGAAGTTGACAACCAATATTCATATTTGACACATTTTCCTATAATATTACGCCCAGCGCAATCTAGAAAATTTAATAATTTAAACGAAAAAGAAAAATTGAGACTCCTTTCAAAAAGGGAAAATGATTCGAAGAATAAAAATTATATGATTGAATTTCCACCCTTTTTTAATTGTTTGATATTATTTTCTAAAGGAGAAAATGATCAAAAGTTTAAAATAAAACTTCTTAATTATTTAATTCAATCTTGCATAATCTCATTGGACACTCTAGTTTTACAAGAAGTTCTAAATTTTTTTAATAATTTATCTTTGGACATGAAAACAACATTTACATATATTAATCGTGTTTTTCTTGATAATAAAAAAAATATAATGGATGGAGTTTTTATAAAAGATAATTTCTTTGATCCAATGTGGGTTTACATGGATCTTGAGAAAGAAACAAAAGAAATTTTTATTCAACAACTGGAAACATCGCCAATAGAAATCCATTTTTCTTTTATTTCTCATGGAGCAAATAATGTATTCCAGAAATTTCTAGGTTCAAATCCTGTTTTAACATCTCTAATTAGTACCATATCAAATATTGAGGATGCTAATATTGAATTGAACGGGTCTATTATGAATAATGTTTTTGGGGATTTATATCAAATATGTGATTCAATAATTGATTTATATAAACAAGAATTCTTAGCCCAAATTATGAAAATTTTCGGTTCTATAGATATTTTCGGAAATCCAGCAAATTTGCTTAATAATTTAGGCAGCGGCTTTAAGGATTTCTTTCAAAAACCTTACCAAGGAATGGTTAAAGGACCGTTGGAAGGTGCAAAAGGAATTATGGATGGTAGTTTATCTCTTGTAAAGCATACAGTAGGAGGGACATTTTCAAGTACTAGCAAAATCGCAGGTGGAATCTCACATGGAATTTTGCATATAACTCAAGACCATGAATATATAAATGATTTACAAAAAAAAAAAATTACTGAAAAACCAAAGAATTTTATAGAAGGGATAGGATACGGAATAAGTTCAATGGCAGGAGGTATTTATCATGGAGTTACAGATATTGTGATGAAACCTTATGAAGGAGCAAAAAAAGAAAAGTGGGCTGGATTCGGTAAAGGAATTATGAAAGGACTTGCAGGTGTTGTAGTTAAACCTATATCAGGTGTATTGGAATTGGTATCTAAAACAACTGAAGGTATAAAAAACACTGTTGTTAGTGATCAGATTCTTAAGATGGAAAGATTGCCAAGAACTTTTTATGGAAAATTTAAATATGTAAACATTTGATTGAGTCAGAATGAAAATATCTGATAATTTTTTTTTCAATTATTAAATTTTTTAAGATTCAAATAAAATTTTATAGATTAAAACTTATAACCCTTATCATGCCCAAATTAATGAAATTTTAAAAAATAAGATTGAAAAACTGAAAAATATCAATATAAATTTCTATTCTTGTGAAATTTATAAAAATAAAAAAGAAGAAAATATATTAATGGTTTTCACGACTGAAGCCCTAATGACTATTGATATCGGAAGACGAGAATTAAAGTCCTTTATTAATTATCAAGATATAAAAGAATTAGTTCAAACTGATACAAATAAGTTAAAAATTTCTTTTAAAAAAATGATTAATGAGGTATCAATTATTTTTATAAACGAAAAATTTTTATAAAAAAATATTCCAAAATTTAATTTAATTACTATAGAAAAAACATATATCAATCTCTTTCAGTTCTGTAAATAATAATATTGACTCTATAAGGAGAAAAATAAAAGATGCTTTGGATAATAATTATGAAAAAAAATTTATTTAAGAATTTAAGGCAAAGTTTCCAATATTATTATTTTTATCAATAATGATTTTTGATTTCAAGATAGTTTTTAACTGACTTTAATAAAATTATAGAAATATCAAATGTTATTAAAATAAATGTAATAAATATAAATTAAGATTTAAATATATAGTCTAAAAATTCAATTTCATAAAAATTATGTTAAATATATTAAAGTTTAATTTAGATAAACTTAAGATGAAAAATATGAATAAATTAATAATTTAGCATTAAAATTAGTTTGATAGCTAGGAAATTAGTCAAAAATAATCATTGTTTAATTTATGTTGACTCTTAATTAATCAGAATATACGGTATTAATTTAAATTTTTATTAAGGGTTATTTTTTACTCCTTTAATCACTATCCAAAATTATTAAAAAAACAACTAATTCATCGAAAATTTTTTGTTAGAAATTAAATTAAAAATTTTTATCTCATCGAAAATATTTACTTAGAAATTAAAAATTTTTATATTCTCAATCATAAATCTTTGATATCTTATTTTTTTTTAAATAAATGTGTGGCATAAAATTTTCTAATCGTATAAAAGTCCAATTTTTCCTGTTAAAAATTTGATTATTTTTTATTTTTTTTCGAGATAAGTTATTTTTCCAAAAAAAATATTTTTATTTATTTTATAAACTTCAATTTGATATTAATCATGATTTTTAAAATTTTATTTTATTGAAAATATTGTTAATATATTGAGATAAATATCTGTAATTTGTTTATATTAAATACTAAATTGCGGATCGTAATCCAAATGAGAATATGCTCAGAATTGTGAACAATTCGATACTTAAAATTTAAAATACTTCATTATTTAGAAAAATTTTCTTTATTAAATTATTTTTTAATAAGAACAATATTATCATAAATAAAAATGATTATTTACCTTCTTCTTTTCATCTAATAAATATAATTTGTTGTTATTAAAATACGAAAATTTAACTTTATCATAATTGAGTTTCAAAAATTTTATTAATTTTAATTATTTATAATATTTAAAATATAAAAATATAATTTAATCAATGTTTAATATAAAAAAAGTTTTGAATTTTTATATTGTAAAAAAATTGAATATTAACCAAAAAAAATTGGGGATTGGGGATTGGGGATT